>WNFJ01335433.1_pt1 | contig 10611 bp, 11 predicted proteins | sample 5400461 | NCBI WGS metagenome assembly WNFJ01 (sample SAMN13153349, study PRJNA577476) | soil metagenome | isolation source: 115 cm saprolite on Douglas fir-dominated hillslope | place: USA:California | collected 2013-09-17
CAGCGCGGGAGTTGTGGCTACTAATAGAAGCACCAGCAGAAAGAAGCTGCCGTCGTACACCTGGGCACGCGGTGCGAACACCACGCCGGCCGCGATGGCTAGCGCCACAGCCGGTAGCCAGTCGATGGTCCGGGCCCGGCGGTATACCATGGCGATCCCTGCAACAACCGCCGGCAGTAGCAGCCATCCCGGGGCATGCAGTTTTCGCAGCAGACCGGCCACACCCGGCGTGCTGGGAATGAAGGTCGCCTCGTTCGACAAGGCCGCGGCCATGCTTTTCAGCGGCCAGTCGATGCCGACAAATGCCGCGGCCAGTAGATAGAGGGCGGCTCCCCCGACTGCCAGCCCGGCGAGCGCCCGGTATTTGCGCTGCGCGATGAGGACTACGGGCAGGAACAGAAATAGGTGGGGCTTGACCGTGAAGAGCGCCAGCAACGCACCTCCCGCGAAGTCCCGTCGCCGCTGGATCAATTGCGCGGCACCCGCCACCGTCGCCATCATGATGGGCGCATCCTGCCCAAGTCCGAAGCTCCATTCCAGTGGGAGAAACAAGGCGCAGGCGAGTATCGCGGATGTTTCGAAACGCCAGATCCGCAGGAACAGGAGCAACGCGGCCAGGTTCATGAGCACGAACCCGGCGTAGGCCGTGCGGTAAGGCAGCCGGCCGAGCGGCCAGAAGATCATCACGTAATACGGCGGGCGAATGTAGCGCTTACTCTCGATCAGCGGAGATACGGTGTGCTCGATCTGCTCGAGCCGCGTGGAGTCATAGAGGTTGGGACCAATGATCTGTGCCCCGGCCCACACCGAGACATAGTCGATGGTGCGCAGGTCAGGCGCCTGTGCCAGGAAAGCCAGCAGGAGAGGAATCGCCAACAGCAACACGATACCGCCGGCCAACGCGATGCGCGACGCTTTCCCGGTTGCGTTGCCTTGCGCCTGCATCTGGACGAAGTCCTCCATGCCGAATCCTAACCGAATTTGATGGAGTCTACAAGATTGCCGGGGGGTTAGCGGATTCTATTGCCTGAAGTTAGCCGGAGTTGAAGAATTGCCGCATACCGGGATGATAATGGTTTCGGAGACTCGTCGGAATGGAGACCAAGTGAATACTGAGTTCCTGATTGCAGGCGTGGTGTGGTACGTGGTGTTCCTGCTTTCCACTACGTGCCATGAAACCGCCCATGCGTGGGCTGCGAAGCTGGGCGGCGACCTGACGGCCTTCCATGGCGGGCAGGTCTCGCTCGATCCAATTCCCCACATTCGCCGGGAACCCTTCGGCATGGTGATCTTCCCGCTGCTGACATATGCTACGGGCGGTTGGATGATGGGCTGGGCCAGCGCACCGTTCGATCCGCTCTGGTCGCAACGCTATCCGCGCCGGGCTGCGTGGATGTCGCTGGCGGGTCCGGGCGCGAACTTCACGCTCGCCATCCTCGCCGGAATCCTGATTCACATTGGCATGTGGACGGGAAGCTTCCGCTACCCGGAATCGGTCGGCTTCATGCACGTCGTGGAACCGGCGGCGGCGGGCATCGCATCGGGTGCGGCGACTTTCGTGAGCCTGTTGTTCTCGCTCAACCTGTTGTTGGGCACGTTCAATCTGATCCCGGTACCGCCGCTGGATGGCTACGGCGTTCTCGGCTTGCTGGTCTCCGAAGATATGGCGCGCCGCATCCAACATTTCGGCCGCTCGCTGGGCGCCTTCAGTATCATCGGCCTGCTGCTGGCGTGGCAAGTGTTCGGTCCCCTCTTCCAGCCCATTTTCTCGTTCGCCATGCGCGCGCTCTATCCCGGCACGGAATTTGGCAGCTGACGCGGTCCGGCCCAGTTGCGCCATGCAGATAACTTCCCACCGCCTGAAAGTCGCTACCCGCGGCAAGGGCCTGTACGAAATCACCGGCCAGATTGCCGCATGGCTGGAGAGCGCCAAGGTGCGCGCCGGCCTGCTCACCGTCTTCGTGCAGCATACCTCCGCCTCGCTCACCATTCAGGAGAATGCAGACCCGGACGTGGTCCACGACCTGAACACCTTTTTCAATCGACTCGTCCCCGAGGACAGCCGCCTCTATCGCCACACTGTGGAGGGCCCGGACGACATGCCGGCGCACATCCGCGCCGCGCTAACCCTCACGCAGCTTTCCATTCCCGTCGAGGACGGCCGCATGTCGCTCGGTACCTGGCAAGGCGTGTACCTGTTCGAGCACCGCGCCGTGCCGCATCGCCGCAACGTGCTGCTGCACCTGATCGGCGAACCGTGATAGGCTTCGGGTTATGGGCATCTCCCGTCGCGATTTTCTCGGAACCGCCGCGCTTGGCGCGGTAGCCGCGCCGCTGGTTTCCGCCACCGGCATGCCGATGCGCCCCCTGGGCAGCACCGGCGCGCATGTTTCCCTCCTGGCCTTCGGCGGCGGAAGCCGCTTCGTCAGCTACGGAGAAGAGCCGGGTCTGGCGGCATTGAATCATGCGCTCGATCTCGGCATCACCTACATCGATACCTGCGACACTTACGGCAAGAACGGCGAAAGCCAGTTGTGGATCGGCAAAGTGCTCAAGCAGCGCGGCCGCAAGGGACTCTGGCTGGCCACTAAGATCGGTCCGCGCAAGTACGACGATTTTATGCGCATGCTGGATGTCAGCCTCAAACGTCTCCAGGTGGATCAGGTGGACCTGTTGCACGTTCACGCGCTGATGGGCCCGGACGACCTGGCCGCCGTCTCGGCCAAGGGCGGAGCCTATGAAGCCGCCGTGAAAGCCAAGGAACAGAAGATGGCGCGCTTCATCGGCATCACCTGCCACGCTTTCCCGGACGTCCTGAAGACCGCGCTGGAACGGCACGATTTCGATTGCACCCAGATGGCGCTCAACGCCGCCATGCGCAGCCAGGTAAAGGGTGCTCAGCCCAGTTTCGAAACCGTTGCCCTCCCCGTCGCGGTGGGCAAGAAGATGGGCGTCACCGCCATGAAGATTTTCGCAGCCGACGTACTCGTCGGACAGGCCTCGCCCGAGAAGCTGATTCACTATTCGATGTCCCTGCCCGTGGCGGCCACCGTGATCGGCATGCCCAAGGTTGAGCACATCGAACAGAATGTAGCGGTGGCCAAAGCCTTCAAGCCGCTGCCCCTTCCGGAGAGGCAGAAGATGTCCGGAGAGCTCTCCGAGAAGAACAGAATCGCCATCGATACCTACTTCCGCAATCACGTGGACGCATAGGTCCAGCGTCAGCGCATCGTGAACGATAATATGAGTCGATGCCTCGACCTCAGGAGATTACGCTAGCCGAAGCCACGGCGCATATCGTCAATACGTGCGCGCGGCATCGGCGCCCTTTCTTTTTCATGGTCGGAGCAGGGGTCTCGTATCCTCCGATTCCGCTTGCGCCTCACGTCATCGAAGCCTGCAGGAAGCAATGCCCGGCCAGCGAGGTCCCCAAAGATCTGGATCCTATGCGCGAGTACTCCTGGTGGTTTCAACGGGCATTCCATAGCCCGGCGGACCGTCAGTGGTATCTCCGACGCCTGATCGAGAAGCAGTCCATATCGCACGCCAATCTTCGCCTGGCCCATCTCCTGCTTTCTAAGAAGATCTCCAATCTTGTGGTCACCACCAACTTCGACGATTTTGTGTCGAAGTCCCTCACCATCTTTGGCGAGCCTCATATTGTTTGCGACCATCCGGACACCATCCAGAGGATCGATGCGGAGAATGACGATCTGCAGATTGTGCACGTGCACGGGACCTATTGGTTTTACGATTGCTGCAACCTGGAAGGCGAACTGGAAGCCCGCTCCAGGAAGTCTCCACAGGCGTCCTCCATGGCCGACTTTCTGGACCGGGTGCTCAGCAATCGTTCTCCGCTGATTATGGGATACAGCGGTTGGAGTGGCGACGTGTTCGTGAGCGCCCTCAGGCGCCGCCTGAACCGGGAACTGCCGTACAACATCTACTGGTTTTGCTACCAGCGGAGCATGATTCAGAGTTTGCCGGATGACGTGAGAAGTCATCCCAACGTCTTCTTCGTGGTGCCGGAACAGGCCAGGGCGGCCCAGACTCGAAAGCCTGGCGCCGGAGAAAAGCCGCCTGAGCCAACGCTGTCGGCCAGTCAGGTTCTGGACGCGTTCGTTTCCAGCTTTGATTTGGAGGCGCCCCCGCTGACTCGCGACCCACTGGGCTTCTTTGCGCAGCAACTGCGCAACTCCCTTCCGCCGGACGACGCGGCGAGCGTTCGTCCCGATCTCTACCTGATCAGCAAAGTCATCAGGCGGATCGAAAGGGCCAGACAAAGTCTTTCCGCAGCCGAGACAGAGATGGAAGCGGTGAGAGACGCGGTGCGGCGCTCCCAATACCGGGAGGCGATCGGCCTTGCCATCGCGGCCGGCGATACCGGCGATGACGACCAGCGCAGGGAGTTGACCGAAACTCTCTGTCTGGCCGGTTCCAAATTGTTGGACGATTCGGCGGAGGAACGCGAAGCGTACCGGGCAAGCGTGAAGCTGGGCGAAGCATTGCTGCGCAAGCACCCCAACGATCACCAGGTCCAGGAGTGGGTAGCCAAAGCCCTTGTCAATAAGGCTAACCTCATCGGCAAAGATGCCCTGCCGGTTTATGACGAAGTCGTCACACGCTTTGGATCCTCCACCGAAACCGGCCTGCGGCTCCAGGTGGCGCGCGCTCTCTATAACAAAGCCGCGACTCTTTACGACGAGAAAGACCTGGCGGCTGCTCTCGAATCCTATGCGCTGCTGGTCAAGAGTTTTGGAGACGCCGTGGAGCCCACGATCCGCGGGCTGGTCGCATGGGCACTCTACAATCAGGCTTTCACGGAGGGCGAACTACAACACCGCGACGCGGAGCAGAAACTTTTCGAGGAGATCCTGGAACGTTTTGAAGCCGAAACCAACCCGGAATGCACCGAAGCGGTGGTTCTCGCGCTCAACGGCCTGGCGGATAACCTCGTCGCCGAAGCAAAAGAGCAGCGCATGAAAGGTGACGAGCGGCAAGCCATGGAACGCCTGAGTGGCGCGCAGTCTTTTCTCTCCAGGGCCTCGGAACGGGCGCCGGATCATCCGTACGTGCTGGGTACCGAGGCTTATCTCACGTTCTTGCGCGGCGATGTGGATCGTGCACAGGAACTGTTGAAGCGTGCGGTCCAACTCGGCGGGGAGGATCTGCGGCGCGCCGAACTGGCATCTGTCCAGCGTAATCAACTTGCCGGCGACGAGCCGTTTATTCAATGGATCGAAAATGCCGCCGGCGGATTGGCCGCCACGCCCTGAGGTGCATACTCTCCGACCCCTACCACTTGGAGTTCGCGCCAACGAAGACTGCGCCCAGGATCAGGATCAGAGAGCCCCACCAGATGCCCGCGCGCAACTCGGCTAGGACCACCGGCTTCGCCGGCGGAACGAAGAGTTCCCACATCCCCTGACCCATAATCAGAGCCCCATAAGCAATCAACAGAAAGCCGATGAAGATACAGATCGAGATCATCTGCTTTCCTTCTCGCTGCATATTCATCTGCGATTGTACATAATTAGCGTGTGGGGAAATCCGATGGGCTCCAGCGCGACGGTGCGCCACGCGGGTAACGTGGCCATCATGGGTCCACGGCATGCTTCAGGTGACCCGGCTTTACACGATCTTCGTTACGTTTGGTGAGGAAAACGCGGCGCTGGCGAGCTTCCGGTAAGCGTTCAGTGCCCTTCGTAGGGGAAACGATTGATGGCGCGCACGCACTCCGACAGGGCCTCGAGCATGGTCTTTCCCCACCCGCAGGGACGGAAAGCGGCCGTGTGCTGGTTGGTCTCCTTATCGGCCTGCGCGAAGAAGTGCATGGTCGGCTCTTTGGGCGTAATGAACTCCTTCACGGTGATCATGAAATCGATCTCGCCGCCTGCCTGTTGCTTCTTCATCGAGAACAGGTGAACCTGCGCCAGTTCTTCGTTCGGGTGACTCTGGGCGAAGCCCCATTCTTTCATCGTCGATCTCCGTTGGTGGTCTTCACATTATATTCCGCTATCGCGCCGCGCCACGCGGGAGACCGCGTTGACCAGCTTCCGGTAGGGAATATCGCCGTAGTTATCGAAGCTCAGCCATTCGCCCTCACGCCACGTCGAGTAGTACCAGCGCGCCAGCAGCGCGAGATACTCCTGCCGCTCGCGCACGCTAAGCTTTCCGGGCGCGACGGCGGCGAAGGTGTCACGCAGTTGGTGGTCCAGGGAGACGGGCTTGCCTTCGTGCACCTCAAAGCCGAAGCGTTTGGGGGTACACCACGCGCCGTCGCGCACAAACCACATCTCGACAGCGTCGTGCGCCAGTGACGGCGTGATCGCGACGCCGTTCAGGCGGTCCACATCGCGCGCCAGTTCGTCGCGCAGCCGCAGGACGTCCTGCACTTTTTCATAACGCTTGTGCTGCCGCGCGGCGTCCTCGAAGAGCATCTCCTGGCTCAGGCGATCCCGCGAGTGTCCGATGGATTCCAACAGCGATCGCCCATCGGTGCGCAGGAATTCGGCCACGCGCGCGATTTCTGTGGCATACTCCGCCGCACCTACCACCTGCTGGCAGGGACGCAGGCACATCCCCATCTCGCCGTAGATGCAGCCGGGGTGCGAAGGCGAAGGCACGAGATCTTCCTGGCAGCGGCGCATCTGGAACAGGTCCAGGAACTGCGCCTCGAAGCGCTCCGCGGAAACGCGCGAGCGGAACGGTCCCAAATACAGGCCCGCGGCGCGCGTGAGATGCGTGGTGATTTGGCTGCGCGGGAACTCGTTATTCAGCACCAGCTTCACATAGGGCGGCATGTGCAGCTTCATCAGGCGCAGGTACGTATCCGGAAAGTGGCGGCGCGCCTGTTCGTAGAACAGGATGGAAGATTCGAACGCCGACCCCGTCAGGCGGTATTCGATGCGCGCCACGGTGTGCCGCAAGTTCAGCAATCGGGAAGGCCGTTCGCGTTCGGTGAGCAGGCGCCGCAGCCGGCGCCGTAGCACGCCGGTTCGGGAGAGGTACGGCTCGCCCTCTTTAGCCCAGAGCAGGAAGACCGCCGGCTGATCGGGCAGCTCCCCGATGGCGGCGTCGAGCTGCGCCAGGTCTTCGCCGATTTCGATCACGGTCATCACTGGTACAGGCGGAGATACTGTTCGTGCGTGACCGGAGCGACGTGCGCCACGCCGAGGTTTTGGAGGACGTGTTCGCGCCGGCCCATCCCCACCAGCGCCGCCGCGACGCCGGGGGTGGAGCGCGTGAACTGAATCGCGCGCTGCGCGTTGGTCAAGTCGGGCAGCAGTTCGGCCACCGGCTTCGGCATGTGTTCGAGCGCCTCGCCCTGCGAGAGTGTGGCGCTGGCAATCACCGCGATACCCAGGCGCGCCGCTGCCTGCAGGACGCTTTCGGGCTTATCTCCTTCGGAACTGGCAAGGAACGCTTCCACCATCCCCAGATTAAACGGAAGCTGGACGAAGCGGAAGTGGTGCTCCGGCCCGCACTCTTCGAGGGCCAGGCCGGCCAACCGCGGCAGGTCGAGCGCGCCCTTCTTACGGAAGCCGTCCCAGGTGGCGGCGCCGTACCAACGGATCTTGCGGTCGGCCACCAGTTGTTCCAGGCGGCCGAAAGCGCCGCGAATGCGCGCATCGAATTCGTCGCGGGTCAGAAATCCGAGCTGGGTCTCGGGATTGTGCAGGTAGAAGACGTCGATCGTATCCACGTCCAGATTGGCGCGGCTGCGGTCGATCTGGTCCGCCAGAAAATCGGGTTGCATGGAATGCATTTTGCCCACCACGTGTTCGGGCTTCAAGAAGCTGGGGACGGCGCCGGCGGTGAGGAATCCGCCCTTGGTGCAGACCACGGTTTCGTCGCGTTGGAGTTGCCGTAACGCCGCGCCGATGCAGCGCTCCGAGCGCTGGTTGCGATAGTTGATGGCGGTGTCGAACAAGTTGATGCCGCCAACGCCGGCGGTGGTCAGGGCATCGGTGTAGGCTTCGTCGGCCGCGTCGTCGTCGCCGCCCATGTAAGTGCCGATGCCCAGGCTGGACAGGCTCAGGCTGCGTACGGTGCGATAGAATGCCGCGTCGCGGTATTTCGGGAAACGGTCGATGTAGCGGGTTGTGCCTTCCGTGGTGGCATACATGTCGCGTGCATGGTTGGGAAGGGCGCGCGTGGCCCCGCCCTACTCGCTTACGGCTTTCGAATCGATCAGCGCGCGGATTTCGCTGAGGAAATCGGCAATTACTCGCTTACGGCTTTCGAATCGATCAGCGCGCGGATTTCGCTGAGGAAATCGGCAATCGATTTCGCACCCTGGTCGCCGTGTTTGCGGTTGCGGACCGCAACCGTGCCATTCTCCTGTTCGCGGTCGCCCACCACGAGCATGTAAGGGATCTTCTGCAGTTGGGCTTCGCGGATCTTGAGGTTCACCTTCTCATTGCGATCGTCCACGGTGGCGCGGATTCCGGCGTCATCAAGCTGCTTCTGTATGTCGCGCGCGTACGCCGTCTGGCGATCCGTAATCGGCAGTACCGTCGCCTGAATAGGCGCGAGCCACACTGGGAACGCCCCGGCGTAGTGCTCGATCAAGATGCCGAAGAAGCGCTCGATGGAGCCGTACAGGGCGCGGTGCACCATCAGCGGCTGGTGGGCCTTGCCGTCTTCGGCGATATACTCCAGGCCGAACCGGTGGGGCAAGGTGAAATCGAACTGCACGGTGGAAAGCTGCCACTTGCGGCCGATGGCGTCCACTAGCTTCATATCGATTTTGGGCCCGTAAAAGGCCGCTTCATCGGGGATCACCTTGGCGGCGACTTTCAGCTTATCGCAGGCGCGTTGCAGCGCGCCTTCCGCCATTGCCCACTGCTCGGGCGTGCCATCGTACTTGCCGCTGGCGCCGCCATCCCAGGTGGAAAGCTCGGCGTCGTACTTCTCGAAGCCGTAGGCGGTGAGCGTATCGATGGCGAACTGCAGGCAGTCCACCACTTCGTTTTCAATCTGGTCCGGTGTGCAGAAGATGTGCGCGTCGTCCTGCGTGAAGCCGCGGACGCGGAAGAGTCCGTTGAGCACCCCGGAGCGCTCGTAGCGGTAAACTGTGCCGAGCTCGCCGAGCCGCACCGGGAGGTCGCGGTAGCTGCGTTGCCGGTCGGCATAGATGAGGATGTGGAACGGGCAGTTCATCGGCTTAAGCTGGTAGTCGGCGTCGTCCAGCTTGATGGGCGTGAACATGTTCTGCGCGTAGAAATTCGCGTGGCCCGAGGTCTTCCACAGGTCGAGGCGCGCCACGTGGGGGGTGTAGACCAGCGAGTAGCCGCGCTTCAGGTACTGATCGCGCATCCAGTCTTCAAGCTGCTTGCGGATGATGCCGCCCTTGGGATGGAAGAAGATGAGCCCCGGGCCGGCGAGTTCCTGGATGCTGAAGAGGTCCAACTCCTTGCCGAGCTTGCGGTGGTCGCGCTTCTTGGCCTCTTCCACCTGCTTGAGGTAGGCGTCGAGCTCCTTGGCCGAGAAGAAAGCGGTGCCATAGATGCGCTGAAGTTGCTTGTTATGCTCATCGCCCTTCCAGTAGGCGCCGGCGATGGAGAGCAGCTTGAATGCCTTGATCTTCGAAGTGTCGGGGATGTGAGGCCCGCGGCAGAAATCGATGAAGCGCGGTCCCAGGGTGTACTCGGTGAAGACGTCACCGGCGCGCTCTTCGATGAGCTGGCACTTCATCCAGGCCTCGGAATACTTCTTGAGGCCCTGGGAGCGCGCGCGCCTGTATCTCCCACATCTTCTTCTCGATCTTTTCGAGGTCGTCCGGGGTGAAAGGGGTGGGGCGGTCGAAATCGTAATAGAAACCGTTCTCGATGGGCGGGCCGATGCCGAGCTGGGTTTCGGGATAGAGTTCGAGCACAGCGGCGGCGAGCAGGTGCGCCGTGGAGTGGCGGTAGACCTCGAGCGATTCGGGGTCCCTCGTGGTGAGGATCTGGAGGGTGGAGTCCTTTTCGATGGGGCGCGTCAAGTCGAACATCTCGCCGTTGACCTTGGCTGCGATCGCCGCATCCGCCAGGCGGGGGCTGATACCCCTGGCGATATCGATGGGACGTGTCTCGGCCGCGACGGACTGTTTACTCCCGTCGGGCAGAGTAATTTCGATGTTACTCATAGGGAAATTTCAGCGTAGCACGTGGGGAAGCTCACGGGTCTGGCGGCCCCTGCTCGATCGGGCAGGATGGCGGGCCGCCCCGACCGGGGTATCATAAAAAGATAGAGCTTCACATGGCAGTTTCCAGCCTGGCAGGAATCGACGAATCCGCTCTAGTGACGCAGGCGCGCGAAGGCGATACTACCGCTTTCGGCGAACTGGTGCGCCGTTACGAGGGGAAGATCTTCCGTCTGGCACAGCACGTTACGCAAAACCGCGAGGATGCCGAGGATGTACTGCAGGAAACGTTCATGAAGGCCTATGAGCACCTGGAGCAGTTCAAAGGCGATTCCAAATTCTATACCTGGATCGTCCGGATCGCGGTCAACCAGGCGTTGATGAAATTGCGTCGCAGGAAAACCGATAAATCGGTCTCACTGGACGAAACCATCGATACCGGCGAAGATACCGTAGTTCGTGAGATTGCGGCGTGGGGTGAC
>WNFJ01707978.1_pt1 | contig 10611 bp, 10 predicted proteins | sample 5400461 | NCBI WGS metagenome assembly WNFJ01 (sample SAMN13153349, study PRJNA577476) | soil metagenome | isolation source: 115 cm saprolite on Douglas fir-dominated hillslope | place: USA:California | collected 2013-09-17
CATCGACAGAGAGTTCGACCCGCTCAACAGGAACTCCTTCGCCGGTTATGACATAGCCTTGGATACGAGTTGGTCCTGCCGCTACGGTCTCACCTTCTTGCGGTGTCGTGATGACCGCATTGAGTATCAGATCTTCTATGGTCTTTCCGCGACTCCAATCGACTGTTTTCGCGGTCATTTCTGCAGGGAAGATCTTATAATCACGAGCTTGGTAAGGATTGGTCGATGGGTGCTCCTCAAGCGTGATTTCGCGCAGCCACTTGACGCTCCTGGCGCCGATATAGCCCGGCACGATGACACGCAGAGGAAACCCATGTTCTGGAGCCAGTGGCTCATCATTCATCTCATAGGCCAGAAGCACATCTGGAGAGAAGGCCTTCTCCAGCGCGATGGAGCTTCCAAAATGCACCTGTTCCCCCTCAAATCCTGTTCCCCCTCAAATTGCGTTTCATCGAGACTGGTAAAAGCGACGTACCGGGCATCTGCTTGCACTCCGACAGCCTGCAGTACCTCTCGTAAGGGAACGCCTCGCCATTTTGCCGTCCCGATGACGTCCGCTCTCCAGGGAACTTCTCCGAGGATAGGCTTGACTGCCATGAGTTCATCCCTGCGGTTCCCCGCACACTCAAGTGTTGCCGTTACAGTATGCCCAGCAGACATTGATCGAAGTTCGTCCAACGAGAGTTCTCGTTTTCGCCGGACCAGACCAGTGAGAAGAAGGCGGTAGCTTGTCGGGTCCACAGCCGGAATGGAACCATGCGTGCGTATAAAGAAATGCTCCTGCGGTGTGAGAAAGGATTGATGCAAGAGGTCCCCTGGTGGTTCAGCGTTGAATGGGTGCTCTTGATGGACAATCAACGGCGATTTTCTCGGATGCATTGTCGTACTCTTCTTCCTCTCAGATCATCTGAGGGCATTTCCTCACGCAAAGGTCCAGCCGACAGGCTTTCGGCAGGGTTTCTGGCCACGGCGTTTTGCACTGATCGAGAGTGGGACTCATCTGCCTAACTTGAGTGTGTCGAACGTCGGGTATCCCATTGCAGATGAGCAGTCGGCAGAAGTGGCCACAAGCCTTGCAGCATCTCTCACATATCAATTTCTATTGTATGGCAAAGCTGCAAGCACGACGATGAAATGGCCTCTGTTCTGCTTGCATTGTGCCAACAAGCAACCTATGATGTACTCGGTATCATTGTCCTTCCACTGGAAAAGAGATTGCTATGCTCATTTGCAATCGAGAACAGTGGAGGCAAATTCAAAAGGAAACCACATCAGCGCAAAGTGAACAACTCAAGCGGTTTCGCTTTCTTCACAAGCGCGAGAAGTTTCTCGCGACACTGGAGGATCGCTGGGCTACTGCTTCTGAGACGATCTCTCTGCCCTGACGGCTCCGTCACGCTTTTGATGCCGATCATATCTCAGTAATTGATAATGTCACGCGCAAACTGATGCAGGAGAGAAAACGTCCCATTGGCGTCGGCTTCTTCTTCTCACTTGGCCATTCGACCATTGTGGTCGCCTTGACAGTCTTTATTGCCATCACAGCCCTCGCTGTCAAAAACTTTGATCAGGTCCAAGCGATTGGCGGGCTCATTGGCACTACAGTCTCCTCGCTCTTTCTCTTGCTCATTGCTGCCATTAATATCGTCATCCTGGTCGATGTCTACAAGACGTTTCGTGAGGTGAGACATGGAGGCCAGTACAATGATCTGGCCTTAGATGAGTCGTTGAATAAGCGTGGTCTCATGGAGCGCTTCTTCCGTCCTTTGCTCAGAATGACCGACCAAAGTTGGAAAATGTATCCTGTCGGTGTCCTCTTTGGCTTGGGATTTGATACGGCCACTGAGGTAGGGCTCCTGGGAATTGCTGCCTTTACAGCTGGACAAGGGGTGCCTGTTGCCTCCATTCTGATCTTCCCAGCTTTGTTCACAGCAGGGATGACACTGATGGATACCACCGATAGTATCTTAATGTTAGGAGCCTATGGCTGGGCATTCGTATGTAGTTGGAAAGCCTCAGCCGTATATTCGTGTTGGAATGAATCAATATGAAAATGGAGAGTGACCTCTTACCAGAATAAGGAACCCTATCAGTGAATAGAACAGATGTATCAAATTTGCCAGACCGTGTGCCCCATCCCCCTCTTTGGACGAGAAGCTCTGGTTAGTCTGCTACAAATTTCCGATCATGCCCATGGGCTACGAGGTACCACTATGAACAATCACACCCATGAAGAGCACCTTCATAGCCATCATGAAGAACACGACCATGAGCATAGACATACACATGGTCACAGTCATCCTTCATCCTTAGCTCTCAATACCTGGAAAGCACTTTGTGAATGTATAACAACTGCTGGCATCATGACTCTGCAAGAAATTACTGCTGCTCTCACAGCCCGGCAGAGTAAACGGAGCAAAAAGCAAGCAGATATGGCACTCATGCCATACACCTTAACTGCCATGCCTAGAGAGCCAGTCAAGAAATCAAGCCGCATCTTGAAGATCTGCCTGAAGCGAGGGGGAACGAGCCAGGACATGGAGATTGTGGACGATAGCACATCGGCGGGTGGTGGATCAGTTTCCCAACAGGCAGTGCAAACCATGCTGCGTTCTAAGGATATGCCCATCGATATAGCAACACAAGCGTTCATAGAACCACGCTTCCAGTCAGATGCCACTGCGCTCTACGCAGACAGTAGTGCCGCAAACGAAACTCAGGGTTAACCAGCCCGGGGATATGTATGAGCAGGAAGCGGATCAGGTGGCCGAACGAGTAATGCGTATGGCTAACCCGGAAACGCCTGTATCTGACGACAAGAATGAGGCCAAAAAACCGCTGATGCGTAAACAGACGAGCGAGTCAGGAGCAGATGGAGCAACTGATACCTCCAGCATTCCCCCAGTTGTTCACGCTGTGCTCAACAGTGGTGAAGGGCAACCTCTCGATACGACAACACGGGCCTTCATGGAATCACGCTTTGAATATGATTTCAGTAAGGTGCGCGTGCATACCGATAGCCAGGCAGCAGAATCGGCAAGAGCGGTCAACGCATTGGCTTATACAGTAGGAAGAGATGTCGTTTTTGGGAGGGGGCAATATGCATCTGCAACAGACGAGGGAAGAAGATTGCTTGCCCATGAGTTAGCGCATGTGGTGCAGCAGACAGGTGAAGCAAGCATAGAAGCATCACCACGACAGCGGAATGTGGAGGGATCGCAGAGAGAAGGAAGCGAAAGCATCACTGCTGTAGGAATAGGGCGGGAAACGGGGCAGATACCGAGCGTTCAGCGCGTTGTCGAACTGCGGCCTCCAGGCAAAGGAGAACAATCCGCCTTCGGTCGCGTAGGTGAGCTGATCGACCGGCTAAACAAGCAATCGGCTGCTATTCAATACAGGCTTGATGGCAAGGTGCTGAAATATACCGTGCTGGACGAGGCCACCCTTACCCATTTTGACCGCCGGATGCGAGCATTCATCGACCGAGCCGAGGTGGTGCCGATGCGGCTCATTACAAAAGCTGGCTTGGTCGAAGGCCAGCCAATCGATGTTGACTTCTTTGATAGCGCCTACGTCGATCTCGACGACCTGCTTGCCAGCAACGACCTCAGTTTCCAGTTGAATCTCATACACCTGCTCATCGAGCGATTCAGTGTTCGCAACTATGCACGGCGCATTGGCACAGTTTTTCCAAACGCGGAGTTTGACCGCGCTCACAATGCTGGCCTTGAGGCAGAGACCGCGCTACTACGGGATGTGGTTGGTGACCCCACTATCAAATTCAACTATGAGGAAAATAAGCCGAATGTGCCATTCGGCTCCGCTTTCCGCAGCGACGAGGGTTATCGGATATTCCATGTCTTCCGAGGAGCTCCCGGGAAGCTTGAGCGGCATGGCGAAATATTCGTGCAGACTAAGGACGGCAGACGGCTTACCATTGAGGAGCTTATTAAAGAGCGGGCTGCCGCCTCAGCCTCTGCTCCGTGAGTATGATTGCCATTCCAGGAGCGGCTTGCGGAAGCAACGAGTCTGGAAGATGGTGTCACCCAGGCGCAGATAGCATGTACCCACCACATCTCGAAGAGCACCATCCAGCGGTGGGCCAAACGGTATCGTGAAAATGGTCTGGTTGGCTTGGCTTACGCCAAAGTACGTTCTGGCAAGCGATTCTGCACATCACCGGAGGAAACATCTGCTTCATTGATCGTCTGATGAGACAGGTCGAACATGTTCTCGTAGCCAATCAAATCCAGGTCGTCACCAAAGAAGTGGTGGAGACAGCTCGCAAGAATCTCATCATTGGACCGGATTGATCATCGCCGATCAGGTGTCTCAAAACCGTTCGCAGCCTGTTGAAAAACTACCTAATATCACATTAAAATAGCTAGATTCACACTCAATAGGTCCTTTATGGCAGAAATTATCCCGACTTTTTCAACAGGCTGGTTCGTTTGCTGAGGCACATCAAACGTTCAAGTATGTGGGATTCACACTACAGCGGTAGCCAAGAAGATTGAGCCCCCCCTTCTTGAAGAGCTTTAGGCAGTGGCTTGCTCGGAAGGATCTGGAACGGCATAGCCACAGTGGCGAAACCACCCACGTGCATCAGAAGCGGTAATAGTAGTACAAGCATACTCAAGCGCATCTTGGAGAGCCTCACGCGTTCTTGCCCCGATGGAGCGCAGGACAGCCTTCAGCTTGGAAAAAGCCTCTTCAATCGGCGAAAAATCGGGCGAATAGGCAGGCAAAAACAGCAGCTGACACCCTTTCGCTTCGATGAGTTCTCGCACCTTTTTCCTCTTATGGATACGGACATTATCCAGAATGACGGTTTCTCCAGGATGAAGAGTTGGTGCAAAGATTTGTTCGACATACGCTTCAAAGAGGTCCCCATTTGCTGCTCCATCTATCAGGAATAATTCTCCTAAACCTCCAAGGGAAAGATCAGAAATCAATGTCATGTTCTTTCCACGATTACGTGGAATTGATCCTCTTGCTCTTTTTCCTTTCGGAGCCCGCCCGTACAGACGGGTCAAAGCAATATTTGATCCTGTTTCATCGATCACTCGACATTTCTTCACATCAAGATCTTTGACTTTCTCTCGAAATGCTTGCCGTTCTTCTTCTTTTCGCTCACTTGCTTCTACCGTCTTTTTTTTCCTTGTCCAGTGCAAACGCAGAATCGCTCGACGCATCGTCGCGGTGCTGACTGTGATCCCCGTTTGCTTTTCCCACAGCCTGCAGTGCTCCTCTAAAGTCGCATCAGGATGAGCTTCCAACTGCGGTCGTAACCCCTCTTGCAGCTTCCCCTGCTTTTTCGGAGGACATCCTGGAATAGGCTTCGGAGCCAAATTTCCAGTTTCACGACGCTGCTTTAGGTATCGCTTGATCGATGCTTCTGACACGCCAAAGAGTCTGACCACTTCTGAGCGGGACATCCCTTGATCCACCGCGCTCACCACACGCTCTCTCAAATCCTCGGAATATGCCTTCATTTGACTTGCTCCCCTCCCATTTCTCTTTTGCTTCTTTCTCACCTCTCTTGAGGTCTCCTTGTCCTCGCAAGGACGCTGCTTCGAGTTTCATGGATGGGATCAAGACTCCTGTCAACCGCTGTAAGGCCTTGCAGGCGTCCTTGAATAATACATCCATGAAAAATACTCTCTCCAGCTGTCCAGGATCATCGCATCAGATATGAGGAGTTTATCCATCTCTTCCATAGAACTAACTGCTTGTGAGAGCTCACCATCGATCGTGTCCAAATCCCTGTGTATTTCTACCAGGCGGGCGTGCTCAGCAGTCCCAAATGTAGCCATCGCTAGTGCTTCACTGGCCTCAGGAGATGTGAGTATTTTTTCTGCCGCTGCCTGTTTAAGCCGCAATGAACTAATTATACTTTTAACATCTGTAATATGTTTAGATAAACTAGATTCCCTTAGCCAAAGACGAAACTCAAGTTCACTGACAGCGTTATATGCTCTCCAGGCACTGGTTGAGTCGTTAGGGACTCTCCATAACTGCTGGGTTTTAGTCTGTAGCAAGTCTGAATAGGTACGATAAGAGTCTAACGATTCTGCCGCTCTTTCTTGAAAGCGTTTTGCTCGCTCTATTTCCTTCGTCAAGAGAAAACCTTTGCCCTTCAATGCACTCCCTGCCGAGGAGACAAATTCGTTGAGTGTGCTGAGGGTAAAGATAAAATCAAAAATATGCATTGCTACAGTAAGCGCTCTAGCTATACGCAGAACCTTAAAATCCGCCTCGATTGATTCAATAATAGAACGAGCGGTAGCCTGCATTTCAGCACTTCCTTCCTGTATTCCTCCCGATGCTCTGATAGGAGATGAAGGCTGGTCCACTTTTGGGGCGCTAATCTTTGGTGATGTTGTCTTGGGCGAAGCGAGGGGCTCAGGAGCCTTGTTTTTTGGCATACTTGTGGTTTTGGGCTTTTGGGCAGTTGTTCCTCCAGCCGGTTTTGGGCTGACTGGAGGTGATTCGGATCCTATTTCTGTGGGTGATTCGGATCGTTTCATACCAGCACCTCCGCCGGAAGATACCACGATCTCTTCTTTCTTCGGCTGATAAGAGGGAAGCTGCACTATTGATGAGCGCTCTGGATGTGGTTTGAACTTATCTACAGGTAGGCCGACTCGTTCGCCAATCTGTTCAGCGAAAACCCGTGAGTTACGGTAGTGTCCAGAACCTTCATTCCACTCACTCACCTGACCACTATGGCTTGTGAAACGGATCTGACCAGCTAATTCGACGCGTTGCCCCCTGGCTGCTTCTGTGTGTCCGTAGGGGGATCTGGCCTTCACAGCCCAGATTTCTCCGTCCTGCACTACGAAGTCATACCAGCCAGCCGCTCTGCGCTTGTACTGTTCCCGGCCTGGAAGAATTTCATACCACTTGCCGTTTATCTCTTGCAGCTTTAGCCTAATGCCACTGAGTGGTTGATCGCCTGGTAAGTTGCCGAATGTTGGTACTCCTGGGTCGTCAGGCCCTGCCCGCAGTGGCACCGCCAGATCTCGCGTAGAGCCTTGTATTGGCGGCAAGGCTGCGCCCAGGTGAAACGTGGTGGCGACATGTCGAGCCTCACGCTCCAGCGCCTCGACCGAGTCGGTTGGCTGCGCCGGGTTCGAAGCCGCCGTATCAGCCTGCACCACGTGCGTGAGTTCGTGAGCAAGCAGTGCTTCGCCAGTCAGACTTGACGGCTGGTAGGAAGCCCCAAAGTGGACATGGTGATCCAAAGTGAAAGCGCGTGCATTCAAGTGCGATGCGGCACTGGCGGCTGCAGAATCCGTGTGAATCCGGACATGGCTGAAGTCGTGCCCGAAATGCTGTTCCATAGATGCTCGTGTCGTTATATCGAGACTGCATGGACAATTGGGGGAACGTCGAGAGACTCAGTAGATGCACTTGTCTGTGGCTCTCCTCCCTGTTCGCGCATCAGAGATTTTTTTGCGCCATCCTCGTCATCAGATACCGAGGTTTCCGGGTTAGCCATACGCATCACCTGCTCAGCTACCTGATCCGCCTCCTGCTCATAGACATCTCCCGGCTGATTTACGTTTAGCTTGGCCTGCAGCCTCCCTGAATTGATCATACGTTGCACCGCTTGATTTCCCACAGCACGCTGTAAGCGCAGCACAGGGTGGAGTGTGACGGCAGAGCTTGACTGCAAGGGAGAAGAGGAGGGTGCTTTTACTGGCTGCTCCTTTTGTGTAGCTTGTGTTGGTAACTGGCGTTCCATGCTCTACTCCTCTTGCATTGTTGAGAGTCACGCTTCCTTATAATTGTATCTTATGCTTTTTGACGTATTACCTCATAATAATTGCGAAAATTTGACTGCGAGGGCATTTTGCCGAGTTTCTGCAATTCGCGGGCGGTGGCGATAATGAGATGCTCCATGCGAATGGCGATGTCTTTGCTGTCCTTGCCTTCCTTGCTGCCCTCTTCGGCGGCCATTAATGCTGCTGCGAGGGCAATGTTGCGAATGTTGCCGCCAGCCAGTTCGAATTGACGGGCTAAAAAGCCGAAATCTATATCTTGAGACAGGGGCGCTTTGTCCGGGAACATGCCGCGCCAGATGCGCTCGCGAGAGTCAGCGTCTGGAAAGGGAAATTCGACGGTGTACTGCATGCGTCGGGCGAAGGCGTCGTCCAGGTTTTTGCTCAGGTTGGTTGCCAGAATGACGATGCCGGTGTACTCTTCCATCTTTTGCAACAGGTAGGCTACCTCGATGTTGGCGTAGCGATCATGCGCGTCCTTAACTTCGGAGCGCTTGCCGAAGAGCGCGTCGGCCTCGTCGAAGAAAAGAATGGCATTGCTGGCCTGCGCCTCGTGGAAGATGCGGCTCAAATTCTTTTCCGTCTCTCCGATATATTTGCTGACCACGTTGGACAGGTCGATCTTGTAGAGGTCGCGTTCCAGCGCATTGGCGACGATGCTTGCCGCCATCGTTTTACCGGTGCCACTTGGACCAGAGAAGAGAATGTTCACCCCCTTACCCAGCGCGAGCTTACGCTCAAAGTCCCATTGCAAGAATACGATATGCCGGTACTTGACGGCGGCGCACACTTCGTGCAGTTGTTGCATCGCTCGCCCAGGGAGAATGATATCTTTCTGGGCAAGTTGGCGCAGCCCTTGATTAGATTGTGAGCGAGCTGCACTGAAGAGGTCTTCTTTGGAAAGGACGGCTTGCTCTGCCGGACGCAGGGCCGCTCGATCACCCGCCTCTCTCACCGCGTCTTGAATCCGACGACTACTGAGCACGAACTGGTTGGCGAGCAGAGTGATATCCTCATCAGAAATATCCGCTTTGCCTGCACTACCCCCGCTCCCCTGACCACTCCCGCTGCCCTGCAGGTTCCCTATGGCTTGCTTCCAGATCCGCAGCCGCAGCGAGAAATCGGGGAGCGGTAATTCAGCATGGATAAAGCGAGTGGCAGACCAGACGCCCACGGGATGCCAGTCTAACTCGCTCCCCAGAAAGACTGGAAATGGTGGCCGGGTCAATGCGTGTATCAGTGCCTGACGTTGTCTGCTAGTGGCTCCGTCATCAGCAAGCAGGGTTTCAAAATGACGTAGAGTCCGGCGTCCTGCAGGATAGCCTCACGGCGCAATAGGGCAAAGGTGGTGGTGATATCGCTATCACTTTGTGGACTGCTCGTCATAGCTGATAGATCTGCGACGAGCAGTGGCCTGTGGAGCGCGGTACAGATAGCCTCGGCAGTGGCTTGCTTCCCGACCCCATATGGGCCTTGCATAAAGAGAACCCCGCTCTCATTCTGCAAAGACTGGATTATTTGCTGTAGATAGGAATGCAGTTCATCCGGCAGCGCGAGGTCGCTCAGTTGCGAAACCGGGTCGATCCGTTGAGTAAAGGGCAGGAGGCGCACATCTATAGTAGCCTTATCGAGCAGAAAATCGACGATGCGCTGATCTGCTTTCAAGTAGCGCGAGAGCAGCGTCGGCTCCTTATCCTGTGGATCATCGAAGAGCCGCACTAATTTGTGCCGTAAGAGAGGTGCATCGCTGTCGAATAGGTTGTGATGGGTCAGGCGCTCGTTAAAACTTTGATAGAGGAGTTTGAGCGCCAGATCAACGCTGGGGTGCTTTTTGGTCACATCATTCTGCGCATAGGCATAAAGGGTCTCGTAGCGCAGGTCGAGTTCAGGGGCAACGCTGATCAGCAAGACCTGGCGCTCGTCTGGCTGTAGATCAAACAGTGTAGCAAGCCGCGACAATGGCAAAGTTGGGCTCATACGCACTCGCAGTGCGTTCTCTTCGCGTAGGCGCTGTATTGCGGAATTCAGTGTCTGCGCTTCTCTCGGTTCTTCGTTGCGGAATGGCAGGTGCCAGCGATGTGCAGGCTGGCTGAGCAGCGCGTCAACCTGGGAGTCTGGAATGTAGAGCCCGCGCATGCCATCTTCTGTCAGTTGATTGGTCGCTCGCAGCCTCATCACCTGTCGCTGCAAATGCAGATCAAGCAACTGTAGCTCGACTATGAGATGTTCAAGGCTTGTCGAAAAGTTTTTCATCACATTTTCATCCCGCCTGCTCGCGAACTAACAGGTCAGTTCTAAGGTCGCCTGTATATTATTGAGCCAGGGCAAAGCATAACTCTGTCCATCCACTCCTGCCATACGTAAAACGATCTGCAGCGGACTACAGGGCAATTGCACTTCTATCAGGTCTTGTTGTACCTGTACAGTACTTGTACCGGCCAGGAAATTCTGGTAAAGATACTCCATACTACTCTGATCAAAGCCCATCAGACGCCGAGCAAAGGTTCTCGTCAAGGTGCGAGCAAGCAGAGACAGGATGAGATCAACATCCCTGTTATTGATAAGTGGCTGCTGATGCTCGTGTTGCACGCTCAAGGTCAGGTAGTCTAGGTCTCTCGATGCTGGCTGTATACGTTTCAAGTAGCGCATAAACATGGCCTGTACCTCCTGGGGCAAGGCGTGTGCCCTTGTCCAGAGCGTGATCGCACCTTCTTCGTTCCCATCCCCGCTGGCATTACCCTCCCTGTGAGGTAGTGCACCAGGGAATGGATCTGGTCCCGTCCACACAAGTTGGACAGGCATCTTATCTGGCGTCTCGACAGCT
>WNFJ01071251.1_pt1 | contig 10610 bp, 12 predicted proteins | sample 5400461 | NCBI WGS metagenome assembly WNFJ01 (sample SAMN13153349, study PRJNA577476) | soil metagenome | isolation source: 115 cm saprolite on Douglas fir-dominated hillslope | place: USA:California | collected 2013-09-17
GCAGTTTTCGGACGGTTGGGTTGGCCGGGGATATCGACGAGAAGCGATGAGGGCAGCGGTTTACCGCAGACGAAGCACTCCACCTTCCCGTCATCATTCTTCACGCCGCACGCGGGGCAATACATTCGGCCTCACTCAGATAAAGGACGGATATTATGACTCGACCTCATCAGAAAATGTGAATCGGATCACGTCCATCCGCGCATGCGTGCGATGAGAACGATCGCTTCCGGAATCGTGTACTGATCATCAGGTCCGAGCGCGTCTTCCCATTGCAGATCCCACGCTGAGGACATTCTCTCCTCATCGTTGGCGTCATTGAAATTGAGCTCGCAGACGTCGCCGAGGTAACGGTCGCTGTCGCGAAGCGGGAGACCAAAAGTGCGACAGACGAGCGGACGGTGCTCGTAGACCAGGCATTCGCCGGCGTCGTTGAGACTCGGACACGCTGTCGACGCCGTCCGCTCGAAGAATTCTCCTTTTTCGATCGGCGAGCACTCCCGAAGATTCGGATGCTTCGAGGTTGCGACGATCTCGACCGCCTTTCGAATGATCATGCGACGGCGCATCGGATGGAGCTCGCTCAGTCCTTCGGCGAGGATCGGGATGTCGCCCGATCCGATCTCGAACAATCCGTAACAGCAGAAAGAGCATCCGCGGCCGCACTGCAGATGCCGCGATTGCGAGTCGCTCACCGACCTGAAGAACGCATCGGCACGGTCCAGGATGTTCTTGTACGACATCTTTCCCGTATGGTATACAGCGGCGGCCTCGGGAAAGGGCGTTGGTGTCGGCCTGCCGCTGCGTTCCCCGGTTCCAAAAAGCTTATGCAAATCAATCTGGTGCCCGACCTTTCTCTGCTCGCAGTGATGGTCATCTTCATCCTCGAGTACATGATCGTGAGCCGTTATTTTCTGCGGCCGATCAATGATGTCCTCGAGTCGCGCGAGGCCGAGGCGCGGTCTGCCCAGGAAATCTACGAGCAGTCTCTGGGCCGGTTCAACGAAGAAACAAATCGAATCGAGCAAACGCTTCGCGAGACCAGGCGCGAGGCCGCGCAGCTGCGTGAGAAATTTCGCGCCGACGCCGGCGCGCATCGCGCTTCGCTCGTCGAGAACGTCGCGGAAGCGGACAATCGGCTGAGCCGAGACGCAAAGGAAGCGCGAGAGAAAATCGCGCGCGATGCCGAATCGCTCGCTCGCCTGGCAGCCGAACGTATCCTCGGGAGGCCTCTGTGAGGACGACCTCTTTCGCGTTGACGATGGTTTTCTGCGCCGCGTTCGCCTTTGCGCAACAGCCGCAGCCGCCGAATGCCGTCGCACATGGATCCGAAAAAGTCGCCGCCGAAACGGCGCACCCGGAAGAGAACGCCGGCGGCGAGCACGAAGGCGCCAAATTCCTCGGCCTTCCATCGTGGTTGTGGAAACTCGTGAACATGCTCGCGTTTTTTGGCGTGCTCGGATACTTCATCGGAACGCCGGTCAAGCGCGCAATCGCCACGCGTCGTGAAGAGGTGCAGCGCGAGGCCGAAGAGGCCCGGCAGCGTCGTGCGAAGGCCGATGACATGGCGGCCGGCATCCAGGCGCGTCTCACACAACTCGAGAAGGACATAGTTCAGATCCGCGAGCGCGCGCAGGCCGAGGGTGAGAAGCAGAAGCGGGAGATGATCGCGGCCGCCGAAGCAGAAGCTCAGAAGATTCTCGCGAGCGCCCGCGGTGAAGTCGACAATCGCATCAAGCACGCGCGGCACGAGCTCACCGAATACGCCGGCCAGCTCGCAAGCGAGCGCGCCGAGCAGCTGCTGCGCGAAAAGACCACCGACGCCGACCGCCAGAAACTCTTCCGCGAGAGTCTCAAGCAGGTCGAAGAGGTGCAGTCATGATTCGCCGCTTTGCAAGACCATACGCTCGCGCAATCATGGATGTCGTCGGATCGTCGGAAAAGGCCAGCGCACTGCGCACAGAATTGACCCGCTTCGACGAGGTGCGGAAGTCGTCGACTGAATTGCAGGAGCTGTACGCGAATCCCGGAATCGAATACGCGCAGAAATCGAAGATCACGCATACGATCGCGCATCGACTCGGGCTCTCCGAGATGGCGGTCAAGATTCTCGACGTCCTGACGCGCAATCATCGGATGAACGGCCTCGGTCCGGTCATCGAGGCGCTGGCCGAGATGATTCGCACAGCGACGGACACCGTGGCCGCCGATGTTCGATCGGCAAAACCACTCAACGATCAGGAACAGGCGGAGCTGCGGCGGACACTGGAGAAGAAGGCCGGCCGCAAAGTCGAACTGACGATCAAGACCGATCCGGAACTGATCGGCGGTTTGGTCGCGAAGATCGGCAGCGAGGTTTTCGACGCGTCCGTTACCGGCAAGATAGATAGATTTCGTGAGTCATTAGGATAATTAGTTATGGCGACTGATTTGAAGGCTGAAGAAATCACAGAGATTATTCGTCAGCAACTGAGCGGCATCGGCAAAGGCATCGATGTCGCCGAAGTCGGGACGGTTGTCTCGGTCGGCGATGGAATCGCGCGTGTTTACGGACTCGATCGCGTCATGGCCGGCGAGCTCGTGCAGTTTCCGCATGACGTCGTCGGGCTCGCGCTGAATCTCGAAGAAGACAACGTCGGCGTTGTCCTCCTCGGCGATGCGGCCGCGATCAAAGAAGGCGATGAAGTGCGGCGAACCGGCAAGATCATGTCGGTGCCCGTCGGTCCGGGGATGGTCGGACGCGTCGTCAATCCCCTCGGCGTACCGATCGACGGCAAGGGTCCGATCCAGGCTGCCGAGTACTACGGCATCGAGCGCATCGCGCCAGGCGTCGTCGACCGCAAGCCTGTGAAAGAGTCACTGCAGACCGGACTGAAGGCAATCGACGCGATGATTCCAATCGGCCGCGGACAGCGCGAGCTGATCATCGGCGACCGTCAAACTGGGAAGACTGCCATCGCTGTCGACACGATCATCAATCAGAAAGGCCAGGGCGTCATCTGCATCTACGTCGCGATTGGGCAAAAGAAATCGACGGTCGCGCAAGTCGTGAAAACGCTCGAGAACTACGGCGCGATGGAACACACCATCGTCGTCAGCGCTTCAGCTTCCGAGCCGGCGCCGCTGCAGTACCTCGCGCCGTACGGCGGATGCGCGATGGGCGAGTACTTCCTCTACAACAAAAAGCACGCGCTCTGCATCTACGACGATCTTTCGAAACACGCGCAGGCGTATCGCGAGATCTCGCTGCTGCTCCGCCGCCCGCCCGGCCGCGAGGCCTATCCCGGCGACGTCTTCTATCTCCATTCACGACTACTCGAGCGCGCCGCGAAACTCAATGACGAGAAGGGTGGCGGCTCGCTGACCGCGCTGCCGGTGATCGAAACCCAGGCCGGCGACGTCTCGGCATACATTCCGACGAATGTCATCTCGATCACCGACGGCCAGATCTATCTCGAGACGGATCTTTTCCACTCCGGCGTGCGGCCGGCAGTCAACGTCGGAATCTCGGTGTCGCGCGTCGGCGGATCGGCGCAGATTCGCGCCATGCGCGCAGTTGCCGGAACGCTGCGCATCGACCTCGCGCAGTATCGCGAGCTGGCGGCATTCGCGCAGTTCGGCTCCGATCTCGACAAAGTCACGCAGCAGCAGCTCAATCGCGGCCGTCGTCTGGTCGAGATCCTGAAGCAAGGGCAATACTTGCCGATGCGCGTGGGCCTGCAAGTCATGTCGGTTTTCGCCGGCACGCAGGGCTTCCTCGACAATCTTCAGGTCGAGGCTATCCGCCCCTTCGAAGCGGCGATGCATCAATGGCTGCTCGACAACCGCGGAGATCTGATCGAACGCATTGAAAAAGCCTCGAAGTTCGATGACGCGCTGTCGAACGACATGAAGAGCGCGATCACCGAATTCAAGAACGACTACGTCAAGGAACGTTCGGACGTCGTCGCGCCGTAATGGCAAACACAATCGACATCCGCCGCCGGATCCGCAGCGTGAAGAACACGCAGCAGATCACTAAGGCCATGAAGATGGTGGCGGCGGCCAAGTTGCGCCGGGCGCAGGAACGCATGTTCGCCGCGCGCCCGTACGCGGCGGCGCTTCGGCAGGTTCTGACGTCGGTGGCCACGCGCGTGGAAGAGCTCGAGCATCCGCTGCTGCATGCGCGCGAAGAGCACAGCGTGCTGCTGGTGGTCGTCACGGCTGACAAAGGCCTGGCCGGGGCATTCAACTCGAACGTGATCCGCGCCGCGACCAACGCGCTGCGCGAGCACAACTGGCAATCGGTGCAGATCGTGCCGATCGGAAGAAAAGCCAACGACTTTTTCAAACGGCGCACGATTCCGATTCGCCGTGAAGCCGTGCAGACGATTCAGGCACTCTCGCTGAAGACGGCCCAGGAAATCGCGAAGACTCTCGTCGAGGATTTCATCACCGAGAAAGTCGACGCGGTCTACGTCGCGTACAACGAATTCAAATCGATCATCGCGCAGCGCGTCATCGTCGAGCGGCTGCTTCCGATCGACCGCGCATGGGACGAGGTCGGAACGGAAGTCGATTACCTGTACGAGCCGGGGCCCGAGCAAATCCTGAACGAGCTCCTGCCTAAACACATCGAGTTTCAGCTTTATCGCATCCTGCTCGAGTCGGCGGCCGCTGAGCAGGGCGCGCGCATGACGGCGATGGAAGCGGCAACGAAAAACGCGGCCGACATGATCGCGCATCTCACGCTGACCTATAACCGCATTCGGCAGGCGTCGATTACGAAGGAAATCATCGAGATCGTTTCAGGGGCAGCAGCGCAAGGAGGTTAGCCGTAAGCCGTTTGCCGTTGGCCGAGGAAAACGGCGAACGGCAAACGGCGAACGGCTAACGTCAAACGGAGAAGACATGGCAGACCACAAAACAGGCAAAGTGATTCAGATCATCGGCCCGGCGGTCGACATCGAATTCGAAGAAGGGCATCTTCCTTCGATTTACAACGCGATCCGCATCGTCGACAACGGCGAGCTCGGAAAGGTTCCGATCGATGTCGTCGCCGAAGTCGCAAATCACATCGGTGAAAATCAGGTGCGGTGCATCGCGATGAAGCCGACCGACGGCATGGTTCGCGGCATGAAAGCCATCGACCAGGGCGCGCCGATCTCCGTTCCGGTCGGCGAGCAAACCCTCGGCCGCATCCTCAACGTCCTCGGCGAACCGGTCGACAACAAGGGTCCGGTCAACTCCAAAGAGCGCTGGCCGATTCATCGTGAACCGCCGCGGTTCGATGAACAGTCGACCGAGATCGAGATGTTCGAAACCGGCATCAAGGTCATCGATCTTCTCGAGCCTTACACCAAAGGCGGCAAGACGGGATTGTTTGGCGGCGCCGGCGTCGGGAAGACCGTTCTGATTCAGGAGCTGATCAACAACGTCGCGAAGGCGCACGGCGGCTTCTCGGTTTTTGCGGGAGTCGGCGAACGCACGCGCGAAGGCAATGACCTCTGGCTCGAGTTCGCGGAGAGCGGCGTCATCGTTCCGGGCGACCCATCGAAGTCGAAGGCGGCGTTGATCTTCGGTCAGATGACCGAGCCGCCCGGCGCACGTCTGCGTGTCGGTCTGACGGGGCTGACCGTCGCGGAATACTTCCGCGACGCCGAAGGCCGCGACGTGCTCCTCTTCATCGACAACATCTTCCGCTTCACGCAAGCGGGCTCGGAAGTCTCGGCGTTGTTAGGCCGAATGCCGAGCGCCGTCGGCTATCAGCCCAATCTGGCGACCGAAATGGGCGAGCTGCAGGAGCGCATCACGTCGACCAAACGCGGATCGATCACTTCGGTGCAGGCGATTTACGTTCCGGCCGACGACCTCACCGATCCCGCGCCGGCAGCCGCATTCGCACATCTCGATGCCACGACCGTTCTCTCGCGCCAGATCGCGGAGCTCGGGATTTATCCAGCCGTCGATCCACTGTCATCGACGTCGCGCATTCTCGACCCGCGCATTGTTGGCGACGATCATTACAACGCCGCCCGCGCCGTGCAGGCGGTTCTCCAGAAATACCGCGACCTCCAGGACATCATCGCGATCCTCGGCATCGATGAGTTGTCGGAAGAAGACAGGATCGTTGTCGGCCGCGCGCGGAGAATTCAGCGATTCCTCTCGCAACCGTTCTTCGTCGCGCAGCAGTTCACCGGACTCGAAGGAAAGTACGTCAAGATCGCCGATACGATCCGTGGCTTCAAGGAGATCGTCGAGGGAAAGCACGACGAGCTGCCCGAGCAGGCGTTCTTCAACGTCGGCACAATCGAAGAAGCGGTCGCGAAGGCCGAACAGATTCAGAAGCAGGCGGCCTAGCAGATGGCAGATCTCCCCACCAAATTCCATCTCACGGTCGTCACGCGCGAACGCAAGATCATCGAGACCGATGCCGTGGAATTGGTGCTGCCGGCTTACGACGGCGAGATCGGCGTGCTGCCCGGCCATACGCCGCTCCTCGCGCTGCTCAAAGTCGGCATCATGCGCTACCGGACGAACGGCGAGTCGCACAGTCTGGTGATCTCGTGGGGCTTCGTCGAGGTTTTGCCCGAGCGTGTGACCGTGATGGCCGAAACCGCGCGGCTTCCGCAGGAAATCGACGCCGCGATGGCCGAGGCGGATCGGGTCAAACTCGAGAAGGAGCTCGCCGATCTGTCGTCGCACGATCCCGAGTTCGCGATCGTCGAGGGAAAACTCGAAGAATCGGTCGCGATGATCAACGTGCATCGCGGCATGTGATGATGCCCTTCGCGCGTTGTCGGTTGTCGGTGATCGGTTATCGGGCGGCCGCGAGGCCCTGACAACCGACAACCGAGAACTGACAACTTTATGGAACCGTGGCTCGAAGCTTTCGCGCGAGCAAACTTCCTGCGCAGCGCCGACACCGCGCACGATCTCAAGACGCCGCTCAACATAGCGGTCTTGAACCTCGAGCTCTTGCGCATGCGAATCGCGAAGCTCGGCGGCGCCAGCAACGATGAAAAAGTCGCCGCCTACACAGCGGCGATCGAAGTCGAGCTCCGCCGGATGGCGCGAATCTTCGACGCCTTCTTTCTACTGTCCACTCCGCCGAAGAATGAAGACGAACCGAAGTTGATCGACATAGCGGGCATCTGCGCGGACGTCATGGCAGGGTTCGATCTCGTCTTGAACGGAGCTGCGTACATCCGCGCGCACGAGTCCAGAATTCGAGAGGCACTCAAATTGTTCATTGAGGGCGCATCGAAGGTCCTCAAACCGGAAAGTCGGAAAGCGTTAGCGGAATGCACGGACAAATTGCTGCGCATTTCAGTCAGTGGGCAGCCCGACTCGGCGGACTTCGAGGTAGAGAAGATTTTTAAATTCTATTACACGGATCCCGCAGGAAATCCCGATCTCTCGCTGGCGGCAGCACGTCTGATTGTCGAGACTTACGGCGGAGAGCTGAACGCTGTTCAGGAACGTGATAAGGTGACTCTGCGGCTGTCGCTTCCCCTAGGTGATCAATGAAACGCGTGCTGGTTGTTGACGATGATCGCGCCACGAGCGCGGGCATGGCCGACGTCGTGGAGGAGTGGGGCTACGAGGTCGAAGTCGCCGACACGGTAAAAGCGGGCTGGGCAGCAATCTCCAAGCTCGTTCCCGATGTCGCGATCGTCGACCTGAAACTTCCCGACGGTACCGGCCTCGACCTTCTCCATAAAATCAAGGAAACCTATCCCGATGTCTCGGTGATCATCCTCACCGGACACGCGACCGTCGATTCCGCCGTCAAAGCGCTGAAAGTCGGCGCGGAAGACTACGTGACCAAGCCCGTCGACCTGCCTCGCCTGCAAGTCATCCTGAAAACGGTCGAAGACAAGCAGATGATGAAGCAGGAGATCCTCGAGCTGCGCCGTCAGCTGCAGAAGATGGGTGCGCTCGGCCACCTGGTCGGGAAGTCGCCGAGGATGCAGAGGCTGTTCGAAGAGATCGAGATGGTGGCGAATACCGACGCCAACGTCTTCATCGTGGGCGAGTCGGGTTCGGGAAAAGAAGTCGTCGCGAACACGATCCACTCGCTTTCCCGCCGCCGCATGAAGCCGTTCATCGCGTTCAACTGCGGCGCGATCTCGCCGACGCTGATCGAGTCCGAAATCTTCGGCCACGAGAAGGGAGCATTCACCAACGCGATCAAGCGGCGTGAAGGCTACTTCGAGATGGCGAAGGGCGGCACGGTGTTTCTCGACGAGATCACCGAGATGCCGATCGAGCTGCAGGTGAAATTGCTTCGCGTGCTGGAAGAGGGCAAGTTCCGGCGCGTCGGCGGCAACGAAGAGATCAATATCGATGCGCGCATCATCGCAGCCTCGAATCGTGATCCGCAGAAGGCGATCGCGGACGGAAAGCTTCGCGAAGATCTGTATTACCGGCTGAACGTTTTTCCGATCGAAGTGCCGCCGCTGCGCGAGCGCCTCGAAGACATCCCTCTCTTCTCGCACTTCTTCCTCCAGAAGTTGAACGAGACCGAGGAAAAGAAGGTCGAGAATATCGAGCCCGATTTTATCGAGGCACTGCAGCAGTACGAGTGGCCCGGCAACGTCCGCGAACTTCGCAATGTCATCAACCGCGCCTTCATCATGGCGCGCACGGATTCGCTGACCGTCGAGTGCCTGCCGGACAAACTCCTCGGCGCGCGCCGGCGGCGGAACAAGAACGCCGTCACCATCCCGCTGGGTCAGCCGATGGAGGAAGTCGAGCGCCTGGTCATCGAGGAAACACTCAACATGACCGACGGCGACCGCCGCAAGACCGCCGAAATCCTCGGTATCTCCTACAAAACACTGTACAACAAGACCAAGAAGTACAAAGCCGCCGGCGGCGCGGACGAGGACGACGAGGAGTAGCTCCCGCCAGAGCTGGGAAGAGCTCGCCGAGCGCGCATGCCGAAGACCCAACGCGTCTCACCGAAAAGCGGCGACACGATTCTCCTCGTCGGCACGATGAAAGGTGCGTTTATCTTTCGCGCGAAGCGAAACGAGTGGCAGATGGGCGGGCCATATTTCGCTGGCAGTTCTGTCTACGCGATGGCCTATGACGGCGCGCGCCTCTGGGCTGGACCGTCGAGTATGCACTTCGGTGCACTGCTTCGCTCCAGCGACGACTTCGGAAAGACCTGGACGAATCCGGAAGAGGCCAACGTCAAGTTTCCCGCAAAGACGAACGCCGCGCTGAAAAACATCTGGCAAATCGTGGTCGGCAAAGACGGGACGATGTACTGCGGTGTCGAGCCCGCGGCGCTCTTCGTCAGCAAAGACGCTGGCGCGACGTGGAAGCTGAACGAAAACCTCTGGAATCACCCGCAGCGGCCAAAATGGACGCCGGGCGGCGGTGGGCTTTGTCTTCACACCATTCTCTTGGACCCGGAAAATCACAGGCGGATTCGGATCGCCGTCTCCACCGGCGGCATGTACGTCACCGAAGACGGCGGCGCGTCGTGGCGACCGTCCAACAAAGGCGTCCGCGCGGAGTTTCTTCCCGACAAGCATCCCGAGTTCGGCCAGTGCGTGCACAAGGTCGTGCAGTCCAAGCAGCGGCCCGATCGGATGTTCCTTCATAACCACTGGGGCCTCTATCGGAGCGACGATCGCGGTGAGACCTGGACTGACGTCGCAAACGGCGTCCCGTCCGACTTCGGTTTCGCGATGGCGATTCATCCTGAAGATCCCGACACCGCGTGGATCGTGCCGCTGGAATCGGACATGTTCCGCTGCACACCGGAAGGGAAGTTGAGGGTCTATCGGACGCGGAATGGCGGCAAGAAGTGGGAAGCGACGACCAAAGGACTGCCGCAGAAGGATGCCTACGAATGCGTCCTTCGCGATGCGATGCACGCCGGCGCAAGTGGCGTCTACTTCGGAACCCGCAGCGGCAAGCTCTTCGCCTCGGACAATGAAGGAAAAAGCTGGAAGACGGTCATCGATGGGCTGCCGTCCGTCGTAAGCGTGAAAAGTGCGAGGGCGTGATGGCATACCGATTCACCATTCCCGGGCCGCTCGTCGAGCTTGCCAACAACCGTCGTGAAGTGCGCGTCAGTGGCAGAGCGGAAACCGTGAACGATGCGTTGTCGCTTCTCTGGCGCGAGTGTCCCGGGGTCCGCGATCGCGTGATCACCGAGTTGGGGGAAGTGCGGCAGCACGTCAATATCTTCGTCGACGGCGAGAACATCCGCGATTGCGGCGGCCTTGCCACGCGCGCGCGCGATGGCGCCGAGATCGTGATCCTGCCTGCTGTCAGCGGCGGGTAGCGTGGTCAACCGCAAACTCCACAATCCGTAGGAGTTTTGCGAGTGCGCGCACGGTCTGGTATCGTCGTTCGACCTTACAAGAACGCCCTCGCCCACGCGCGCGCGTGATGCGCGCGCGAGGAATTTCGCGATTCACCGGCCCGGTTCCGGCGTTCCGCACAATGGCCAAGAACCTCGTCATCGTCGAATCACCCGCAAAAGCGAAGACGATCAATAAGTTCATCGGGAAGGACTACATCGTCAAGGCTTCGGTGGGACACGTCCGCGATCTTCCCAAGAGCGAGCTGGGCGTCGACGAAGAAACCTTCGAGCCGACGTATGAAGT
>WNFJ01483755.1_pt1 | contig 10610 bp, 10 predicted proteins | sample 5400461 | NCBI WGS metagenome assembly WNFJ01 (sample SAMN13153349, study PRJNA577476) | soil metagenome | isolation source: 115 cm saprolite on Douglas fir-dominated hillslope | place: USA:California | collected 2013-09-17
CGGTCGAGTTATCTTGGAGATCGTGTGCTCGGCTGTCCCGATCCAGGAGCGAAGGCGGCCGACGTCTGGCTGCGTGCAGTCTCCGAGGCGCTCTTTGCACGCTAAGCCCTCAAATCTAATCTTGGCAGGAATTCCTCGATGGAGCGTACGCTGGGCAGCGAACAGCTCGAAGTTGCCGATAAGGCGACTTCGGGGGAAGCTAGAACGCTCTAGAGATCATGGGGTGGGAGCTTCGGTTGCAGAAAGCATGCGCGACATGACCTCCCGCCTGTGATAGTTGCGATAGGTAGCCCGAAAAGACCAAACGGTTAGGTGTGAAACAGGGTTTAACCTTGGCAGATTTTCCTGAAGTAGAACAGTATCCAAGCACAGACAGATCCTTAGAAGTCGGGGCATCCATCTGTGCCACCGTCAACATGTTGGCGGGCGATTCGCTCCCGAAGTATCCCGAAGACACCTGGGTTCAGTACTTCTGGAGACGAAGTTGTGAATTACACCCACTGAACTTCCGTTACCTGGAACGATGATGAGCCACGGCAGTAACTTAGAAGATTTTCTGCGATCCATTGAAGATCGAATCAGGCGAGAACTACGCCTTCGATGCGAGACATACACGCCCGATTTTCGGATGCCCGAGGTCTTCAATGTCCTTACGGCTCTGCTAGCGAGACAAGCGACGCTGGCAATCGAATTAGCGTCCGCTCCGCGGTTATGGAATCAACATTCTGCATCGTTGTTCCTGCGCGCCATGGCAGATGTCCACATAACGCTCGCTTGGATTCTGCTGGATGCCAAGACGCGGGCCAGACAGTACATCGAGCATGGTTTGGGACAAGCGGTGCTGGAATTGGAACATCGCAAAAAGCAGATGGAGTCTGCCGATGACGGTAGCCAAGCGGATTTGGAACAGATCATTGAGAGCCAAAGGTCCTGGATCGATGTACAGAAGTGGAACTTCCTCGTTGAGGTAAACGTAGGAGCGTGGTCCGGTAAGACAACGCGAGAAATGGCGGAACAAGCTCAACTATTGAACTTTTACAACCATGTTTACACTCCGTTCAGCCAATGTGCCCACAGCACCTGGTATCACGTCGGGCGATACAACTCCGGTCCTTCAGAAAGCCCTTACACCCGTCTGCTCTGGATGCCACAGATTGCTGAATTTGAGAGCGACATCTGGAATCTGAGGCTCGCCGCAAAGTATTTGGACAAGTCCTTCGATGCTTTTGATGAGAAGGCCTTGGAACGCCCGGCGTCTTCTAGCATCCAGAAGTTGATCAGTGACGAGATCGAGACGCGCTTCGGGCCAAGCAGTGAGAACCAAGACGGGGAGTTTGGGCCTGACTAGCTGTTTCCGCTTTATCGACGCGGGACTCAAGGAGCTTAAAGATACACGAAGACCTTTGCTTGCAGGCGAAGTCTTCACGCCAGAACGCATAGCAGAAGCATTTAATACAGTAAGGGCAGGAGTGTTGGGCAGGGTCTTCGTAGACCTTTCGAACTGGCGCTGATTCGATGCGAATAGAATCGGTTCATGGCCTTAGAGAAGCGTGAAGGCGTCACAGATAGATCTGCTCCACTTGCAAGAAGTGGAAGCCGCTGGAGGAGTCTCCGAAGGACCGGATCGGTACCGACAAAGTCGGCATCGCGACTGGAATTCGCAATTACGGCCCGGTTTGACGAATCGGCGTCGTGAAGCGCGTTCGTCGGTACTTATCTAAAGCTAGTTCCGCTGGACTAAGGGATCGTTTGTTGGGTGATCATTCTGTTAGGCCAAGAGGATATTGGATCTGAAGCACGTCGCTTTCAGCTCTATGTATTTGACTTAAGAAATGATGACCTTTTCTGCGACTTTCTGCGAATTGTCCAATCTTGGACTTGAGATTCCACAAACCAAGCCCACCTACGATCACCAATTCGAATACCTCTGGGCCTTTGACCAAGGTCTTAACCGTCTCGGCAGCAAGGGCTACGCCCTCGAACAGGGCCTCGCGCAGACTTTTCCTGAGATCGTTGCTCGCGTCTCGCCATGCACTAACAATTTGTTCCGCTTCTTCTTGAAGTTGACGATTATATTCATCTGGATCGGTATCCCGATCGATTCTACTCGTGCTCGCCCGCAATATGTTCTGGAACACTTTAAATTTCTTCGATTCTTGAAGTTCGGGTATGTGTTCCGGGAGGAGTGCTCTTAGATTCACACCGGCTAAGGCAATCACGAGTTGGCCAAGGTCGCGACGCGCCTGTGGAGTTGAAACGGGATCGTGCTTTTTATTAGGTTGAGGACGATTATTAGTTCGAAGAAGAATTTTGAAGATTGCATCTTCGTCTGTTGTCAGAAGGGCTTCGTGAAATTTGCCGTCTGCTGTGACAATATCGAAATTCTGTTCCTGTGCTGTACTCAAGCCTATACAGGTCATGACCGCTTCCCTAAAATTGGATGAAGCGCATAGCCTTTGGAAGCGGTAATTCCCTCGAAGATCGACGCAGGCGCTGCTGGCCGGGCCACAAGATCCGGACCGCCGGGTAGACGGCAGCTCACAACCAGGACCCCTTTGCTGCCATCGGAGTAAGCGATTTTCACAAACAGGAGGCCGGCCCGATTGTCAGTCAGGTCGCCTGTCGCGCCGGGAATGTTGTCGATCGCTCCAGCGGTCTGAACCCCAGGCGCCAGGTCGAAGCGAACCAACTGCTGTACGCGATAGGTACCATTGCCAGTTACAGTTGTACCGTCCGGGGCATACGTAATCCAGTTCCCTCCGCCTGTGCCCTCGTCAGGTTCGCGCGGCTCGAAGGTGCCGTTTCCTGTAACCGTGATCCTTGATCCATCATTCGCCAGCGCCGAAGCGAAACCGCCGTCGAACAAGGTGTTACCCCCCGGTTGAAGCTGGTGATTTTAATGATGTCCCAGCGGTACTTCGTCTCTTTGTGATCACCGTCACCGTTAGCCCCCGCGAGCGCGAAGATCAGTGGCAATGCCAACAGGATTAGGCTTTTCCGAAACCAGCGCCGATTATTTCTCATGACGATCCCTCCTTGCATAGGGTTGCGTGCGTATAGGTTGCGTGCTGCTCTCCTCGCACCGTGTGCCGCACCACCAACAGTCCATCCAGTTGCTGATAGAACAGCTCTGCTCGGCGGCGCACACCGGGTTGCGCAATCCTACTCAGCCATTGCTCTCGATGGCGTGGGGTATAGACCTGCGTACCCGAGCATGGAATGCCCCAGCTTCGATACAGCGCCTTGAGCCGACTCATCACCCGCCCCTGGTCTTTGCTGATGGTCAGATAACTACGCGCCAACTCCCGCAGCGTCCGCAGTCCGTTTTCTCCGTGGTAGACCCCGCGCAGCAGTCCGGCGCGCAACAGCTCGGCCAGCTTCCGCGCGTCCACCTTGTCACTCTTGCTGCCTTCTTTCAATAAGGCGTTGCGGCGCGGATTGCAGACCACGATCTCCTCGACGTGGGGCTTGAGCACATCGTACAGCCAGGCCGCCCAGGTCCCTTCTTCCAACGTCACATGCAGCTCGCCCCGCAAACCGCGCAAGAACTCCAGCAGAGTGGCTGCTTTGGTTTCGATGATGGATTCCATCACCAACTTGCCCACGCCATTCAAAACAGCAATCGACGTGGCCTCCTTGTGAACGTCGAGTCCGATAAACTTCTTCAAATTGCTACTCATGTTGGGTAGCCTCCTGGGGGAGGGGATGCGTGCCAACGTGATCTTTCCCCCAAGGTCAAAGTGCCATACTCCAGGACCAATCGCGAAGAAGCGTCTCCCTGCTCACTGCGGCTATATAATCAGCCCGAGCTGAGCGGAGGATAGGGCCATGCTGGGAAGCAACCCGAACGCCGACTCAGTGGCCTCGACCGATCGAAAGGGGGATGCTTCGGCATCCCCTTTTCACTTGCGGGTAGAGGCACCTATCGGGAGAGGCATCAAAGCGCTAAATCCTGGGGGTGCGGGGCAAAGCCCCTGCGCCACAGCCTGCTTCCGCTCCGAAAGCGGGCGTCCTCTGATAATGCGTGCATTGGCGAGTGGCTGTTGAAAAACTCGATATTCACAAGAACGGCATGATTTTGGGGGATGGTAAATGTCAGACGCACCTTACAAACCGTTTATAGGGCATCCTGACGCGACGTTATTTTGACCCTCTTTCCGCAGTTGAGCTTTTCAACAGCGACGCGATTTAGCACTCATTGACTAAGGTCACGATCCCAGGTCTCCGACGTGGGCGTGTGCTGTGGCTGCGAGGAGAAGAGCGTAGACGTGGCAAATGGAAAATTGCCACTCCGCGCTCGGCGGAGATGAGGAAGAGGATTTTAGGCCCCGGGGACGTACAACAATTAGCCAGAAGCTGCACTGCGGCAAACACTTAAGGAAGAGCGCTACTCCAATCGCCTATTCGAGATAACGTCCTCGAACGACCAAGTGCTGTAACCTTTGCCATTCGACGGACTCAAACGTTTTGAAATGCCGATCTGGACGTGTTCCTGGCCAAGCGTGACAGCGGTCACATCAGCCCGCTATCTCGTCTGCTACGATGGTTGCGTTAAGGCCCCAAAATCCACCCTATTGGGAGACTGTGACCTTGCGAGACATGACTGTTTGGCCCCTTAACGCCCTCGTTTCCTTCTTCAATAAGCGGGACGTCGCCATTGCTGCAGTCGCCCTCATGTCGATCGGTCTGGCCGGATGCAACTCTAAGCCGGTCAGCGATGCAAAGCTGCGCATCAGCATGATTCCGACCACCGATCCGGGCAAGGCCCTGCGCGAAAACCAGCCCTTGTTAGCCTACTGGCAGAAGCAAACCGGGCAGACACCGGAGCTGACGATCCCGACCAGTTACGCCGCGGTCGTCGAAGCCCTGGCGAACAACAAGGTCGACATCGCGTACCTCGGCGGCTTCACCTATGTGCAGGCCAGCGCCCGCACGGGCGTCAAGCCTCTGGTCCAACGCACCATCGATCAGCAGTTTCATTCAGTCTTCATCACTCCGACGAATTCGAAGATTCACTCGCTCGCCGACCTGCATGGACACTTCGTCTTCGGCGACGTCAATTCGACCTCCGGCCATCTGATGCCGCTCTACTATATGCAGCAAGAGAAGGTCGATCCCGAGGTCATCAAGAACGCCAGCTATAGCGGCGCCCACGACGCTACCGCACTCGCCGTCGCGAACGGCAAGGCTGAGGCCGGTGCCATGGACGAGCAGGTCTATAAGAAGATGTTGGCCAACGGTCAGTTGAAACCGGACGCCGTTCGGGTCTTCTACACGACGCCGCCGTTCTTCGACTACGTGTGGGTCGCCAACAAGAACCTGGACCCCAAGATCGCCGACTCCTTCGCGGCAGGTATGAAAGGTCTCAACCCGAACAACCCGGACCAAAAGACGCTTCTCGACCTCCTGAACTCCAAGGGCTATCTCACCGCCAACGACGCCGACTATGGAAAACTGCGCGAAGCCGCGCAGAGTGCAGGATTGCTCCATTGATCTACGGTCTCAAAGGAGTTGGAAGGGAGTTCGGAGAACGCGGGCATACGTCTGTCGTTCTCCGGAATCTAACCCTCAATATCGCGCCCGGGGAACAAGTCGCACTGCTCGGGCCTTCCGGCTCGGGCAAGACTACCCTCTTTCGACTTTTCAACGGCAGCATCTTTCCATCCTCCGGCCAGTTGCTCTATCGCCAGACCGATGTTGCCACAATGAGCAATGTTCAATTGCGCGAGATGCGCAGAAAGATCGGCTGCATTTATCAGCAGCACTATTTGGTCCCTGGAATGTCCGCGCTCTCAAACACCATGAGTGGGGCCTTGGGGCGCTGGGGAGTGGCCAGCACCTTGATCAATCTTGTCCACCCCAGGCCCATGGAGGTCGAGCGGGCTGAGCACTGCCTCGAATCCGTCGGCCTCAAAGAGAAGCGCAGATTCCGTTGCGATCAGCTCTCCGGAGGCCAGCAGCAACGATTGGCCATCGCCCGGACCTTGATGCAGGAGCCCGAGGTCATCCTCGCCGATGAACCGGTGGCATCGCTAGATCCGGTCCTCTCCCATGAAATTCTGGACTTGCTGGTTCGACTCGCGGATGAAAGCCACCTCACCTTGCTGATCTCTCTCCACCAGGTCGAGCTCGCCCGGCGTCACGCCCAGAGGATTGTGGCCCTACGCGATGGCGAGATCGCCTTCAATGCCCCTGTCCAGGAGTTGGATGAGCGCTTCCTCGATCAGCTCTATCGCAGCTCTCGCGAGCCATACGCATCGCCCATAACCGGGGCGTTGCCCGAACCTGCAGGAGGTAATGATGACGCCGACTCTGGCCAGAAGCGTCCCTGCATTCGCTGAACCGCGGCCCACAGCCGCGAGCAGGTTGCGACTACCGCTAGGGTTGGGTGCCCTCGTGGTTTGGGCAGGGTGGATCTCCAAGGTCGATCTTCGGCTGCTGTGGTCCGCGCAGACATGGCGTTCCATCGCGGACCTTGTCGTGCGGCTCTTCCCTCCCGATCTCTCAACGGACTTCCTCAAAGTGGCTCTTCAAGCGACCTTGACCACTGCAGCCACCGCCCTGGTCGCTACCGCGCTAGCCTCCGTGGTGGCGCTCCCGCTCGGCGTGCTCGCCAGTGGCCGCCTGTGGCGGACGGGAATCACGTCTGCCGCGGGCAAGGGTTGGAGCGGGCAGGCAATGACCTCTCTCAGTTGGGTGGTACTGCATGGCATGGGAGTCGCCCGGTCCATTCCGGACCTTGTCTGGGCGCTTTTGTTTGTGGCTGGAGTCGGCCTCGGGCCACTCGCCGGGACACTCGCGCTCGCGGTGTCCTCTACGGCCCTCCTCGGCCGTGTCTACGCGGACATCTTCGATGAGGTCGATACCCGTCCACTCGAAGCACTGCAAGGGCTTGGCGCCACGCGATTGCAAGTCCTGCTCTTCGGAATCCTGCCCCAGAGCCGCGCCTTGCTCACCTCCTATACTCTCTACTCTTTCGAATGCGCCGTGCGCTCGGCGGCGGTCCTTGGCTTCGTCGGCGCGGGCGGTCTCGGATACGAGATCAGTCTATCGATGCGCCTCTTCGAGTTCCCCCAGGTCCTGACCTTGCTCGCCTGCTTTGTCCTGCTGCTTCTGCTGGTCGATCTGCTAAGTCGTACGCTGCGAGCGCGTCTCGAGCTGAATCCCGGGACTTCACCCGAGTTTCAAACCAGCGGCTTCTTTGCCCCGCCCCTCCGCCGTCGCTGGATAGTTGGATTCGTCCTTATCGCAGCGTTGCTGTTTTCACTCCCTGCCGCGGGCATTACGTCGAGCAGTTTGCTGCAGAGCGACACGCTCCACAACCTGGTCCGTTTCGGGCGGTCCCTCCTCACCCCTGAAATCTCGTCTTCGTTCCTCGCAGAGATCGGGGTGCTCGCCCTGCAGACCATCAGCATCTCCATCCTCGGAACCGTGTCCGGCGCGGTTATTGGGCTGCTGCTTGCTGTGCCTGCGACCCGCCTACGCGCTGCTCGACACGAGTCGCTCGATCGATCTTTAGCCGTCCGTATCCAGGGCGAGGCCATCTTCTGGGCTGCGCGGTTGGTCCTGAATCTGTTGCGAGCCATCCCCGAACTGGTGTGGGTCCTGATCTGCGTGATTGCCGTCGGATTCGGCCCGTTTGCAGGCTCCATCGCACTCGGGTTGCACACCGGCGGAGTCCTCGGCAAGCTCTTCGCCGAGACCATGGAGGAGAGCCCTCAGGAACAGGTCGAGGCGATGCTCGCGCTCGGTGCCAGCCCGCTGCAGTGCATGTTCTGGGCGTCGCTGCCGCAGGCATGGCCGATGATGCGGCGCTACATCCTCCTGCGCTGGGACATGAACCTCCGCGCGGCTACCATCCTCGGCCTCGTCGGCGGCGGGGGCTTGGGCCAGGCCCTTTATAACGATGTGCAGCTCGGAGACTATCGTAAGGTATCGACGCTCATCGCAGCGGTCGTCATCCTCGTCGTATGCTCCGACTGGTTGAGCCAGCCCAGCGCTCGCATGGAAGTCCAGACTTGAGATAGGAAGGAAACCTCGCAATCCGCACGTGTCCGGATAACGCGCTCGCAACACGGATCGTCAGTAGCAGGGAAAGAAGAATTGAGGAAGTTATGGAAACAGAAAATTTAGTGCCAGAACAACGGTTCGCCCTTGGATTGGGGCTTACGAACGAATGTAATCTGGCCTGTTCGTTCTGCTATCGGGATCCTGCACGCACGGACCGCATCTCGCTGGAACAAGTGCAGCGCGTCCTCGCTGCCCTGCCCGTGCGCTCCGTCAATCTGGGTACCGGCGAGAACGGCATGCACCCGGACTTTCACCCCATCATCGGCTGGTTGAAGGACCAGCCCCTGCGCATGACCATGACCTCCAACGGCCATAGCGTGGAATTGCTGACCGACGAAGAACTCGGCTTCTTTAGCGATATCGAGTTCTCACTCGATTTCGACAATCGCGCCCAACAGGATGGACAACGTGGCGTCGGAAACTGGGAGCTGATCCATCGTCAGGCGGCCCGCTGCCGTAAAGCCGGAGTCCCGGTCACCATCATCGCCGTCATGATGAAGTCCAACTACAAAAACCTCGCCAGCGTCGCCCGCATCGCCAAGCGCTACGACGCTCCTCTGCGCATCAACGTCTACCAATCAGTTCGAACCGATATCTACGCGCTCACCTACAACGAGTACTGGGAGGGTTTCCGGCTACTACTGGACCAAACCGACCTCATCAGCACCGGTGAACCGCTGGTCCGCGCCATGGCCGGTCTTCCGGCCCGCAAGGGCGGTTGCGGCTGCGGCACCGTCCGCGTAACTCCGCGTGGCACAGTGCAGCCCTGCGTCTCGAACAGGGCTCGGAGATCATCGAGACTCAGCCGTTCCGTGACGCGCGATCACTCCCCGCCGCCTGCGAGACCTGCCCACACGTCGATTCCTGCCACGGAGGTTGCGCCGGACGCCGACGGCTCCATCATGACCTCGCCAAGCCTGACTTCTATTGCCCGATCGTCCGCGGCGAAACCAAGCCGCTCACCGTAACCATGGCTCCGCACCGCGATCTACCCAAGAGCGAAAGTGCTTGCACAACCATCGTGATGGCCCGCGAAGCTGACACGTCTGATCCACATCTGATCTAGGAGGATTGAATCTATGAGCAACACGCAAGTGGTCAAGTTGACCGAGCAGGTAAAGGCGGGTGGATGCGCCAGCAAGATTAGCCCCGCCATCCTCGACCGTGTCCTGTCGCAGCTTCCCAGGCAGACCAACGAAAATGTCCTGGTCGGTTTCGAAACTGCAGACGATGCAGGGATCTACAAGCTGACCGATACCCTGGCGCTGGTTCAAACCGTCGACTTCTTCACCCCCATGGTCGACGACCCATATACCTATGGCCAGATCGCCGCGACCAACGCTCTCAGCGACGTCTATGCAATGGGTGGCATTCCAATCAGCGCCTTGGCGGTCCTCGGATACCCGGAAGATGGCGACCTCGACACCCTCGCCGCAATCATGGCGGGTGGTCTGTCCAAGATGCTCGAAGCAGGCTGCGCCGTAATCGGGGGCCATAGCGTCAAAGACGCGGAGATGAAGTTCGGCTACGCTGTCACCGGTACGATTCATCCGGATCGCGTGCTCAAGAATAAGGGGGCACAGGTCGGTGACCTGCTCTTTCTCACTAAGGCCATCGGGACGGGAGTCATCACCACTGCGATCAAGCGTGGGCTCGCAAGGCAGGACTGGATCGATGCCGCCACCAAGAGCATGACCACACTCAACAAGAATGCCGCCCTCGCGATCACTGAAGCCGGTCTGCGGGTAAACGCGATGACCGATGTTACCGGATTTGGTCTCGCTGGTCATGCCCGCGAGATGGCCCTCGCCAGCGGAGTCGCAATCGAATTTGCCATCAACGATATCCCGTTGCTCCATGGCGCGATCGAGTGCGTGCAGGCCAAGGCCGTTCCCGGTGGCCTGATCGCAAACCGTAACTTTGCCGAGTGTGTCGTCGATCCCCAGGTCGATATCGCTTCCGAACTCATGACGTTGTTCTTCGACCCCCAGACCGCGGGGGGTCTCCTGATTTCGATCGACCAGCGTGACGCCGCGCAGTTGGAGCGGCTCACCCGCGATGCAGGAACCCCGGCCATCCGCATCGGTAGAGTACTGGAACGCGCAGGAGGGAAGCCGATTCGACTCGTTTAAACAACCACTGAATCTCAAGACGTGGCGAAGCCAATATCTGAACGTTCGGCGACCCTCCCTGAGAAGGGCGACGAACAAACGATACCGCGTTGTCTTGAACGTTCACTCCTCATTGGAGCCCGTCTGTAATCAGGCTTTCGAAGCGACAACGGTCCATACCCCCGCAGTCTGTTCCCGAGACAGGACTGTGAAGCCTTGTGCTTCGAGTTGCGTACATACCCAAAGAAGGCTGAGCCGAAGCTTGCGGTATGAACTTTTGCGCAGGTCCCATCCTTCCCCCTGCCGCACGTAGATGAGATCGTGCACGATGACTGTCTCTGGCTCGTATTCGAGGAAACACGTCATGATACGTTCGTTATCGCCGCGAATAGGAATAAAGCGATCAAGACCTTGCTGCTCTACCGATAG
>WNFJ01078980.1_pt2 | contig 10609 bp, 11 predicted proteins | sample 5400461 | NCBI WGS metagenome assembly WNFJ01 (sample SAMN13153349, study PRJNA577476) | soil metagenome | isolation source: 115 cm saprolite on Douglas fir-dominated hillslope | place: USA:California | collected 2013-09-17
CGAAGCGCTTACGCGCCGGCCCGCCGCAACGCGTCTGCAACGCTCAGAACAGGGATTTTCCGGCGCGATGCCGCCTCCAGGGCATGGCGCAGCAGCGACGGCGAGCATCCGTAGCGGCTCGGCGCCGTCCTCACGTCATGGGTATAGAAAATCAGCCAACCGTTCTTGACGACGGCTTCGTCGAACGCACGGTCGATTCCATCGCGGTCGATATGCACTTCGATCAAAGGCGTAGCGCGCAGGTACTGCAGATCCACGGTACCGCGGTTGACGCCGGGAAGAATGCTGCGAGATGACCGGAAGGCTTTCCCGAGCTGCCGCTTGCGCGACACCGATCCCAAACCATAGGGATACGCGAAATTCTCGATTCTGATCGAAGAGTCGAGCGCCAGGAGGTAACGGCGATTCTTCTCCGTCTCCACCGTCGCCGTCGGTTTCTTGACGCGAGGTTAATGGGTCGCGAACGGCTTATCGCCGTGTTCCACGTTCCGCGCGCGGCAGCGCCGCTCCCGCGCCCTCGGAAAGATACCTAAGCCAATTCCCAAAGAGCGCCGTTGCCGCGGATCCGGCCGCGATATCCGGGCGAAGCGTGAGGCCCGGAAGCTCGACGCTCAGCGGAAGCCTGCGTTCAACGCTCGCCCGCTTCTCAAAGCTTGCAAGCTTGCTCTCGGTCTCGATGTCGAAATAGCCGGCAGGGAAGGCCGGATAGGTGTCCCGCTCGCCCGCGAGATACCGGGTGATGTCGCGCAGATATTCCCGCTGCAGCGACAAGGCCTCGTATTCCGGATGGCCCTGAAAAAAGATGAATTGGCTGCGCAGCTCCTTGGCGAATATATCGACGCCGGCTTCCGGTGAAGCGGTCAGCAGTCGATAACCCCGGGCAACGAGGTCGCTTTCGCGCAACTCGTTGACGCGCGAGTGCGAGATCTTGAGCGGCGAGGTGACATCCTCTGTCAGCCAGTTGTCGATTACCTTGGCGCAGTCGTAGACGCCCGAACATTTTGTAGTGAGCCGTTGCCGCTCGATGCCGTCGAGATGCAGGACCGCGGCATGGGCGGCAAGGCACGACCAGATCGTCGAACGCGTGTTGGCTTTCGCCCAGTCGATAATGTCGGTGAGGTCCCGCCAGAACGGTTCTTCGGGAAGCGTTGCGGCGTTCGGCTCGGCACCTGTCACGATCAGCCCGTCGATTTGCAGGCGGCCTAGATCGGCGATGTCGGTGTACTGGTGGTCGACACGCCACTGCGCGGTCTGCGACCGGTGTACGGACGGCAGCGAGAAGCAGTGGAAATGAATGCGATTGTGACCGGCGGCAGCTTTCAGAAGGCGCATAAACTGGCGCTCTGTCGCCTGCAGCGCCGAGTCCGGCATATTGTTGATGAGCCCGATCGTGAGCACCGCATCGGCATTTTGCCGGTCGTCGAATCCTTCCGTTTCGCGCAGCTGCGTCGGCGCCAGGCCGGGGCTGACGATTGGCCGGTGCTTGTCGAACAGGAGGGTCATGCCGGGCCTGGCCGATTTATTCCGCAGCCTCGAGCCGCTGATGCTGCGCGCAGGCCTGCGCGAGCGCCTGGTCGATATCTTCGATAATGTCGGCTGAGTGTTCGATGCCGATCGAAAGCCGGATGGTTTCCGGCAGAACGCCGGCCATGCGCTGCTGTTCGGCGGACATCTGGCGGTGCGTGGTCGATGCGGGATGGCAGGCGAGAGATTTTGCGTCGCCGATATTGACCAGCCGCGTGATCAGCTTCAGCGCGTCATAGAAGGTCTTGCCGGCCTCCAAGCCGCCCTTGATGCCGAATGTGAACAGCGATGACGCGTGGCCATTCAGGTATTTCTGCACAAGCGCATAATAGGGACTGTCGGGAAAGCCCGCGTAATTGACCCAGGCGACGCGAGGATCGTCACGCAGGAAGTCAGCGACCTTACGTGCGTTCTCGACGTGCCGTTCGATCCGCAACGCGACGGTTTCGATGCCTTGCAGCAGAAGGAATGCATTGAACGGCGAAAGCACCGATCCCATGGTGCGCTGATAGACGCTGCGCGCGCGCTGGATATAGGCACTGGTGCCGAATTGCTTGACGTAGACGAGACCGTGATAGGACGCATCGGGCTCGTTGAAGGCAGGGAAGCGGCTGATGTGCTCGGCCCATGGAAAGCGACCGCTGTCCACGATCGCGCCGCCGAGGGTGGTGCCGTGGCCGCCGAGAAATTTCGTCAGCGAATGAACGGCGATATCGGCGCCGTAATCAAAAGGTTTCAGCAGGATCGGTGTGGCGACCGTATTGTCGACCACGAGCGGCACGCCGTGGCGATGGGCGACCTTTGCGAGTGCTTCGATGTCGCAAACGTTGCCGGCAGGATTGCCGATCGTCTCGGAAAAAATCGCCTTGGTATTTTCGTCGATCAGCTTCTCGATGGCGTCCGCCTTATCGCTTTCGGCAAAGCGGGTCGTGATGCCCTGGCGCGGCAAGACGTGAGCAAGCAGGGTGTGCGTTGTTCCATACAGCTGGGGAACGGAGACGATGTTTCCGCCGGTGTCGGCGAGGTTGACGAGGGCGAAATGCAATGCCGCCTGTCCGGTGGCGACCGCGAGCGCCCCGACGCCGCCTTCGAGCTCAGTGATGCGCTTTAGCCTTCCGCTTCGAGATTGAACAAAGCGGCGCCGTGATCGGCGCTGTCGAAGGCGTAAGCCACGGTCTGGTAGATCGGAACGGCGACAGACTTGGTGGTTGGATCGGGGTCGTAGCCGGCGTGAATTGCAATCGTTTCGTTGCGCATTGTTCACCTCTACGTTCGCCTATCGCATTTCACTATGCGTTTTTTTCGCTGGCGTCTTTGTTAGAGGCGGACCGTCAACCCCGCAATAATTCGCGCAAACATTGAGAAAATAACCCTAATGCACCGCCACCAATTGATTAAAATTTGAATCAATTGCCGACGGCGCGCCTGACCTGTTCACCGATCTGGCGGAGGACCAACTGGGCTTGCGGAAGAATCGCGCCCATGGCCTGGAAGTTATGGATCATGCCGTCGTGACAGATGTGCTCGACTGCAACGCCCGCCGCCACGAGTTTTCCTGCGTAGGCATTGCCTTCGTCCCGCATCGGGTCAAATTCGGCGGTATGGATAATGGCGGCTGGAAGCCCGGCAAGCATCACGGCGCGAAGCGGCGAAATTCTGGGGTTGGCGAGGTCCGCGCCTTCGGGCAGGTAGTCGGCGAGGTCCGCTTCCAGCGTGGCCCTGTCGAGGAGATGTTTTTCCGCGAACGCCTGGCGCGACGGTGATGTTTCCTCGAAATCGAGAACCGGACATATCAGGCATTGCGCTGATATCGCAGGTCCGGCGTTTCGGTGCGCATCCTGGCAAACCACGGCAGCGAGCGTTGCGCCGGCGGAATCGCCGCCAACCACGAGCTTTGTCGGGTCAATGCCAAGCAAGAAGGCATGTTCTGACACCCATTCGACCGCCGCTATGGCGTCTTCGATGGCGGCTGGAAATTTGTGTTCGGGAGCAAGCCGGTAGCCGACGGAAACAAGGCGACAGCCGGTCGTTTCTGCAAGCGCGGCGCAGACGCGGTCATGAGTCTCGATGCTGCCGGCCACCATGCCGCCACCGTGGAAAAAAACAAAGCCCGGCAGATGTTTGGTTGTATCATTTCCAGGAGCGTAAAGCCGATAAGGAATATTGCCCCCCGGGCCCGGCAATGCACCGTCGATTCCTGTTGCCGCCGTCGCGTCGGTGCCTGCGAATTGCATGAGTTTCGCAAGCGCCTGACGGCGGTTATTGGGAGTAGGCCGCAGCCGATCGCCCGGCGAGGCTGCCGCCATCATGACGAGAAAGCGTTTTGCCAGGGGGTCGAGGGGCATATCGGCTCCAGTACAGCAATGTAGCCCGCCATCGTGGTCTATCAATCGTGAATCCATCGCTATCGCGGGCATATCCCGCAAGGAAATCCTTAGGGAATTCCGACAATAGTAGCGGCATTGTGCGGTGCCGCCGGGCCGCGAGCCGTGGATGGCAATGATGGCCCAGACGATAAAACCAGTCAGTTTCTCGCAGACCTGGACCTTCTTTGAAGGGGCGTGGCATGAAGGCAATCTGCCGATCATGGGTCCCCGCACGCATGCGGCGTGGCTCGGTTCGACCGTATTCGACGGCGCGCGGGCTTTCGAAGGCGTGGCCCCCGATCTCGACCGGCACTGCGCCCGGGTCAACCAGTCCGCCATCAATTTCAAACTGAAGCCGGTTGTCGATACCGAGACCTGGCTGGGACTGGCGCGAGAGGGAATTGCCCGCTTCGACGCCAACGCCGAGCTTTATGTCAGGCCGATGTATTGGGCCCAAACCGGCAGCGGCGGAGGCGTGCTGTTCGATCCGGAAACAACGAACTGGTGCCTGTGCATCTATGTGGCGCCGATGCCGGCGCCGACGGGCAGCGCCATCACGCTGTCGCCGTTCCGCCGGCCGACCATGGAATGCGCGCCCGTCGATGCCAAGGCGGCGTGCCTCTACCCGAACAATTCACGCGCGCTGCTTGAAGCGCAGGCGCGCGGCTTCAACAACGCCCTGATGCTCGACATGCTCGGCAATGTCGCGGAATTCGGCAATTCGAACGTGTTCATGGCGAAGGATGGCGTCGTCTACACGCCGGCGCCGAACGGGACCTTCCTCAATGGCATCACGCGGCAGCGGGTGATCGATCTGTTGCGCAGCGACGGCGTCACCGTCGTCGAGTCCACCCTAAGATATTCCGATTTTCAGGCTGCCGATGAAATTTTCTCGAGCGGCAACTTTGCAAAAGTCGCTCCGATCGTCCGGATCGACGATCGCTCGCTGCAGCCGGGACCGTTCTACAGCCGGGCGCGCAAGCTGTATTGGGACTTTGCCCACGCCTGAGCGGCAAGTCTTGACAGGCTACGTGTCCTGCAGGGCGCGCTCGCGAATGCCTGACAGTGTGGCCGCCGGCAGGATCGCATCGGGATCGATCTTGAGATGAATGATCGAGGGCAGGCCCGATTCCCTCGCCGCCTGGAAGGCCGCCGGAAAATCCGAGGTCTTTTTCACCACCGCGCCGAAGCCGCCGAAGGCGCGCGCATAGGCGTCGAAATCCGGATTGTGCAGCTCGGTGGCGCTGACACGGCCGGGGAATTCGCGCTCCTGATGCATGCGGATGGTGCCGTACATGCCGTTGTCGCAGACCACGACGATGATCGGCAGGCGATACTGGACCGCGATCGCGAATTCCTGGCCGCTCATCAGGAAATCGCCGTCGCCATTGACCGACAGCACCAGCCGTTGGGGATGAAGGCGCTGCATCGCGATTGCGGCGGGCATGCCGTAACCCATCGAAGCCGAAGTCGGCGCAACGTGGGTCATGAATTCGCGGAACCGATAGAAGCGATGGATCCAAGATGCATAATTGCCGGCGCCGTTACACAGAATCGTGTCGGCCGGTACATGATCGCGAAGCCAGATCATGATCTCGCCGAGGTTGACATCGCCGGGCTGGGGCGTGGCCGTCCCGGTCCAGGCGAGATAATCGGCATGGGCTGCGTCAGCGCTCTCACGCCACGTTGGGTTCGGCGCAATCGCCAATCGCCTGAGCGCAGCGACAAAACGGGTCGGCGAGGCATGGATCGCGAGATGCGGCCGATACACCCGGCCAATTTCCTCGGCGCCGGGATGAATGTGGACGAGCTTGGTCTGGGGTGACGGGCTGGAAAGCAGCGAATAGCCCTGCGACGGGATCTCGCCGAGACGACCGCCAACCAGCACCAGCAGGTCGGCGGCTTTGGCGCGCGCCACCAGCTTCGGGTTAGGGCCGAGGCCGAGGTCGCCGGCGTAGAGCGGATGAAGCGGATCGAACAGCGTCGAGCGGCGATAGCTGGTTGCGATCGGCAACCCGGTGTTGTCGGCGAATTCGTGAATTTGACGGCGCGCGGCCTCAGACCAGCGGCTGCCGCCAAGTACGAACAATGGGTTTTTCGATTCCGCCAGAAGTTCGCCAAGTCTGGCCATTTCCTCGTCACCCGGCGAGGTTTCGACCGGCTCGAACGGTGGCGCATTGGCGGCGCTTACGCGCTCGCTCAACACGTCCTTCGGCAGCGCCACGACCACCGGCCCGGGCCGGCCGCTGCTTGCGGTGTAAAACGCGCGCGAGACGAATTCGGTGATGCGGCCGGGATCGTCGACCTCGACGGTCCACTTGGTCATGCTGCCAAACACCGCGCGATAATCGAGCTCCTGAAACGCTTCGCGCTCCCTGACCGAAGTTTCGACCTGGCCAACGAACATGATCATCGGCGTCGAATCCTGTTGGGCAATATGGATGCCCGCCGAAGCGTTCGTCGCACCCGGCCCGCGCGTGACAAAGCAGACACCCGGCCGTCCCGTGACCTTGCCGATCGCTTCCGCCATCATCGCAGCACCCCCTTCATGACGACAGACGGTAACTGTAATGCCGCTGTCGCGAAGCGCATCCAGAACCGGAAGAAAGCTTTCACCGGGAACGCAGAACACATGCTTGACGCCGTTGATCACGAGCTGCTCGACAAGCGCTGCGGCGGCGGTGCGGTGAGGGGCGGGCTTGTGCATCGATGCCTCTTCAGGGTTGTTGCGACCGGTTCGCCGGGCAAAAATGGCAAAAGGCTAGGGCCCGTACAGCACCGGTTCGGTGTCGGTCAGGTCGGCAAGACGGGGCCGGTGAGCCGGATACCGATCAATGTGTTTATCGAATGCCGAGGGTTTCCCGCACCGCGGCCGGCCAGTTGGCGAGGTCTGTGCCGTGGGTATGGAACATGGCTACCGCAAGGCGATCCATTCCGAAGGCTACGCAGCCGGTATGAGCCGGCTCGCCGGCCGCATCCTTGATGTCCCAGGTCGTGCCGAAATGGTCGCGGTGATAATTGAAGCTCATGCAGGCCGTCGGCTGCTCTTCGGAACGCAGCGGGATCAAAAGCTCGAATTTCAGTGATTGCTGCTTCTGGCTGACCGCCTTCATTTGACCGACGCGGCCGAAGAACGGATCGCTGGCATAATCGACTTTGAAGGTCAGGCCGAGGTCGCGCGCGATACCTTGCGCGCGCTCCATCCAGCGCTCGCGGAAAACGGACACGTCGTCCGGGCTGCCGATGCAGACATATTCGCGCATCCGGAATGACTGCAGCCGGTCGAGATGGCGGGACGGCTCGCGGCGGAAGCAGTCGGCCGCGACGTCGAAGCGCAAGCCGCCTGCGGGCAGCGGGCCTCGGGCAGCCGCGATCGGATAGACCGGATAGCAGGCCGCAGGCGAAAGCACGAGATCGGCGGGCGAGAGCGACGTGGTCCAGTCGCCACCGGCATCGAAGCGGCTGACGGCGGAGTGGATCTCGCGTTCCGTCCCATGCAGACCGCAGACACAGCCAAGCAAATTGGGGAAGCTCTTCAGATAGCCGGATTTCTCCAGCTGCGCGCGGTTCATGACCGGCGGAAAGCGCATCACCTCGGTATTGGGTTCGCGATGCCGCGTGATCAGGGCGGCGAGCCGCTCGACCATATCCTCGTAGAGCGCGGTTCGGGCGTAAACGCCATCGGTCCCCATCTTGTGAAATAGCGCATCGGCGAGGTGATCCAGCGCATCGGCCGGTTGCGATGCGATCTCCGATGGAGTCGTTCGGATAGCTATGTTCATGTTCGGGCTTCCATTAAAACGCCTGTTTCGGCTCAATCGCGCAAGGAGGCGGGTACGCCGCTCATCAGGCTCGCGGTTGCGATGTTGGCAAGGATCCGGTCGTTGTTGATCATCAGGGGTGCCGAAAGGGCGTCGCGGAGATGCCGGCCGACGCTGAAGTCGCCGTCGTTGCGATAACCCGATAATCCGCAGGCCCGCATCGCGCTCATGACGGTTGCGACCGCAAGCTCGGAAGCCTCCACCTTGAGCAGGTTGATCTGTGACTGGAAGTCGAGCGACGAGAGTGCGCGCTCATCATGCTCATGGGCCGCATAGCTATCGAGATTCGCAGTGATGATGGCGCGCAGTTTTGTCAGCGTCATCTTGGCCGCGGTAAAGTGTGCGGCACCGGGCGGCATCTGGCCACCGGCCCCGCGAGCCGCCTTGCGGACGAACAGCTGCGCGCGTTCGACGGCCGCCGCGGCAATCCCGGCCCAGACCGAAGACCAGCAAAGATGAGCGACCGGCGTCATCGTCTGCGCATGAATTTTATCGTACGCCTCGGGGAAGATCTGCTCGGCCGAAGCTGTCGCCTTCAGTTCGAATCCCGCGCTGCAGGTGCCGCGCATGCCAAGCGTCTCCCATTCGAGACTGCGCTCAAGGGTGTAATTGTCCTTGGTCAGAGCCAGGAGAACCTGATCGGAAGCGGCGGCATCGTTGGCGCGGCGGGCGATCGTGACGATGCCGTCGGCCTGCGCGCCATAGGAAATCACCGTGGCGTTGCGCACCAGCGAGATCTCGGCATCCGTGCGCTCGACGGCGGCGGTGGAGAAGCGGATGTTGCCGCCGTTCTGTCCCTCGGTGGTCGAGGAGGCCAAGAGCATCTGTTCGGCCGCGACGCGGCGCATCAGTGTTTCGTGCCACCTGGAGCCGGTCAAGCAACCTTTGTCTGGTGCATGGCAAAGATCATCGCCGTAGAAGCGCAGGCGCGGCCGAGCGCGTAGCACATGTCGGTAATGTCGAAGATGGTCGCTCCGTCGCCGCCGAACTGTTGGGGGATCTGGATACCAAGAAGCCTTCGCTGACGCGCCGCGTCGATGGCGGCTCGTGGGAAGCGCGCGTCGCGATCGACTTCCTCGGCCTCCGCCGCCGCTGCGGCTGCGACAGATGCCGTCCGCTCAAGGAACGAACTCCGGTCGAGAAAGAATTGCTCGCTGGTCTTTTCCGCGGCAGCGTTGCGGAACCTGGCTTCTTGCACGTTCATGGCCGATATGCCTCGAGGGTTGGTCGGTGCGAAACACCTGCGCGCGCATCGCGCAATGCCACATCGATCGCTTGAACAACTTCCGATCGAGTTCCATGCTTAAGGATTTAATTCAAATGCGTCGATGAAATTCAGGGTAAACGGTCGTCGTTTCATCGAGGAGAGTTAATCCTCGATCTTTTTTCTGCGTTGTCCTGTAGCGATCTCCGTTAGCGTTAAGAGCAGAATGACTGTTCGCCTCAAAGGAGATTCACTGTTTTTCAAAAACTGGCGGAAATATAAATGCGCATCGCAACAGCCGATTTCGACAGCGCCGATCCTTTCAATGGCGTATCGTCGCGACCACAGTGGAAAGTGAAAGATGCAAGCCATTAACCTCAGCGTTCAGGACCGCATCCTTGCCCTCGTCAAGGCGATCCTCGAGCAGAACTCGATTGGATCGGAAGTTCAACCCGAGACACGGCTGGTGGACGCCGGGCTGACCTCGATGGACATGGTCAATCTGATGCTCGGCGTGGAAGCCGAATTTGATTTGACGATTCCGCAATCCGAGATCACGCCGGAGAATTTTCAGTCGGTCAAGGCGCTGGAGCTGATGATCGTGGGTCAGCTGCAGCCTGAGGCGGCGGCCTGACCGGGGCACCTGGCGCAACGAACGACCGCAGTGTGGCGCGTTCGCACTCAATGATTTTGAGCGTCATTGCGAGCCAACGGGTCGCGCGAATGCGCGCCCGATGACAGGCTCCGCGAAGCAATCCATAGAGCAACAAGAAAGACTGGATTGCTTCGTCGCTTCCGCCTTCGCTCGTTGAGCTACGGCGGACAAGTCGCTCCTCGCAATGACGCGCCGAGCATGCCGGCATGCGATAGTCGGGGAAGCCTGGGTTATCGACCTTATCGTCCCTGAAGCAGATGTATTCCTCGTGCAGCGCCAAGCCGATACCTCGCGCGACGCTGCGCTGACGCTCACCCCGACCGGTACTCAGGCTTCCACGCGTGCCGGCGCCCGAGTCCAGTTTACTGATATGCATCCAGCCAATAAGATAACTTCGCACCGCGCCTGAACCCGCCGAAAGCCGGTCAGCAAAAATCTTTCCATGCAGGACGGAAAATCCCGATGAGTACCGAGCCCTACAAATCCTGGCAGTGCCGGACCTGCGGCTACATCTATGACGAGGAAAAAGGCGACCCGGACGAAGGGCTGGCGCCGGGCACAAGATGGGCCGACATTCCGGACGATTGGGTTTGTCCGGAATGCGGCACGGCCAAGAGCGAATTCGACATGGTCGAGCTGTAGATGTAAAGGCACCGACGCGCATTCGATCCAGGTTGCTCTCCCTCCGCCATTGTCTTTCACAGATTTCTGCCCCCGTTTGAGAGCCGAAATGCAGTTGTCGCGCTTCGTTGGCATGCTAAATCGCGCTACGAACGAGGCGAAGGAGAAGCCATGACGAAGGCGGTCCTTGGTATTATCGGCGGCTCCGGCATTTACGACCTGCCGGGGCTGGAGAACGTGCGCGAGGAGGCGATCCGCAGTCCCTGGGGTGAGCCCTCGGCGCCGGTACGCCGCGGCAACATCGCCGGCCTGCCGGTCGTGTTTCTGCCTCGCCATGACAAGGGTCACCGGCTGTCGCCGTCCGACATCAATTACCGCGCCAACATCGACGTGCTGAAACGCGCTGAAGTCACCGACC
>WNFJ01225884.1_pt3 | contig 10609 bp, 9 predicted proteins | sample 5400461 | NCBI WGS metagenome assembly WNFJ01 (sample SAMN13153349, study PRJNA577476) | soil metagenome | isolation source: 115 cm saprolite on Douglas fir-dominated hillslope | place: USA:California | collected 2013-09-17
GTTCAAACGCGCCAAATCGCTGCCGCAGCGCCCCAGAACAGCAGGAACAACATACTAATATAGCCGTTCACGGTGAAAAACGCAGCGTCCAGCTTGCTCAGGTCATCCGCTTTGACAAGGGAATGTTCGTAGCCCAGCAGCGCCGCAACGAGCGCGATCCCTGCCCACGCCGGCCACGGCAAACCGAAGCCGAACGCCAGCCACGCGAGCAGCGCGATCACGCCGATGTGCATCCCTCGCGCGATCACCAACGCCTTGGCGATCCCGAATCTCTTGGGCACGGAAAAAAGTCCCGCGCTTCGGTCGTACTCAATATCCTGGCACGCATACAGCACGTCAAACCCGCCCACCCACAGCGTAACCGCGGCGCAAAGAATCAGCATGCGCGGATCGAGGCCGCCCGTGACGGCGATCCACGCGGCAGCGGGCGAGATGCCCAGCGCAAATCCAAGAAAAAGATGCGACCAGTTGGTGAAGCGCTTGGTGAAGGAATAGAAAAACAGAATGGCCATGGCCAGCGGCGCGAGTTTCAAGGCGAGCGGATTCAGTTGCCAGGCCGCGATGAAAAACAACGCCACCGCAACAACCGTGAAAAGCCACGCAAATTTCAACGTAAGCGCTCCCGTCGGGAGCGCGCGCTGTTTCGTTCGCGGGTTTTCGCGGTCGTAGCGCAGGTCGACGATGCGGTTCATGGTCATTGCCGCGGAGCGCGCCGCCACCATCGCGGTGACGATCCACAAAATCTGGCGCAGCGAGGGCCAGCCGTGACGCGTTGAACGCGCGGCAAGCAATGCTCCCGTTAGCGCGAAGGGCAAAGCAAATACGGAGTGCTCGAACTTGATCATTTCGAGCACGGTTTTGATGCGGCTGGCCATTTCTGAATTGCGTGCTACTTCACGCCTCCGCTTTTTTCGACGCCGGCGTGCCCGTCCAGCGATACATTTTGTCCTGCGGGAGGCCAATCTGGGCGAGGACGCGGCAAACGTATTGCGTGACGAGATCGTCGATCGTTTTCGGCTGATGATAAAACGCCGGCACCGCTGGCATGATCACCGCACCGGCCTGCTGCGCCCGCAGCATATTCTCCAGGTGCACGCGATTGTACGGCGTATCGCGCACGCAAAGAACCAGTTTTCGCCCTTCCTTCAGCATCACGTCCGCCGCTCGCGCGACCAGATCGTCGCTGATGCCGCTGGCAATCGCCCCCAGCGTCCCCATCGAGCAAGGAATGACCACCATGGAATCCACCGCGTAGCTCCCGGAAGCAATGGAAGCCCCCACGTCCTTGTTCGGCAGGACATCGATCTTGGCCACCGGATGGCCGAGAATGCGGCTCGGGAGCTGCTTCAAGTCGCCGGAAATGATGCCCAGCTCTTCCGTAAAGAGCCGCTGCCCGGCTTCCGTGACCACCAGGTGAACACGGCCGACGCGCGGGTCCTCTTCAAGCAATACCAGCGTCTTTTGCGCCAGGATGGCTCCGCTGGCGCCGGTCACACCTACGGTGACAATCTGTTTTTGTGTGTCAGCCATGTTTTCTGCGCGGGTAGAATCAGTCTCGCAGCGGCTTTCCGGCAAGTCAAGTTAAGGCGCTAGTCCCGTGCGATGATAGAATTCGCTGCGGCCGGAGAATATGAATCAGAGTGAATTGCTGAAAATTCTGGAATCTGTGAAGGTGGGCGAGCTCGCTCCGGACAAAGCAATCGAGCGCCTGAAGCATCTTCCATTTGAAGATCTCGGCTTCGCCAAGGTTGATCATCACCGCGCGCTCCGGCAAGGTTTTGCCGAAGTGGTTTTGGGCCAAGGGAAAACACCGCGGCAGGTGGCGGAAATAGTGCGCGCCATGCTGCGGAAGAAAGATTCGCGGCACAACATCCTGGTGACCCGCGCGGACGCAAAAATATTTGCGGCCGTGAAACGCGTCGGCGGAAAAGACGCGCGTCACGCGAAGTTTCACGAATTGTCCGGCGCGATCACCATCGAGCGCATCCGGGAAATTTCCGGAAAAGGAACGATTCTCGTGGTATCCGCCGGGACGAGCGACATTCCCGTCGCGGAAGAAGCGCTCCTGACGGCGCGCATGATGGGCAACCGCGCCGAGCATTTGTACGACGTCGGCATCGCCGGGATTCACCGCCTGCTCGAGCATCGCGAAAAATTGACGGACGCACGCGTTATTATTTGTGTTGCCGGAATGGAAGGTGCGCTCCCGAGCGTCGTCGGCGGCCTCGTCGCGGTCCCGGTCATCGCCGTTCCCACCAGCGTCGGCTACGGCGCCAGCTTCGGCGGCCTCGCCGCGCTGCTCGGCATGCTCAATTCCTGCGCCTCCAACGTCACCGTCGTCAACATCGACAACGGTTTCGGCGCCGCCTGCGTCGCCTCCTGCATCAACCGCCTCTGAAGACTTTACGCAAAGTCTCTGCGAATCTTTGCGTTCTCTGCGTCTCAGCGTTGTCTCTTTTCTTTTTGCGCGGCCGGTAATGTTTGGACCGGCATCAAGGTCTTAGCGCAATCTTCATCACGCCCGTTTGTTGGGAGAAGGCCATGGCTTTTTGCGCCTCGGCTAGTGGAAAGATCCGCGTGATGAGCGGCAGGGGATCGACCTTGCCGGAGCCGAGAAGAGCAATAGCTTTGGCAAAAGGGCCGCAGCGAGAACCGACGACCGTGATTTCCTTGACCACGATGGGCCAGGTTTCCACCGGCGCTGCGCCATGAAACGTGGATTTCAGAACCAGCGTGCCCCGCGGCTCCGTCATCTGTTGCGCGAGCGCCAGACCCGTGGGGGAGCCCGTGGCTTCGACCACCAGGCCAAATTTTTCCTGAACGCGCCTCAAATCGCTCGCATCTCCACGGACTTTCTTGGTCGCGAGCCCGGCGCGGCGGGCGAGTGTCAATTTTTTCTCATGCTTGCCGTACATCATCACGCGTGGATTTACTGCGCGCAGCACCAACGCGATGAGTTGCGCCAGTTTCCCATCCCCCAGCACCGCCGCCTCGCGAAAATTTCTTACATTAACCTGTTCGACTATTTCGCACGCCGCGGCAAGCGGCTCGACGAACACCGCCTGCTCATCACTGACACCATCCGGCACGGCGTGGAGATTGTTCAGCGGCAGCGTCAAATACTCTGCGTAAGCGCCCGCGTGGTGGGTGATCCCAAGCACTGTCCGCCGCGCGCAATGTGTCTTCAGTCCTCGCCGGCAGAAGTCGCAGACGGGACGGCGCCCAAGCGCCTTGCAGGAAATATTGATTTCACCGCAGACGCGCCGCCCCAGCCATTTTTTCTTTTCCTCAGCTGATATGCCCTGCAATTCTTCGACACTCCCAACAAATTCATGCCCCGGAACGCCGCGAAAATTGTAATAGCCGTGCAGCAGCTCCACGTCGGTATTGCAGATGCCCGCCAGCCGCACGCGCACCAGCGCCCACCCAGGCCGTATTTTCGGCTGAGGCTTTTTCTCCGGGACGAGTCTGTGATTCTTCACCGCAAATGCGAGCATATTTCCTTGTCACTGGAATCAGTGAAGCCCAGCCGCAAGGGTCTTGACAAGCAGAGATTCTTGTTCGGGAAAGACGGTGCGAAGGTCGAGCACCAGCCGGTCGTCTGCGACTCGGGCGATCACGGAGACGCCGGCAGCAGCGCGCCGCAGGCGCTGTTCGAGTATCGTTGCGGAGTAGCGCGCACTGGCGATTCGAATGATTTTTGTGGGAAGAGATTGTGAAGGCGTGGAGCCGCCACCGGCAAGAGAACTTCCATCGGCGATTTCGATCGCCACTTCGTCAAGAGGAAGTTCGGGACGCAACTCGCGGATGAAATTCTCCGCGCGGCGCTTCAGTTCCTGAGGAGTCGCGCGGATCATTCGCATGGCCGGAATTTCGTCCCACGCCGCGCGAAGATAGGCGCCGAGAGTGGCTTCGAGAGCGGCGATCGTCAGTTTGTCCACACGCAGCGCGCGAAACAGCGGGTAGCGCCGCACGCGAGAGATGAGGTCTTTTTTTCCAGCGATGATGCCCGCTTGCGGACCGCCGAGAAGTTTGTCGCCGCTGAACAACACTACGGAAACGCCCGCGTCAATGCTTTGCTTCACCGTAGGTTCGTTGACGCCGTACTCGGAAAGATCAACGAGGCAGCCCGAGCCGAGATCTTCCACGAGCGGCAGGCTCGTACGCTGGCTGAGGGCCACAAGTTCTTCGATCGAAGGCTTATCAGTGAAGCCGGTGACCTTGAAGTTCGAAGGATGCACGCGCAGCAAGAGGCGCGTCCTTTCATTGATGGCGTTTTCGTAGTCCGCCAGGTGCGTGCGGTTGGTCGTTCCGACTTCGCGCAGGATCGCGCCGCTCTGCTCCATGATCTCGGGGATTCGAAAACCGTCGCCGATTTCGATGAGCTCTCCGCGCGAGACGATCACCTCGCCGCCGCGCGACAGCGCGGCGAGGGTGACGAGCACGGCTGCGGCGCAATTATTGACGACAATAGCGGCTTCCGCGCCGGTCAGGCGCGTCAGCAATTCGGCGGTATGCACATCGCGCTTGCCGCGGGCGCCTGCTTCGAGATCGTATTCCAGATTGCTGTACTGCGTGGCGCTGCGGCGGAATTCGTCCACCACCGTTTCCGGCAGCGGCGCGCGGCCCAGGTTCGTGTGCAGGATCACTCCGGTGGCGTTGATGACCGGCTGCAGCGAGCGCGAAAGGATTCGTTCGACTTCGGTGCTGATGAGCTCTTCGACGGAAGCGGCGCTAAGGCCCAGTGCTGTCCAATTCGCATCGCCCGCGATGCGCGCGCGCAAATCCGCAAGCACCGCGCGCGCAACTTCGACCACCAGGTTGCGGTTCGCGCATTTCGCAAGCGCCGCCAGGCGTGGCTGAGCGAGCAATTCGTCCACCGACGGAATCTGCCGCAGCAATTCCGCCTGCTCCGCCGAAATCGTTCGTTTGCTCCCCGCTTCCATTCGAACATTTCAGCACAGTGCGGAGCGCCGGGCAATGCCGCTGGCCCCCTGGTCCCCGTCGGGAACATCGACTTGCAACCTGGCTCCTGCCGAGGGCAAAATGCAGTAGCGGATTCGAATCCCCGCCCACGCATTCGGTTGACGGTTTTGCTCCCTACACCTAGCATGGAGACTCGAGGGATTCCTCCACGCATGGCCACCATCGACGAAGAGCTGGGGCAGATGGAACGGGATATCCGTCAGCTCAAGGTTGAATACGACCAGTATTTTGGCGGCGGCAGGAAGCGTCCGCCCACAGAAATCGAATGGCGCATCGATATGCTCGTGAAGCGCTATGCGGAACGCGGCGGCGAGCTCAAGTTTGCGCAGCGATTCCGCTTCAACAACCTGTCGCAGACGTACGCAAAATATAAAGATATTTTCAGGAAAAAAACGGCGCAGAAAGAAGAAGGAAAAGTTCAGCGGCACTTCGGCGCGGCGGCGAAGGAGATCGAAGCAGCCCGCGCTGCGAAACAAAGCGAAGAGCAGGCGACCGCTGCGGCGGCTGCGGGCCTGTCCGCGGCATTCCGCATTATCTGTTCCGAACCGGAACGCGAAACGGAAAAAGTCGAACAGCTGTACCATGCGTTCTTGCAGGCAAAACAGCAGGCCGGGGAACACACCGGAAAACTTTCGCGTTCCAGCTTCAAGGACTTTGTGCTGAAGAAAACGAAAGAGCTGCAAAAGCAGAAGAATTGCAAAGATGTCGAATACGTTGTTGAAACGGTTGACGGCCAGGTCAAGCTGAAAGCCCTCGTGAAATCCTAAGCAATTGAAAGCTGAAAGTCCCGAGCCGCTTGGGACCTTCGATTCGAAGTTAAAAGTTCAGTTTCGGAAAGCCATCGAACCAGGATCTTCGGTTTCAAGTTCCCGCTAAGATTTTTCTCGCGTTCTCGCCGCCGTGGTTTTCCACATGGCGGCGCTTTCCGATTTGGCGATCCGCGCTTAAACTGTTCTGCCTTTCTTATTGTGGAGGAATCCATGGCGCTCCGGCGGGCGCTCATCAGTGTGTTCGACAAGACCGGGATCGTGGAATTTGCGAGGCGGCTGGCAGCGCTGAGCATCGACATTGTCTCCACGGGCGGGACCGCCAAGCTGCTGCGCGCAGCAGGTATCGCGGTACGCGACGTATCGGATTTCACGGGCTGGCCCGAAATGCTGGGCGGACGCGTGAAGACGCTGCACCCCAAAGTGCATGGCGGGCTGCTCTTCCGGCGCGGGCACGCGGAAGACCAGAGGCAGGTGGCGGAACATGGAATCGCCCCGATCGATCTGGTAGTGGTGAATCTGTATCCGTTTGAAGCGACGGTGGCGAAAACGGGACTGACCGCCGAAGAGCTGATCGAAAACATCGACATCGGCGGACCGACGATGCTGCGATCGGACCGTGGTGACGCACCCAGCGGATTTCGAGCGCGTCGCGGCTGAACTGGAGAGCGCGGGAGAAACCACGCTGGCGACGCGGCTGGAGCTGGCGCGAAAAGTGTTTGCGACGACTTCGCGGTACGACGGACTGATCACGATGGAATTGGAGCGCTTGTCCACTGGATCGGGGCATGTTTCTTTGGAAGCGAAGCCAGTGCTACCGGAACGCGTGCATATCGCTCTCCGGCGGCAGCAGGAATTGCGGTACGGAGAAAATCCCCACCAAGCTGCGGCGCTATATGTGCCGGCGGGCCGCGCATCGGGAGGATTGGCGGCGGCGAAGCAACTGCAAGGCAAGGAGCTTTCGTACAACAATCTTGTTGATCTGGAAGCGGCACGGAGCCTGGCCGCGGAATTCAAGGATCCAGCGGCGGTGATCATCAAGCACAGCAATCCCTGCGGGACGGCGGAGCGAGCGACTTTGCTGGACGCATATTTGAAAGCGCTGGCGTGCGATCCGATGTCGGCGTTTGGCGGTGTGCTGGCGTTCAACCGCGAGGTGGATGCGGCGACGGCGGAGGAAGTCGCGAAACTTTTTGTGGAATGCATTGCCGCGCCCGGTTTTGCGGATCGCGCAAAAGAATTCTTTGCGGCGAAGAAAAATCTGCGGCTGCTGGAGCTGCCCGCGGGCGGCTTGGAGCCGGAAGGCGAGCTGCAGCTCAAGCGCATCCTCGGTGGAATGCTGGTGCAGCAGCCGGACCTCGGCGAGTTCAAGGAAGATGAACTGCGCACGGTGACGAAGCGCCCGCCCACCGCGGAAGAGATGCGCACGATGCGGTTCGCGTGGAAGGTGGCCAAGCACGTGAAGTCGAATGCCATCGTGTTTGCGAAGGCCGGCGCGACGCTGGGCGTCGGCGCGGGACAAATGAGCCGGGTCGATTCGGTGAAAATTGCGGTGATGAAGGCGCAATCTTCGCTGGCCGGTTCCGTGGTCGCTTCCGACGCATTCTTTCCATTTCCGGATGGAGTTGAAGAAGCGGCGAAAGCGGGGGCGACGGCGGTGATCCAGCCGGGCGGCTCGGTGCGCGATCCCGATGTGATCGCGGCGGCGGACCGGCTTGGACTGGCGATGGTATTTACCGGCATGCGGCATTTTTTGCACTGAGGTGACGTGATTCGCGACTCGCAGGGGAGTTGACAGTTCCGAACTGAGCGGAATTTTCGATCGAAAGTTGAAAGTTCAAAGGGAAAAGCAAGATCTTACGCGGAGACGCTGAGCGCGAAGAGGAAGCGCCGAGAAGACAGTAGCAAGAGAGGTTTTTCCAGCGCAGAGGAAATCGGAGAATGGCTCCCTTGCGATGACCGGCGCAACGGTCTTTTCGCTTTCAACTTTTTTCCGCTGAGCTGCATCTTACTTGTGGGGCTCCCAAGCTCTAGAAACGTTTTGTATTTGGCTTTTGACCGCGTTTCGGCCGCATGGGATAATTTCTGTTTCTGGGGCTACCATGAACCTTCGACAGATTACTCTTGCCGTAGTGTTGACGGGCGTTTCCGGTGCTACTGCCATGGCGCAGATGCCGCAGGAGCAGCTTACCGGCCCGAGAACTGGCTCTTCCGAGAAAGACTCACCCCGCGCCGAGGCCTACTACAACTTCGCGATAGGCCACATTTACGAACTGCAGTACGAGTCGACCAGCAGCGCCGAATACGCCACCAAGGCGATCGAGGCGTACAAGAAAGCCTATGCGCTGGATCCGAAATCGCAGGTCATCGGCGAGCGGCTGGCGGAGATGTACTGGAAGGCGCAGCGAATTCACGATGCGGTAGCGGAAGCGCAGGAAATCCTGAAACGCGACCCGGACAACGTGCAATCGCGGCGGCTGCTGGGCCGGATTTATTTGCGGAGCCTGGGCGATGTCAGCGCGAGCAACGGCCAGCCGGAAACGGTGAGCCGAGCCATCGAGCAATACCGCGAGATTAACCGGCTCGATCCTTCGGACACGGAATCGGCGCTGTGGCTGGCGCGGCTTTACCGGCTGAAGAACGAACACGACCAGGCGGAACAGGTTCTGAGGGGACCGGCGCTCGAGCACCTTACGCAGTTGCTGATGGCCGAGGGCAAGTCCCCAGAGGCGGTCACGCTGCTGGAAGGAATCACGGCGCATTCTGCCTCGCCGGTGCTGCTGGATCTCCTGGGTGATGCCCACTCGCAGGCGCACGAGCTGGCGAAAGCGGAAGAGGCTTACCGCAAGGCCGCGGAACTCGATCCTTCGGAGGCGAGCCACCAGCGCGGGCTGGGGCAGACCTTGCTGGCGGAAGAGAAATATGCCGAAGCGTTGCAGGTGTACCAGAAGCTTTCGGACGTGATGCCGGACGATTCGGATGTGTATCTGCGAATCGCCCAAATTTACCGCGAACTGCACCAGCTCGATAAGGCGGAAGAGAATCTCGTGAAGGCGCGGCAGTATGCTCCGGGCAGCCCTGAGATCATGTACAACGAGGCCATGCTGTACCAGGCGCAGGGGCGCTTCGAGGATGCCATTCGCGTGTTGTCGAACGCGCTGACGGGCATCAAGTCACAATCAGCGGCACTGCCGTCGCGGCGCCGGTCGCTGGCCATCCTGTATCAGCAACTCGGGCAGCTTTATCGGGATACGCAGAATTATCAGGCAGCGATTTACACCTTTGAAGAATTGGGACACCTCGGCGAGGAAGAGGATCGCCGCGCGCGGATGTTGATCATGGACACGTACCGCGCCGCAAAAGATTTGCCCAAAGCCCTGCAGGCTGGCAAGGAAGCGCTGGCGAAATACTCGGCCGATCCCGCGATTCGCACCAGCCACGCGCTTTTGCTGGGCGAGAACGGACAGACTGACGACGCAGTCAAGATTCTGAGAGCGCAGCTCCACGGCGATGCGGGAGATCGCGAGGCGTATCTGAACATCGCCCAGGTGTACGAGCGCGGGCGGCGTTACAAGGAAGCCGAAGAAGCGGCCCGAGCCGCGGAAGTATTGCCGGGCCAGGCGCGCGAAAACGAAATGGCGTGGTTTCTGTTGGGAGCAATCTACGAGCGCCAGAAGTTTTTCGATAAGGCTGAGGAACAGTTTAAGAAAGTGCTTGCCGTGAATCCGAAAAATGCTCCAGCGCTGAATTATTACGGCTACATGCTGGGTGACCTGGGGATACGGCTGGACGAAGCGGAAGCGCTGGTCCAACAGGCGCTGAAGGAAGACCCTTACAACGGAGCGTACCTTGACAGTCTCGGCTGGATTTATTTCAAAGAGAACAAGCTGGGCGCTTCGGAGAACACGCTGCGAAAAGCCGTAGAGCGCGAAAGGCACGACGCGACGATTCATTCGCACCTCGGCGATCTCTACGCCAAGACGGGCCGGGGCGATCTAGCCGCCGCGGAATGGGAAAAATCTAAATCTCTGGTGGAATGGCGGCGCTCGCTGCCCGCGGACATGGAGACCGACAAAGTCGCGGAACTCGAGAAGAAACTCTCGCAATTGAAGCATCGCGTGGCGCAAAAATCCACGACCAGCGACGCGAAGCCGTAATCCAGCGCATGCCCGAAGTCCGTATTCCCGCGTTTGCAAAAATCAACCTCCGCCTGGATATCCTCGGCAAACGCGCCGATGGATTTCACGAACTGCGGACTATTTTTCAGACTATTTCGCTGCATGACGAATTGCGGCTGCGCGCTTCAGGCAGCGAGGGAATTGCCCTGAGCATCGAGGGGAACCAGCAACTCTCCGTGGAACCGGCGGAAAAAAATCTCGTGTATCGCGCCGTGGATGCGCTGCGGCGCGAACTGAGAATCAAGGGCGGGGTGGAAGTCGAGCTGAAGAAAACAATTCCTGCCGGGCGGGGCCTCGGAGGGGGATCGAGCGATGCCGCGGCGGCATTGCTGGGGTATCTGCGGCTGACGGGAAAGAAGCTGGCGGTGGCCCGATTGATCGAAATTGCAGCGTCGCTGGGCGCGGATGTGCCGTTTTTTCTTTTTGGTGGCCGGGCCCTGGGTATCGGAAAAGGCGACGAGATCTATCCGCTGCCGGATATCGCGAAGCAGCATGTGCTGGTGGTCTCGCCGGAAACGATTCATGTGCCGACGCCTGATGCGTACCGCTGGCTGAAGGCCAGGCGGCTTGGATTGACAAAAGGGGCCGAAAACCCTAAACTTTGGGGGTTCTGTGCTCTGTGCTGGAGCGCGCAGGGAAGCGGCCTTTCGAACGATTTCGAGCGGCCGGTTTTCCCGC
>WNFJ01283567.1_pt1 | contig 10609 bp, 13 predicted proteins | sample 5400461 | NCBI WGS metagenome assembly WNFJ01 (sample SAMN13153349, study PRJNA577476) | soil metagenome | isolation source: 115 cm saprolite on Douglas fir-dominated hillslope | place: USA:California | collected 2013-09-17
CGCTGGCGACGGCGCGGACTTGCCGGAAACTCCGAACGGGGCCAGATTGTCGGCGTGGGCCGGCGGTCATCCGGTGAATGTCGGCCAATCAGGAGCTGATCATGTCAGCGAGCGCTATTCTCATCCGCGATGGACTCGCCTCCACGATGGTTGTGGCCGGCATCGTTTTCTTCTCCGCGATCGTTGCGTCGAAGCCCGCTCTCGCGCAAGCGGCCTCGGACGGGTCCACCACATCGATTCAACGCGGCTCCGAAGCCGAGAAGACGCTGAAGATGCAGGAACCATCGTACCAGACCCGTGAGGAGCGCCTCAACGCGAAGCCGTTGGACTGGAACTCGACCATCGGCAAGCCCAAGCCGCACGCGCTCACCCGCGCCGAAAGGGAAGCGTTGCGAAAGGCGCGGCCCGAGTCGTCGGATGGCGGCGCGCCGAACCCGAACGCCGATGAGGAAGCCCGCAAGCTTCATCCGGATGATTGGAAATGATGCGGTCGACCATCCCTTTTTGATCGAAGGAGACTGCAAATAGTCGCCGAATTTCATTTTTCCGGGCGCGCGCTCTTGACCGTCGCGGCCGCGATCGCGGCTGAGGCGATCGCCGAGCCGGCGTTCGCGCAGCAGGATATTTTCACCCAGTATCAGGAGACCGGCAATCCGAATGCGCCGAAAGCGATCGGCAAGCTGTTCCTGAACGGCGGCTTCTGCTCCGCCTCTGTCATCAGCGGGAACAACATCATCGTCACCGCCGCGCATTGTTGCTGGAACCGAGCCAACAATTCCTGGATCGGAGGCTGGTCCTTCGCGCCGGCCTACAACAACGGCAACGCTCCCTATGGCGTCTTCAACTGGGCTCAGGCGCGGGTCCTCAACTCGTGGATCAACAACGGCGACATCGCTTCCGATGTCTGTTTGATTGCGCTGCAAAACGACGCGAATGGTCACGGGGTGACCTATTACACGGGCTGGCTCGGGCGCTCCTGGAACTATCCGAGCACGCTCAGCATGCACTCCCTTGGTTATCCGGGAAATATCGGCGGCGGCAACAATCTCGAGCTGTGCGCGTCGGAAAGCTTCGGTCAGAGCTCGAATTGCGGCTCGGGCGTCCTGAACACCGGCTGCTCGATGACTTTCGGCTCGAGCGGCGGTCCGTGGATTCGCGACTACCGCACCGGCAATCATGTCGACTCGGTCGTGCACGGCTTTGTCAGTCAGTCGTGCACCGGGACGTTCGGCAGCACCTACGACGGCGCCCAGTTCACCAGCGGAAACATCGTCAATCTCTGCAACGCGCAAGGGTGCTGATATGATTTCCGGGTGAAGCGCTCCCTCCCTCCTTCGAGCCGCGCAACGGCGTGTCGAAAGACGACGGTGCGCGGCAGGAGGCCGCCGCTACCGCGCCGCCCGGTCCAGCTCGCGAAAACGTCTGACGGCCAGCGGAATCGAGGCGAGATAGGCGAGGGTGACCGCGACCAGGGTCTGCATCGGGAAAACGAAGACGAGCAGCAGCACGGCGGCGACGCCGACGAGCACGACAGAAACATATTCGCGCGGCACGCGCCCGATCGATTTGCCCGAGAAATGCGGGACGCGGCTGGCCATCAGCAGCGCCACCGCCACAACATAGAGGCTCTCGAGGAAGGCGGCGCTAAGCGTGGAAGCGCTCAGATCGAAGGCAAAGCGAAGGTAGATCGGCAGAAGTCCGACGATCGCGCCAGCGGGCGCGGGCATCCCGACGAAGAAGGTCTTGCGCCAGGCGGGTTCATCGGGATCTTCGAGCATGACGTTGAAGCGCGCCAGACGCAAGGCGCAGGCCATCGCGAACAGCAGCGCCGCGACCCAGCCGAAGCTCTTGACCGCATGAAGATCGGCTACCCACAGGACGAACGCCGGCGCGACGCCGAAATCGACGAAATCGGCGAGCGAATCGAGTTCGGCGCCGAAGCGGGAAGTGCCCTTGAGGGCGCGCGCGATCCGGCCGTCGAGGCCGTCGAGAACGGCCGCGCCCACGATCGCGCTCGCCGCCCACTCGATCGACCCCTCCATCGCCAGCCGGATGGCGGTCATTCCGAGGCAGAGCGCGACCAGGGTCACGATATTGGGCAAGAGCAGCCTCAACGGCACGGGCCGGAAGCCCCGCCTCCGCCGCGGCGCGGCGGCGCTCGAAGTCGGCGCGGCGGGCGGGAGGCTCGCTTCGTTCAAGCGTCAGCTCCTCTGAAAGCGGCGCGGCTCGGCCTCGGCGGCGATTTCTGCGATTACGGTCTCGCCGGCGACGGCGTGCGAATCGATGCCGACGACAATCTGCGCGCCTTGGGGGAGATAGACGTCGACGCGTGAGCCGAAGCGGATGAGGCCGATGCGCTCGCCGGGGCTCAAGTGCGCTCCCTCGTGGGTGAAACAGACGATCCTCCTCGCGATGAGGCCGGCGATCTGAACCACGCCGAAGCGCCCCGACGCCGAGTCGATGACGATGCTGTTGCGCTCGTTGTCCTCGCTCGCCTTGTCGAGATCGGCGCTGAAAAAGAGGCCGGGGTGATGGACGATCTGCGAGACCCGGCCTTCGACCGGGGCGCGATTCACGTGGCAATCGAAGACCGACATGAAGATCGACACGCGCTGCAGCGGCGCCATGCCAAAGCCGAGCTCCGGCGGCGGCGGGGCGAAGCCGGCGAAGCTGACGACGCCATCGGCGGGCGAGATGACGAGATCGCCGCGAACGGGGGTCACCCGTGCCGGATCGCGAAAAAAATACGCGCACCACAGTGTCGCGACGAGGCCCACCCAGCCGAGCGGCGACCACACCCACCACAGGATGAGAGTGGCGACGATGAACCCCGCGAGGAACAGATAACCCTCGGGATGGATCGGCGCGAGCTGACGGCGAAGCGAGTTGGCGACGCTCATTGTTCGATGCTCGAGAGACGGGGACGCGCACTCATGGCGCCAAAAGCGTCAAATGTCACGGCGCCGACGGTAAGACCGTGGCGTCGCGAGCGCCGAGATCGTCCTCATCGTCCGCCCCGCGCAACGCCTCTTCGGCCGCATCGACCTTCTCGCCCGCCCGTCGCAGCGTCTCCTCGGCCGCGTCGACCTCCCGCTGGCGATTCCACAGCGCCGCGTAGATCCCGCCGCGCGCCAGAAGATTCTCGTGCGCGCCGCGCTCGGCGATGACGCCCTTGTCGAGCACCAGAATTTCGTCGGCGTTCACGACCGTCGAGAGGCGATGGGCGATGACGAGAGTCGTGCGCCCGCGCGAGACGCGTTCCAGCGCCGACTGGATCTCCCGCTCGGTGAAACTGTCGAGCGCCGAAGTCGCTTCGTCGAGCACGAGGATGGGCGGCGCCTTGAGCATCGTGCGCGCTATGGCGACGCGCTGCTTCTCTCCGCCCGAGAGCTTGAGCCCGCGCTCGCCGACCTGCGCGTTGTAGCCCTGGGGCAGCGTGCCGATGAACGCGTCGATCTGCGCGTTGACCGCGGCGGCCTTGACCTCGGAGTCGCTGGCGCCCTCGCGGCCGTAGCGGATGTTGTAGACGATCGAGTCGTTGAACAGGACCGTGTCCTGCGGCACCATGCCGATCGCCGCGCGCAGCGAACTCTGGGTGACGGCGCCGATGTCCTGTCCGTCGATCAGAATGCGCCCCGAGGTCGGCTCGTAGAACCGGAACAGCAGCCGCGAGATCGTCGACTTGCCGGCGCCCGAAGGCCCGACGATGGCGATCGTGTGGCCCGCCGGCGCGTCGAACGTTATGCCGCGCAGGATCGGCCGGGCGGGGTCGTAGGCGAATTCGACGTTCTCGAACCGGACCGCGCCCACGGTCACCTTCAGCGGCCGCGCGCCGGGAACGTCTTCGATTTCGGGATTCTGCCCGAGGATGGAGAACATCGCCTCGATGTCGACGATCGCCTGCTTGATTTCGCGATAGACCATGCCCATGAAATTGAGCGGCTGGTAGAGCTGCAGCATCATGAGGTTGACAAGCACGAAGTCGCCGACGGTCTTGTCGCCGCCCCGGATCTGGGCCACGCACATGATGAGCACGGCCACCAGGCCGACCGTGAAGATGAGGGCCTGGCCGGCGTTGAGCACCGCCAGCGAGACGTAAGTGCGCACGCTCATGCGTTCATAGCGCGCCATCGCCTTGTCGTACCGCACCGCTTCGCGGCGCTCGGCGCCGAAATATTTGACCGTCTCGAAATTGAGCAGACTGTCAATCGCCTTGGTGTTGGCGTCGGTGTCGCTCTCGTTCATCGAACGGCGAATGCCCATGCGCCAATTGGTGGCGATCGTCGTATAGGTCAAATAGGCGATGACCGTGATGCTGATGGCTGCGACATAGCGCCAATCGAACGAGTACAGCATGACGGCGACGATCAACGCGAACTCGACAATCGTTGGAACTAATACGAGCATCGAGGTGCGAATGATCGTTTCAATGGCGTTGCGGCCGCGCTCGAGAACGCGCGTCAGGCCGCCGGTCTTGCGCTCCAGATGAAAACGCAACGACAGACGGTGCAGGTGTTCGAAGACCTCGATCGCCAGCCGTCGAACTGCATTCATCGCCACGGCCGCAAACAAAGCGTCGCGGCCCTGCTGCGTTAACGCCATCAGGACGCGCAACACTCCGTAGATGACGGTCAGCGACGCCACCCCGATCAGGATATGCGGCAGCGGGACGGCGTCGAGCCCAAGCTTTCCCGCCACTGCGTCCGTCGCCCATTTGTAGGAAAAGGGAATGGCGATCGTAATCAGCTTGGAAAGAAGCATCAGCGCGACAGCGAGGAAGACGCGCAGCTTGAGATCGGCGCGATCCGTCGGCCAGATGTAGGGCCACAGTAGCCGGACGGTTCCCGTCAGCGTAGCCTGGTCGGCCGCGGTCTTGCGCGCGGCGATGAATGTTGACGTCCTCTTGTGTTGCATTTGAGCTCGCGGGCGGCCGGTCAAGTGGGCTTGTCTGGCGGATATAGTCGCTTTGCCGGCTCATGACATCCTCATGGCCGCCATTGTCCTCGGTCAATCCGTGGCCGCGTCAAGCAGCGGCGGCAGCGAAGACAATCCGCCGCGGCGAATAGCAGCCTATCCGACTTGCCTTGGCCCAAAGTTAGGGCGAATCGCAATCTTGGGGATGGAGGCCCGGCGAGAAAAGGAAACGATGCGGCGACGATTCGCGGGGCGTTTGCGTCCACGCGAACGTGATTCTGTCAAGAGAACAACGCTCCTTTTTTTGTGTACATGCAGCATCGCTCGCGCCAAACATGTTGAGTATTCGCGCGAACTCGGTTGACGCCCTAGTTGAAGCGTCGCACTTTTTCTTGTGCCATGTTTTCGTTTGGGCTATATGGTTGTTTGTCCAAGTCGCCATTTGGCGGCAAAGAAACATGAAGCTCGTCATGGTCGGACGGGCAGAATGGCCTGCGCGCTGATTGCCGCCAGGCAGTCTGTTTTAGGCTTCACTTTGGAGTAATCACAAGAATGAGCGACACCACCAACCACGTTGAACTCGCCGCGGAAATCGTCTCGGCTTATGTGTCGAACAATTCCGTACCGTCAAGCGAGCTCCCGGCGCTTCTCAGCGACGTTCACGCCGCGATCGTGCGCGTCTCAACAGGCTCGCAACCTGTCGTCGTCGAGGCGGCAAAGCCTGCCGTTCCGCCGAAGAAGTCGATCACCAGCGATTACATCATCTGTCTGGAAGACGGCCGCAAATTCAAGTCGTTGAAGCGGCATCTGCGAACCCAATACAACCTTTCCCCCGAAGAGTACCGGGAGAAGTGGGGTCTTCCATCCGACTACCCGATGGTCGCGCCCGCCTACGCCAAGGCGCGCTCGGCTTTAGCCAAGCAGATGGGGCTTGGTCAGCAGCGTCGCCGCCGCAAATAAGCCTGACGGCGAAGTTTTCGCGGCGGTCGTCCGCGCGGGAATGCGACCCTTACCGGCGGTTGTGCGGAGCGCCGTCGTAGTGCGGTTCGGTCCCGAGTCTGTGGATCGTTCGGAGTCGGCGACGCCGCAGACTCGACGCCGCGCGCGTTTACTTCGTTCCGAACATGCGATCGCCGGCATCGCCCAGTCCGGGAACGATATAGCCGTGGTCGTTTAGCCTTTCGTCGATGGCGGCGGTCCAGATTTGGACGTCCGGGTGGGCCTTGGTCAGCCGCTCGATCCCCTCGGGCGCGGCGAGGAGGCAGACGAAGCGAATGTCCTTCACGCCATGCCGCTTGAGGCGGTCGATCGCCGCGACGGCGGAATTGGCGGTCGCCAGCATCGGATCCATCACGATCACCAGTCGATCGGCGACGTCCAAAGGCGCCTTGAAATAGTATTCGACCGCCTCCAGCGTTAACGGATCGCGGTAAAGCCCGATATGGGCGACGCGCGCGCTCGGCACCAGGTTGAGCATCCCGTCGAGAAACCCGACGCCGGCGCGCAAGATCGGCGCGAAGACCAGTTTCTTGCCCGAGATCGCCGGCTGGATCGTCTTGGCGAGCGGCGTTTCGACCTCGACCATCTCCAGCGGCAGATCGCGGGTCACCTCATAGGCCAGCAGCATGCCAATCTCGTTCAGGAGCTGCCGGAACCCCTTGGTCGACACGGTCTTGTCGCGCATCAGGGTCAGCTTGTGCTGCACCAGGGGGTGGCTGACGACGTGCACGTTCGACATGGGCGGGCTCCTGACCTTGCGATCGCCTGGAAGTGTAGACGAAGCCGTGGCGAACCGGGCTTTTGGCGCGCGTCCCATCCCCAGCTTTGTGACGGTCGCTGCGAAGTCGGCTGCCGGCATGCCCGCGGTCCAACGCGCTATTGACGGGGGAGCGACGACAATGTCAGGTGCGAAGCCGATGGCTTCCTCTACGTCGCGCCCGATCAGCCGCAACTGGTCTCTGCCGAACATCCTGACCTACGGGCGGGTCGCCGCGGTTCCTCTCGTCGCCGGCTTTCTTTTCTGGTCTCAGCAACCCTGGGCGCGCTGGACGGCGCTGGCGATTTTTATCGCCGCCGGAGTCACCGATTTCTTTGACGGTTATCTGGCGCGTGCCTGGTCGCAGCAATCCTCGCTGGGGCGCATGCTGGACCCGATCGCTGACAAGCTTCTCGTCTCCTCGGTCATCCTGATGCTGGCCGCGAACCAAACGATTTCGGGGGCGACGCTCTGGGCCGCGCTCGTCATCCTGTGCCGCGAAATCCTCGTCTCGGGCTTACGCGAATATCTGGCGGAGCTCCGGGTTCCGGTGCCGGTGACGGCGGTCGCCAAGTGGAAGACGACGGTCCAACTGGTGGCGCTGGGTTTTCTCATCGCCGGGCCGGCGGGCGAAGCCGCGCTGCCAGGCTCGGTCAACACCGGGCTCGTCCTTCTGTGGATCGCCGCGATCCTCACGCTCTACACCGGCTGGGACTATATGAAGGCGAGCTACGACCATGTCGGGAGCTAACGCTAGATGAAAGCCGTCTATTTCGCCTGGGTGCGCGAGCGCGTCGGCAAGGCAGAGGAAGAGCTGAACCCGCCGTCGACGGTGACGACGGTCGGCGATCTCATGGCCTGGCTGTCGGGCCAAGGCGAAGGCTACGCGCATGCATTCGAAAGACCCTCGACCGTCCGCGCGGCGGTCGACCGGGTTCACGCGCGGCGCGATGCGGCGATCGCCGGCGCGAAGGAAGTCGCGTTCTTTCCGCCGATGACGGGCGGTTGAACCGATGGCGACGATCCGCGTCCAGCGGGAGGACTTTGACGCCGGCGCGGAAGCCGACGCCCTCGCGCGAGGGCGCACGGACGTCGGCGCGGTGGTGAGTTTCATCGGTTACTGCCGCGACGAAGAGGGGCGGCTCGCCGCGTTGGAGCTCGAGCACTATCCGGGCATGGCTGAGGAGGAGATCGCGCGCGCGGCCGGCGAGGCCGAAGGGCGATGGCCGCTCATGGGCGTGACGGTGATCCACCGCTTCGGACGCATCGCGCCCGGCGAGCGGATCGTTCTCGCCGCCGTCGCGGCCGCCCACCGCGGCGCCGCGTTCGAAGCCGCCGAGATGCTGATGGATTTCTTGAAGACGCGGGCGCCGTTCTGGAAACGGGCCATTCGGCGCGACGGCGGCGTCGAAGGGTGGGTCGGGGCCAAAGGCGAAGACGACCGGGCGGCGGCCCGCTGGGGCGCCGCCGACTGACCGGCGGCGTCAGGTCTTGGCCACGACCGCGTGGTAGACCCACAACACAATGACGGAGCCGATGACCGCGACGATGAGGCTCCAGGGGTTGAAACCAGTGACGCCACTTAGTCCGATAAGACTTGCAAGAAAGCCGCCGACGATCGCGCCGACGACGCCGAGCGCGACGTCCATATACATGCCCGAGCCCGTCTTGTTGACGATCTTGCTGCCGATGAAGCCGGCGATCAAACCGAAAATGATCCACCAGATTATGTTCCACATGTGCAGGCCTCCCTGGGCAGGCGGCCGCCCTCGATAAGCGCTCCGTCGCTCTGCGGGGCGCGGCGGCAGGGCGGGGCCTCACGGGAGGTTGCGGTATGGACGAGGAAAACGCAAGCCGGTAAACTCAGTTGTCTCATCTTCGTTAGGCTACGCCAGGTTGTCAGCCGCAGAATTGCGCGGCCAGCGCCGTTAGATCACCAAGGAGGAGGCGGACATGGGAATTTTTGACGAGGCGATGGAGAACGCTGTGCCGGGCGGCAATCTGGCGACGCCGATCGCGGTCGCGGCCGGCGCGCTAATTCTGGGCAAGCTGTTTGGCGGAAGCTCCGCGCCGGCGCCGGCTCCGGCCGCGCCTTCGCCGTCTTTGCCGACGAATGCGCCGGCCACCGACATCCTGGGCGGCCTCGGCGACCTCATCGGCAAACTCGCCGCCGGCGGCGCCGCGCCGCACGTCAATTCGTGGGTCGGAACGGGAGCGAACCAGCCCATCCAGCCGGGACAGCTCGGTTCGGCGCTCGGCCAGCAGACGATCAGCGACCTGGCGCAGCGCTCGGGCATGAGCCAGCAGGAACTTCTCAGCCAGCTGGCGCTTGTGCTGCCTCAACTGATCAATCATTTGACGCCCAACGGGCGCGTGCCGACGCTGGCTGAATTCGAGAAGTAAGGTCGCTGCAACAAAGCTTTGCCGAGGGCGCGCGGGCGCGCGTTCAGCAAGCTGCGTCTTCGGCTATTTTTTGGCGAGTTGTGGTTGTCAAACCGCCGCACTTCCGTGCATTGCCAAATCGATTCCTAGCCTCTTTGCCGCGGCAGCATTCGCCTCCGGAAAATCTGCAAATCGATATCCTTCACCAATCTTTCGATTCGTATACTGTGAGTTATACATAAAACAAATAATAATCTGCCAAATGCCAAATGTGACTACAGTGAAAAGAAGATGGAGAGCTGCAGTTCCAAGCTCGCCGCGCAGCAGCGGAACCCACCATCCAAAGAATAGATACGTCCACAAGAAGCCATAATAGCCAGTCTTAATCTACCCCGTGTGGGGGTTCTTCATTCTTACTCGTTTTGCGCCGACGTGAAAAACGAATTTGAGAAGAAGTGCGGGGAACCCAAGCAGTATTAGCCAGTGCCAAATCGAGAAAGTGCTCATTCCGCTCCCCCCAATAACCCACGATAAACGGTAGCACGCGCAATCACGTGCGGCAAGAAGTGAGCAGGACGCCGCGTACCTTCCCTCGCCCCTCTGCGCCGTTTAGTCATTAATCCGGGTTCTTTGCGAACTGCTAAGTTCGTGAACTATTCGGCGACGCGGCGCCGCAGCGACTCAGTCTCGCCGATGGCGCACCGTCGCTTTCGCATTCGCTTCGCAACAATTCAGGACGAGGGTCACTTGCGTCCCGCAGCGATTATTGTCGATTGAGTTCTCGCCGACGCACCGGCCCGCTGGTCGTCAGATCACCCCTATGGCGTCAGCAAGGCCGTGACGCGTTCGACAAACCGAGCGGCGGCGTCGATCGTCTCCTCGGCTTCCTCATCGGTTACGACCACGCCGTGACCAACGCCGTAATCGCCGATTTCCTTGTACTTGTACGCGTGGGCCAGAAATGTCAGCAGCGTCCGTTCGGCGCCCGGGGCGCCTTTCAGCAGCCTCGCGAACTCAGTGCGCACGCCTGAGTGAGTCTTCGCGACTTTGCCAGTGCGTTCAATGATCAACGCTTCGGCGGCATGAAATGCGGCGTAGTATGCGGATCGCGCCGCCACTTTCGCAAGCGGAATAGCAGCGATCTTTCTGGCGTCGTCCAGATCGCCGCGCGCCTTGTCGAGATAATCTTCGGCTTCCGGCGTCACAGGTCCAGGCCGTCGCGCCGCAGCTCCTTCATCAACCCGGTTCGCTGGCGATAAGTGCCCGCCTGTAGAGGCAAGGCGTTGATGACAATGCCGGTCTCGCAGAGGATGTCGGTTTCAATCTCAGCGATCATGCGGGCTTCCTTGCCGAAGCCGTGCAGGTCCTTGAGAAACACTGCGACGTCGTAATCGGAATCCGGACGCGCGTTTCCACGCGCGCGGGACCCGAATAGCACCACGCGCTCGATTCGCTCGCCATAGACTTCGTCCAGCGCGGCGCGGAACCGGCCCAAGATAGGGTCAATGATCGTCGACACAAAATCAATATAGCACAGCCTGCTTGTGGGGGTGAAAA
>WNFJ01489959.1_pt3 | contig 10609 bp, 9 predicted proteins | sample 5400461 | NCBI WGS metagenome assembly WNFJ01 (sample SAMN13153349, study PRJNA577476) | soil metagenome | isolation source: 115 cm saprolite on Douglas fir-dominated hillslope | place: USA:California | collected 2013-09-17
CGGGGGCGATGTCGATGTAGATCTGCCAGTCGCGGACCAGGTCGCTCTCGTAGATCAGGATGTCCACGTTGGGGACCGTCACGGTCTTACCGTCCTTGCGGAGGTACTCGACGTCGATCTGCGCCACGACCGTGTCCCCGAACTCCCACACGTTCCTGATGTGGTGGGTCAGGCCGTCGATGCTGGAGAAGAACCCGGCGACCGCTTCCTTGACGGCCTCGCGGCCGGTGACCGGATCGGCGTTGGCGAAGCGGAACTTCGCGTCCGGGGTGAGGTGGGCGACGAACTTGTCGGGGTCGAAGGCGTCGATGTCGGCGAAAACCGTCGCTACGTCGCGGCTCATGACGTGCTCCCGTCGTTGGCAGGCCAGGGGAGGATCTACCCAAAACTGTATGCAGTTAGCCAGAGATGCGCAACGGCTCTTGACAGCAAAACTGCATACACATACTTTGCTGAAAGCCGCGACGCCGGGACCTGACCATCGCTGGCCGCTGTGCCCGTCGGCCGCCTGGCGCCGGTAACTTCCCGCTCAGCAGATGAGGTGGTGTGGGCCGTGGACGTCGTCGCGCAGGCGGAGGCGGCAGACCTGCTGTCTTCCGCGTATGAGACACGGGTCCCGATTGAGCCGTTGATGGAGAAGTACCACGGGCTGATGCTGGGCGACGCGGATGAGATCCAGTTGCTGCAGATCCGCCGGAGGTGAGCGTCCGGGGCGCGGATCAAGGGGCACAAGGTGGGGCTGACGTCAGCGGCGATGCAGCGCCAGATGGGTGTCGGCCAGCCCGACTACGGTCATCTTCTCGATGACATGTTCTGGCTGGAACATCAGCCGATACCGGTGTCGCGATTCCTGCAGCCGCGGGTGGAGCCGGAGGTCGCGCTGGTGCTGAAACGGCCGCTGCAGGGCCCGGGCGTCACGGTCGCCGAGGCGATCGCCGCGATCGACTTCGTCCTGCCCGCATTGGAGCTCATTGACTCGCGGATCCGGGACTGGAGGATCGGGCTGCTGGACACCATCGCGGACAACGCGTCGTCAGGTGGAGTGGTGCTGGGCAGCACCCCGACCTCGCTGTCCGCGGTGGACTTGCGGCTTGGTGGCTGCAATCTGCACCGGAACGGTGCGCTGGCCTGCACCGGCGCGGGTGGCGCGGTGCTCGGCTCGCCGCTGACGTCGCTGGTCTGGCTGGCGAACACGGTCGGCGCGCAAGGAGTCGTGCTCGAAGCCGGACACGTGATCCTGCCCGGCTCCATCACCGCTTCTATCCCGGCTTCGGCGGGGGACTGCATCACCGCGACGTTTGCCGGGCTGGGCAGCGTGACCGCGCCCTTCACCGAGGACTGAGGACGCTGATGAGCACCTGGGATTGTGACCGAGCGGCGAGTGTGCTGCTTGAGGCCGAGGAGTCACGCACCGACCGCGGCCCGATCACCGACGAATGGCCCGAACTGGATCTTGAGACGGCGTATGCCGTGCAGGACGAGACGCTGCGACGCCGACTCGATCGGGGGGAGCGGCTGATCGGCGTGAAGCTCGGCCTCACGTCGCGGGCCAAACAGCGACGAATGAACATAGCATCACCACTGACCGCCTGGCTCACCGACGCGATGGTGCTCCCGGCCGGCGATCCGGTGCCGCAGGACAGGCTGATCCACCCGCGGGCCGAGCCAGAGATCGTGTTCGTGATGCGAGACAGGCTGACTGGTCCGGGTGTCACGGCGGCCACGGCACTCGCGGCGGTGGCGACGGTGTGTGCCGGGATCGAGATCATTGACAGCCGTTACCGCGATTTCACGTTCACGCTCCCGGACGTGGTCGCGGACAACGCGTCGTCCGGGTTCTTCGTGACCGGCCCGGTCGCCCGCTCCCCAGCGGAACTCGACCTCACGCTTGAAGCATGCCTCGTCGAGGCCGACGGGCAGATCGTCGACTCAGCCACCGGCGCCGCCGTGCAGGGCCACCCGGCCGAGGCGCTCGCGCTCGCGGCCAATGACCTGGGGCGGCGCGGGCTCGCGATCGAACCCGGCTGGATCGTCCTCACCGGTGGCATGACCGATGCCGTCTTCGTGACGCCGGGATCGGCGCTGGCCGCGCACTTCACCCATCTCGGTTCGATCTTTCTGTCCGGAGGCTGAGGTGCCGCTCGTCGAGGTGACCCTGGCCGAGGGCCGGACGCCGGAGCAGATCCGGTCGCTGATCCACGAACTGCACGAGGCGGTCATCCGCGCTGTCGCCGCGCCGCCGGAGAATGTGCGGGTCATCGTCCGGGAGGTGCCGGCCACGCACTGGGCTGCTGGTGACGTCACGATCGATGAAAGGCGTGGCTGACGGGACTTTCGGTGGGAGCGGCCCCCCGGAAGGCGGCCACGGCATAACGCGCCTGACGCGGACCCCGAGGGTGCCGCGTCAGGCGCGCCTGGCGGGCAGGTTCCGTCCCGGCACCTGGCCCGGCGCCAGGATCTTTGTGTCGCCCGGGTACGGCCGCACCCAGCCGGTGGCGGAGTACCAGTCGAGCCGGTTGAGCATGGCCGGGTTCGCCTGGTCCTCATTGGGCTTGGCCCCGCCGAAGTGCTGATGCGTGCTCCACGCGGCCCACTGCTGGTAAATGGCCATCATCGCGGCCGGGATCACTGTCTTGGCCGAGCCAACGGTGGCGGACCTGACCGCCTGCGCTGGCGTCCCCGCGGTCACCCCGGCCAAGCCTGCGGTCAGCGGGATCTGGTTGGGCAGCGCGTTGTAGGGGGTGAAATTGGGGTGGTTGGAGAAGGCGCTGAACATCGGCTCGGCCGCCCTGTCCTCCTGGTTCATCCGTCTTCACCATGTTGAGCTGGGTGTAGTAGTTGTCGAGGACCACACCGCGCTTGGCGTACGGGCTGATCACCAGCGCCGTGCTCCGGTGCCCGTCCACGTGGTCGACGCCGTTCTGCGGGTCGTCCTCGACCACGAAGATCGCCGAGGACTTCCAGAACTTGCTGTGTGAAATGGCGTCCACGATGCGCCCGACGGCCAGGTCATTGTCGGCGACCTGGGCGATCGGGTTGGGGTCGCCGCTGCCCACGCCGGAGGTGTGGTCGTCGGGCATCCACATCAGGTTGAGGTTGGCGAGATTGCCGGTCTTCTCGCTCTGCTGGAACGACCGGAGCCAGATGTCGGTGCGGTACTGGTCCGGGACATTGAGGTCGAACCTCGGGTACTGGTGGTTGTCGATCGCGTTGAGTGAGGGGATGTCGGCATAGGTGGAGTACTTGTCCAGCGGAACCGGCAGCGGGCCGCTGGCCTTGCCCTCCAGGATCTGGGAGTCCTGGTACCACTGCTGCCAGGTGGGGTAGCCGATGGCCGGCACGTTGAAGAAGTTGTTGTACTCGCCGAACGCGGCCGCCGTCTGGCCGGCGCGCTCCGCCGCGTTCCAGAGGAATCCGTTCCGCTGGTAGGCGAGGGCGTCGCCGCCCTGAGCCGGGTAGCTCCGGAAGAACGCGCCGAACTCCTTCTCGATGTAGTCGTTGGCGTCCGCCTGCATCAGCCAGTTGTGGCCATCCGCCGACAGCGTGCCCTCGTCGTAGAAGTTGTCGAACAGCCCGAAGCTGTTGGCCAGGGCGTGCTGGTTAGGCGTGACAGTCCCGCCGAACTGCGTCAGGGACGGGGCGCCATTGCCCTTGGCGACGTCCCCGAACACCTGGTCGTAGGTGCGGTTTTCCTTCACGATCAGGAACACGTGCTTGATCGGTGAGGGCTCCCCGAGTCGTGCCGGTACGGCAGCGGTGGCCCCGGCGGTGCTGGGCGAGGAGCGCGACGCGAGCAGGTGCTCCCAGTCGTTGTCGACGAAGACCTGATGGGTGTACTTGCCGAGGTCCTCCTGGCCGGGCAGGGCAAAGGTCGTCAGCGAACCCGTGTCGTCATAGGTGTTGTGCCCGGTCGCCGGATTGGTGCCGGGACCCTTGGCGATCGTGCTCTCCGGGCCCCGTGCTCCGATGCCCTTGTCGTTGGTCACCACGATCTTGCCCAGCTTGGCGTCCATGGCGACGTTGACCGGGTACCAGTCGGTCGGCAGGAGACCCTGGTACTGCACTGGTGAGACCGGGCCGTTGTAGCGGAAGACGGCGATCGCGTTGTCCCGGCCGATGCTGACCAAGATGTGCTCAGCATCCGGCATGGTGATCGCGTTCGGGTAGCTGCCCACCGCGGAGCCGGGCAGCGGATTGACGTTGAAGGTCTGCGTGACGTGCTTGGCCGCCGTGTCGATGACCGACACGCTGTCGTCGTTGGAGTTGGCCACCAAGAGCGCCCTGCCGTGCAGGTACATGGCGGTGGGCTCCAGGCCGACGGGGATGGCGCCGGTCTGCTGGCCGCTGCTCAGATCGACGACGGAGACCGTTCCGGTGCTGGCCGCCCCGGTGGAGTTGTTCGACACGATCGGCGTGCCGTCGGAGAGGTTGGTGAAGTCGCCCGGCTTGGCCGGCCGGCCACCCTCGTTGGAGACGAAGGCCTGATCGCCAACCAGGACGACCTGCCGGGGGGCGTTGCCGACCGGGATCTGGCTGACCAGCGCATTGGTGGCCGTGTCGAGGACCCCGAGGGTGTTGCTGCCGTTGAGGGCCACGTACGCCTTCGACCCGTCCGGTGAGAAGGCCATGCCGGAGGGCAGCGCCGGGCCGTTCGGACCAGTCAGCGGAATCACCAGCGGCGTGGTGTTCACCAGGCCATTGGCCTGGACGGAGAAGCGCAGCAGGTCAGCGGACTGCGGGACCCACAGGCTCTTGCCGTCCGGGGAGTAGAAGGGTCCGTCCGCGGCGACCGAGCCATCTCCGACGATCGGGTCGGAGCTGCTTCCCGTGCCCACCTGCTGGACGATCTGGCCTGTGGTGACGTTGATGAGCGACAGGAAGCCGGTGAAGTTTTGCCACGTCATGGCGGCCATCGTGGTCCCGTCCGAGCTCAGGGTGCTGGACGGGAGCCGGCCGTTGGTCACCAGCGTGCGGGTGCCTATCGGCTTGACCCACTGATTGGACGGCAGCAGGATCCCGTTCGCGGTGTTCTGCCCGGTTTGCTGGTTGCCGAACTCACCGTCGAAGAATCCACTGGCCGCCCCGGCACTCACCGCCGATGAGTACAACCAGGCTGGTCACGCTGCCAATGGCCAGCGTGCGCCGCGGCAGGCGCATCGCGCCCTTGGTCGCGACTCTCAGCCATTCTTTCGGTCGAGTGCGCATCCGTTCCTCGCCTCCGTTTCCCAGGACCCAGCGGACGCAGACATAGGTGCGGCCAGTACTGGGCTTGCTGCGCCACGCTACGGATGGCAGACGTCTCCTGGTCTCCCGCCAGGTGAATTCCAGCGACGTGCCCGATGAACGCCGATCAGCAGCCTGCTTGCCCCCGGGGGCGGCGGCGGCTCCCTCCAGGGCATCAGCGGGTGCAGCGGGCGTCAGGCCGTCGCGTCTCTGTGTTCCAGAGTCGCCCAGTCTCCGGTCTGTGTCCAGGAGTAGCTGGCCGGGCACTCCCAGTGGGCGGCGCCGGGCCTTTAACTACCGTGCCGTTGCTTGCGCGGGCGCCCAGCGAATGGTGAAGCTATCCAATAGATAGCCAAACGCGTTTACTGTCGGTTGAACGAAGTTGTCCCGGATAGTCCGTGTCGCCTCGGTCTCGGCTGTCCTGACCAGCGGCCGCGTGACTTGCTGGACGTGAGTAGATCTATAAAACGCGATGTGCTGGGCCTGGGAATAGAGCACTGACTCCGAAAACTGAGGACGCAGCACCATGCCACAGGCGAACCCTGGGTACGTCCAGCTATGCTGCGAGTCTATCGGTTTTGACGGGATATTGTCGATTGTAACGTCGTGAACCGACTGCGGAAGCTGTGGCGCCGGCAGGGTCATTATGACTCTCACGTGACCAGGCTTGCCTGCCAGAGGGCGGCTGAGGACCTGCAGCCGGTAGTGGCCCGAAGCCGGTCTCCACCAGGCAGGGCCTGGATTGAGGTCGACAGTGGCGGACGCGTGGCCTGCGGCGTAGAAGGTGCTGGCGTACCAACACGGCCAGGGGCCAACGCTCTTAGAAACCTTGTGCGTGAAGAAGAAGCTGAAGTTCGCCTGGCCGAGGGCGGGCTTGGAGATTCCCTCAATCTTCTGCAGCACCCAGGGACCCAGATCGGTATTGGTCGCGCTGCTTGCGCTGATCGTTTGCCATGGCCAGCCGAACTTGATGCTCGGCAGGTGGATATTGACGCCCACAATGTGCAGCGCGGCTGAAAGCGCAGCCAGTACCACAGACGCGATCGCTCTGCGGAATATCAGGCCCACCAAAATGATGGCTGCAGCCCGCTTGACCCGGGGCGAGATACGGCGACGGCGCGGGCCAGGATAACCCGCCCTCCCACCTGGCCTCTCTCCGTCGGCCAGGTCGGCACCGCGCGCCTGCCATGGTGGCAGCGGTCTGGGCTGATCTGGCCAGGCGACGCCGTCATCGGGCCCGCGAGGGCCGGTTTGCAGGGTGCCTGGTTCCTTCCTGTCGTACGGATCGTCAGCCCGGTACCAGGCTGCTTCCCGTTGGCCCAGCCTGTTCGCGGTGAGCGTGCCCAGCAGAAAGAGCACAAAACGAACCACGTGGTCCACCTTCTTTCTATGCTTGGCACGATGGCTAGACGGTGGCCTTATAATTAAGGCCCAAAACGATAGGCACGGCCCCGAAGGGCATGCGGAATCGCCCGCCGGGCTTATCCGGCGTATTCGGTTCATCTATGTTGGGCCAGCGCATGTTGATGTGCTGGATGGTGAGGCCCGCCACCGAATACGGGAATTCCATGGCGGATGTATGGTGCAGCTTGAGCAGTCCACCCCAGCGGAACGCCGCGAAGACGTTAGCCAGATCGCGCACCGAGAGGTCCCCCCGCGCGGTCAGGTCGATCTGGTAGACCGCATGGGCGAGCTCCACCAGATCATCGGCGCATTGTTCTAGCGCCTCGGACTTCGTCCGATAAATCGTGCCGTCTGGATTTACGGTACCCAGCTTCTCGCCGAGGACCGGCGAGTAGCGTGGCTGAGCCTTGCACTGCATCCAGTCACATGCAGCCAGCAGCTCCCAGCGGATGCCGCTGTGGCCGGCAACGTCGCGGTAGAGAGGCTGCGCGCGCATGAGCGGCGCCCTGGCCATCGCGATGAAGGCGTTGCTGACGGACGGGGGAATAATTGGCTCATACTGGGCCGTACTTGTCGAGGCATTGCGCGATGCGGTCCTCCGCTTTTTGGAGTTGCTGGGCGCTCGCACCCGCCTGGCCGACATGGTCCGGGCTGATGGCGTCGCCTCCGCTGGCGGCCGATCTGCATAGGACGACCTGCCCGGGCCCTGTGTTGGTGTTGGTGTTGGTGAGGGTGCCGGCGCCGACGAACGTACCGGCGGGGCGGGCGCAGCATCTGGCAGTCCGGGGATGGCTGCTAGACCAGGCGTCGCTGCGTGGAAGGTAGCAGTCGGTGCAACGACGTCGTAGCGGTACAGGTTGTATCGCCGCATGAGGCTGATGAGCTTCGCGCCATAATCGGGATCCGTTGCATAGACGCCCGTGAGGGCAGCCGCGAACCCATTCGGATTCTGACGGTCGGCCATCGCCTGCGTGTAATGCCCGCTGGTCGCGAGGAGCCTGCCGTGGTCATCGATGCTCTCGGCGATATCGTGGTACACGCGAAATGCAGCGGCGCGCGTCACCAACTGGCCGTTCTCGTACTCCTGCGTCGGCTGCGGATCGCTGCCCGCCGGGCCCGTGCCCTTGATTCCAAACAGATTGTGATCTCTGGTGGCCAGGTTGCTTCGGCCCCAGCCAGATTCATCGATGGCCTGCGCGATCGTCACCGCGGCGGGGATGCCGTACTTGCGCTGCGTGGCCACCGCTCCCGGTGCGACTTCGCCGATGAACGCTTGTTGAGCGTTTGAGGCAGCAAACGCCTGTTGAGCGTTGGCAGCAGCCACCGGCGCCGTGGCGGGCGGCGGATGGTGCCTGCGGTACGGAGTCGTGGTCGGCGCGGCCACGTTGGCGGATAGGTCGTGCGCCGTTATCGGCAGGCCAGGGATGGCTGCCGTGCCCGGCGTGGCGGACTGGTCGGCAGTGGACGGTCCCGCGCGGCCTGCCCCCGGCGTAGCCGTATTGACCGGCTTCCCCCGGCTTCCCCCGGCCCCCGGCTGGCGGCCCGGTGAAGTGCGCTTCGGCGCCGGCGAGGGTTGGCGCGGCACCGATTGCCCGTCATTGCTGGACGTGGGCGCGGGCACTGGCATGGCCGGGATAGCCGCACGATCGGGTGGTCGCGCCCGGGCCGGCTTGGGGGAGCCGACCGCAGATGCCCCCGGGATAGCCGCCAGCCCCGTCGCGGCTTGGTCCTGGGCCTGATGTCCCTTGGGCGCGCGCTCACGGCGGCGCGGCGCCACGGTCGCGGCCGCGGCCGCGACCGTGGCGAGTTGGCCGTTGTTGACGAATCCGGCGACGCCCTGGGCGCCAAGCGGATCGCTATATGCGTGGGCGTTGATAGAGAAATCCGGGAGGGAGTCGCCACCCACGGTGTGCAAAAGTCCGCCGACAGCTTCTGTGACTACCTCGACGTGGCCGTCAAACATCACCCAGTCGCCGGGCAGTGGTTTGTAACCGTCGCCCAGCGGGTGCCAGCGTTGATGCGCCTGCGCGTCTTGGAGGATCGAGACAACGCCGAGCGAGGCCGGATTGGGGTCAACGCGGACATCGGCCCACTCATGGAGCGGCCACGGGTAGGAGGTACCTCCAGTCACCCAGCTTTGCTGGCCAACTACCTGGGCCGCCAACTCCAGTGTCAAACTGGCAAAGGCGGCGCACGACGCGCCATGGTCGACACCATCGATGCTGTCGTGTTGCCAGATGAGCGCCTGCATCTCGGCCGGAGTCTTACCTTCGGCCATCCGCTGGTAGTAATTGGTGACGTTGACGATGGCTGAGCGCAGCACGGCGTCATTCGCCGGGGCGGGCTGGGTTGATTGATCAAGCGCCATCAAGCGAATCGGCACGCTGGTTGGCGACGTCATGTCTGCGGCCGCCTTCGGGACGAACGCGAACCCTGTTATCGCTCCACCGGCGCTGAGGCTCACCAGCGCAGTCACCTGCTGCCACCAGGGTTTGCTGGCTGAATGCACAAGATCACCTCTTTCCCGATTACACAGGGGCCCCGTCGTCCCGGAGCAGATTTGTAGATGAGCGTTCGGATTACGCTAGTGGTTTTGAATTTGGCAGATGCTTAAGGATGGCCTGGACCTGCGGATCGCCCGGGTTTGTCGCGTTCTCAAACAGCACGGCGGCATCCTGAGCGGCGTTGGGCGCGGCACCGACGACCCACTTCTGGTAGACATCGGCCACCAGGGCAGCCTGCCCCTGCGGACTGGTTACGGGTTTGGCGCAGAGGCTCGGAAAGCCCGCCCGCGCATTGATCGCTGCTGATCCGGTATACCGGAGGCAGTTTGCGGAGTCGCTTTCGAGCCCGGGCTGTACGACCGGCTTGCCGTCAGCACCGGTCACAGTCGCGCCACCGATAATGTTGTTAATCGACCGAGCCGCTACCTGGAGGCTGTCGACCGGATTAGTCGGGTTGTATGGGTGATGGAGGTTCAGGGACCAGGCCATCTCGCCGCCCTGCGCTGGCATGATTGGCTCCAGGCCCCGTCGGCCAGTCTTCGCGTCAGCGAAGTTCGGGTTATTGGCGCTCGTCATCAGGGCGAACACCCAGAGGATCTGACGCGTGGTCTTCGCGCAGGCGAAGTTGACCTGACCAGGCTCAGACTTCACGTCCGGATTTTGGCACGCCTGGCCCGCCTGACTCTGGACTGTTGCCACACTGGCCGGCCACGACGCTCCCCCGCCGGTAAGTGTCATCACCGCGATGGCGACACCTGCGGCGATGACCGCTGTTCCTATAGCCACCTTGCGCCCGCGCGAAAGGCGCGGATAATAGGCACTTCGCCGGCCATGGTTGACGAGGACCTCGGTGCGCCCTTCAGGCGAGTACGCCTGGCGGCCTGAATTCGCGCGGCCATGGCCCTGTGCCGAGTTCGGCGCCGCATAGCCGGCTGACATGCTATCAGCATCGTACTCGCGCCCCACGTCCTCTAGAACGGAGCTGTATGTACCCTGGAATTGGCTAGGCGCCGCTTTGCGTCCACGGGCGGAGTGCGCAAGCTCCCGTTCTAGCGACACTCGCGCGTCAGAGAGCTTGCGCTCGAGTTCCGCGGCCCTGTTCTTCAGGTCTGCGAGGCGTCGGCTATTCGGGCGGATATTGTATTGAAAGTGCCTTCTCACTTTCTCACCTCTAGCATGCGGCCTGCGTTAGGCAAATCCATGTGTTCAGTGACCTGTATGGAACCTGCCTATGAGGCAACTTATCTCGGGGGTAGCATTAGTCTTTTGCCTGGCCTTGGCTATATGCGCGGGCAGTGGCCGGCGACGGCCCGACGCTACGGCCAGCCGTCAGCCATCCCTGTGGTGGGCATGGCTTCCGGGTCGCCACGGTGGCCTGGCGCTCGCGTGATGATCTTGACGAGTCCAGGCCTCCTGTAGCGGCGGCCGCCCCCTCGGCTCGCGGAGATCGCGATCCGGGTCGGCCTGCCCGGCGGCAG
>WNFJ01510014.1_pt3 | contig 10609 bp, 6 predicted proteins | sample 5400461 | NCBI WGS metagenome assembly WNFJ01 (sample SAMN13153349, study PRJNA577476) | soil metagenome | isolation source: 115 cm saprolite on Douglas fir-dominated hillslope | place: USA:California | collected 2013-09-17
CGGATGGCGTGGCTGCCCTGGCTGCCGAGCGTGAGCGTCAGCCGGTCGGTGTCCCGATCGATTTCGGCGATGACGCCGCGGGTGTCGAGATAGTTGGCGACCAGCCGCTGATTGATCAGGGCGAGCGAGACCGTGCGCGCCGCGCGGGCGAAGGCCTGCGCGGTCGAACGGGCGTCGCCGAGGCTGGTCTCGAAGGCGAGATTGCCGTGCCGCTGCGGCCACACCGGCGGAGCTCCAGGCGCGAGCGCGGCGGCGGCGCCGATCACATGGGGCAGCGGCTCCCAGTCGATGGCGATCGCCTCGGCGGCGTCCTTGGCGTGCGGAATCGAATCCGCAACCACGAAGGCAACGGCATCGCCCACATGACGCACCTCATCACGCGGCAGCACCGGATAGGGCGGGACCGCGATGGTGGTTTCGGGGATAAGGCCTTGGCACGGCAAGTTGCCGAGCGCGGCGGTATCGGCGCCGGTCAGCACCAAGGCGACCCCGGGCATCGCGCGGGCCTGCGCCACGTCGGTGATCGCAAAGCGCGCATGCGGGTGCGGCGAGCGCAGCACGACCGCTTCGCGCAGCCCGGCCGGCGCGTGATCGGCGACATAGCGGCCGGCGCCGCGCAGGAGGCTATCATCCTCCAGCCGTGTGACCGCCTGGCCGATGCCGAATTTGACCGGTTGCATAGCTACTCCGCCGGCGCCGTCAGGCTCGGTTCCGGCCGCGCCCGACTTGCCCGTTGGGCGATCCATCGGGCAATCACATAGAAGGCGGGCGTGAAGACGAGCCCGAACAGGGTCACGCCGATCATGCCGGAAAACACGGTGGTGCCGAGCGCCTGCCGCAATTCGGAACCGGCGCCGGTTGCCCAGACCAGCGGCGTGACGCCGAAGATGAAGGCGAACGAGGTCATCAGGATCGGGCGCAACCGCAGTCGCGCCGCTTCGACGGCCGCCGCGTGTCGCTCGCGGCCGCGATCCTCGAGCTGCTTGGCGAATTCGACGATCAGGATGGCGTTCTTGGCGGCCAGACCGATCAGCACGATGAACCCGACCTGGGTGAGGATGTTGTTGTCCTGGCCGCGCAGGATCAAGCCGGTGATCGAGGCGACCAGGCACATCGGCACGATCAGAATCACGGCCAGCGGCAGCGTCAAGCTTTCGTACTGCGCGGCCAGCACCAGAAACACGAACACGACGCCGAGCGCGAAGGCGAATATCGAGGTATTGCCGGCCCTGATCTGCTGGAAGGCGAGCTGCGTCCATTCGAATCCAAAGCCATCCGGCAGAAGCTCGGCGGCGAGGCCCTGCATGATCTCGATCGCCTGGCCTTGCGAGAAGCCAGGCGCCGCGGCGCCGTCGAGCTCGGCAGCCGGGTAGATGTTGTAGCGCGGCACCCGATAGGGCCCGGCGATGTCGCGCACGGTGGTGAAGGAGCCGAGCGGCACGGTCTCGCCGCTGGAATTGCGCACGCGCAGGCTCAGCACGTCCTTCGGCCGCAACCGATAGGGGCTGTCGGCCTCCGCCTGGACCCGGAAGGTGCGACCGAACAGATTGAAATCGTTGACATAGGACTGGCCGAGATAGACCTGCAGCGAGTTGAAGATGTCCGGAATGTTGATGCCGAGCATCTGCGCCTTGGTGCGGTCGATGTCGAGATAGAGTTGCGGCGTCGAGGTCTCGAATTGCGAGAACACCTGCAGGAGGCCGGGCGTCTGGTTGGCGCGGCCCGCGATCGCGGAAACCGTCGCCTGCAACGCCTGCGACCCGCGGCCGCCACGATCTTCGACCATCAGGCGAAAGCCGCCGGCATTGCCGATGCCGGCCACCGGCGGGGGCGCCACCACGACCATGAAGGCCTCTTTGATGGCCGCATATTTGGCGAACAACGCGCGCTGGATGGCCGGCGCGGAGAGCTTAGGATTGCCGGCACGCTTCTCGAACGGATCGAGGATCACGAAGATCGCGCCCGCATTTGGCGCGTTGGTGAAGGTGGCGGCGGAGAAGCCCACGAGCGAAAACGCATGCCCGATGCCCGGCGTGTCGAGCGCGATGTCGATGCTGCGGCGGATCAGCTCGTCGGTGCGCTCGAGCGAGGCCCCGGGCGGAAGCTGCGCTATCACGATCAGATAGGTACGGTCCTGCTGCGGGATGAAGCCTTGCGGCGTCTTGCGGAATTCGTTGAGGCCCAAGGCGATCACGCCGGCATAGAGCACCAGCATGATCACGGCAAAGCGCACGACCACCGCCGCCAATCGGCCGTAGCCGTGCGCCACCGCATCGAAGCCGCGGTTGAACAGGCGGAAGAAGCCATGGATCGGCCGCACCAGGAGGTTAGCCCGGCGCTGCGCATCGTGCGGCTTGAGCACCAGCGCGCACATGGCCGGCGACAGCGTCAGCGACACGATCAAGGAGATCACGGTCGAGCCCGCGATGGTCAGCGCGAACTGGCGGTAGAACTGGCCGGTGATGCCGGTGATGAAGGCGGAGGGAATGAACACCGCGCAAAGCACGAGCGCAATCGCGATCAGCGCGCCGCCGACCTCGTCCATGCTGCGGATCGCAGCCTCGCGCGGCGGCAGGCCGGCCGCGATATTGCGTTCGACGTTCTCGACCACCACAATGGCGTCGTCGACCACGATGCCGATCGCCAGCACCAGCCCGAACAGCGACAGGTTGTTGATCGTGAACCCGAACAAGCCCATCACGAAGAAGGTGCCGACGAGCGAGATCGGGATTGCGACGATCGGGATGATGGCGGCGCGCCAGGTCTGCAGGAACAGGATCACGACCAGGACCACGAGGATCATCGCCTCGAAGATCGTCTCGACCACCGCCTGCACCGACTGGCGAATGAACTGGGTCGGATCGTAGATGATGGCGTATTGGAGCCCGGCCGGAAAGCTCTTGGAAACGTCCGCCATGGCGGCGCGGATATTGTCGCCAGTGGTAAGCGCATTGGAGCCGGGCCGCTGGAACACGGCAAGCACGACCGAAATATCGCGGTCGAGATAGCCCGTCGATCCATAATCCTGGCCGGTCAGCTCGACGCGTCCGATGTCCTTGATGCGCACCACGGCATTGGGCGTCTGCTTGATCACGATATTGGCGAATTCGGCCGGATCGGACAGGCGGCCGAGCGTGCGCACCGCCACCTGGAATGCGAGCTGGCTCGGCACCGGCGGCGCATTGAGCACGCCCGAGGCGACCTGGATGTTCTGGCCCTGCAGGGCTGCCGTGACGTCGAGCGCGGTCAGGTTCAACGACTGCAGGCGGTTCGGATCGAGCCAGACTTGCATCGCATAGTCGCGCGCGCCGAAGATCGTGATCGAACCGACGCCGTCGACGCGGGTCAACAGGTCCTTGATTTGGATATTGGCATAGTTGGACATGAACAGCGCATCGCGCGACTTGTCGGGCGAGTACAAATTCACCGCCAGCAAGATGTCGGGTGAGCTTTTCACGACCGTGACGCCGATCTGCTGCACCTGCTGCGGCAGCCGCGGCAACGCGGCCGACACCCGATTTTGCACCTGCACTTGCGCGATATCGAGGTTGGTGCCGATGTCGAAGGTGACCGCGATGGCGAAGCGGCCGTCGGCGGTGGAATTCGAGGAGATGTAGAGCATCCCCTCGGCGCCGTTGATCTGCTGCTCGATCGGCGCCGCCACGGTGTCGGCCACCGTCTCGGCGCTGGCGCCGGGAAACTGGCCGGTGACGTTGATCACCGGCGGCGCAATTTCAGGATATTGCGCCACCGGCAGGCGCGCGAAGGTGACGCCGCCGAGGATCACGAAGACGAGCGAAACCACGGCGGCGAAGATCGGGCGGTCGATGAAGAAATGCGAGATGCGCACGATATCCTCAGCCGTTCTTGGCGTCGGACTTGGCTTGGCCCGGCGGCGAGTTCTTCTCGTCCTCCGGCGTCACCTTCTGGCCGGGGCGTATGCGCGCAACGCCGTTGACCACGACGCGGTCATCGGCTCCGATGCCGTCCTTGATAACGCGCAGTCCGTCGTAGGTGTCGCCGAGCACGACGTATTTCGGCCGGGCGACGTTCTCGTTGTCGAGCACCAGCACGTATTTGCGCGCCTGCTCTGACCCGACCGCGACATCGGGCACCAGCAGCGCCGGATAGGCCGACGAGCCGGGCACGCGAATGCGTGCGAACATGCCGGGCGTGAACAAGCCCTGGGCATTGGAGAACACCGCCCGGCCGCGGATGGTGCCGGAGCCACGATCGATGACATTGTCGACGAAATCCAAGTGGCCCGCATGCATGAAATCGGGCTCATCGATCAGCTGCAGCGAGACGTACACGCCGCCTTCGCGGCCGGTCACATCCTGGCCCCGCTTGGAGAGCCGCTCGTAACGCAGATAGGCCGCCTCGTCGAAGGTGAATTCGAACCTGATCGGGTCGGTCGACACGATGGTGGCCAGAAGGGTGGTGTTGCCGCCGGCGCCGCCGGTGACCAGATTACCGGGCGAAACCCGGCGGTCACCGATGCGGCCGGCGACCGGGGCCTTGAGCTCGGTGAACTCGAGATCCAGCATGGCCTGGTGCATGGCGGCATCCTGCGCCTGAACCGAAGCCTCGGCGACGCGCTTGGCCTGCGTGCGTTGATCGAAGGTCTGCTCGGTGATGGTCTTGTCGCGGACCAGCTGCTGCCCGCGCGCCAGGTCGGCTTCCGTGAATGCAAGATTCGCCTTCGCCTGCGCCAGATTGGCCTTGGCCTGATCGAGCGAGGCCTGGAACGGCCGCTTGTCGATGGTGAAAAGAAGATCACCCTGCTTGACGAGCTGGCCATCCTCGAAATGCACCCGATCGAGATAACCCGAGACCCGCGCGCGCACCTCGACCGAATCGACGGCGACAAAGCGGCCGACATATTCGTCCTGATCGATGATGGTCCGCTGCACCGGCTTGGCGACGGTCACGGCAGGCGGCGGCGGAGCCGCCTGGTTCTGGCTGTCGCTGCAACCGGCAAGGGCTGCTGCCGATATCAGCCAGGCGGCAGTGAAGGACGTGCGAATTATGCTCGGCATGGTCTCCGGGAGGGGCCGTTGCGATTGCCGTGTCTATATAGGGCCTGTGGCGCCGCCGGACGAGGGGTGCGGGCGCCCGTCCCCTTCCGCGGCGATGTTCCGCACACCATATCTGCTTGCGAAGCCAATGGCGCTATTTTTGTGCGGCCCAGCCCTGCCCTGCTTGCAGGGCCATCGGCCCATCATCCGGTCAAAACCCATGCTCGACAGACCCACAATTCCGCTCGCCGAACCGCCCGAGGTGCCGACTGAAGACCGGGCGCTGCTCGATGCCTATTCGCGCGCCGTGATCGACGTGGTTGACCGCGTCGGCCCGGCCGTGGTGCGAATCGACGTGAAGGCGAAGAACGGACGAGCCGGCGGCGGCACCGGCTCCGGTGTCATCGTGGCGCCCGACGGCCTGGTGCTGACCAATAGTCACGTCGTAAGCGGTCAAGGCTTGGGCGGCGTGTCCCAGGTCACCGTCGCCACCGTCGATGGACGCAGCCTCACGGCTCGGGTCGTGGGTGATGATCCCGATACCGACCTTGCGCTGCTGCGCATCGATGCCCCGGTGACGCTGCCCGCGGCGGCACTGGGGAATTCCAAGCTGCTCAAGCGCGGTCAGCTCGTCATCGCCATCGGCAATCCGCTCGGATTCGAGTCGACGGTGACGACCGGCGTCGTTTCCGCGCTCGGCCGTTCGCTACGGGCGAGCTCGGGGCGTCTGATCGACGATGTGATCCAGACCGATGCCGCGCTCAATCCCGGCAATTCGGGCGGCCCGCTCGTTTCGTCGCGGGGCGAGGTCGTCGGCGTCAATACCGCGGTCATCCTCGGGGCCCAGGGCATCTGCTTCGCGGTCGCCGCGAACACGGCAAATTTCGTGCTGGGCGAGCTGGTGCGGCACGGGCGCGTGCGGCGCGCCTATATCGGCATCGCGGCCCAGCAGATCGCCATCCCGCGCCGGCTCCGACACGCCGCGGAGCTGAACCAGGAGAGTGCGGTCCTGGCCGCAAGCGTGGAAGCCGGCAGTCCGGCCGAGCGCGCCGGCGTCAAGAGCCGGGATATCATTCTCAGTCTCGATGGGACGGCCATCACCGGCGGGGATGATTTGATCCGCATTCTCGCCGGCGACAAGATCGGGCGCACGGTCGAGATCGAGATCCTGCGCAACGGCAGCCGGCAGACGCTGCCGCTGGTGCCGGAGGAGCGGGCGAACCGCGGCTAGACTGGTGAGTGGTGAATAGTGAGTAGGGAGTAGTGAACGTCTCCGCTCCTCACTTTTCACTATTCGCTACTCGCTACTCACTAACTTGCGACGGCGAAATGCCGCCAACCATTGCGGTCCAAACAGCGCGATCACCACGGCGCCATACACCAAGGCGCCGATGCAGGCGAGCGCGGCCAACGTCGCCTCGTCGCGCAGCCTTGGCCAGGACGAGAACAGGGACGCGACCGGTCCGTCGACCAGGCGCAGGACCACGGCGAGCGCGATCCCGGCCGCCGCAAGGCGACCGACCGAGCGGGCGAGGCTGCCGCCGAATTCGATGCGCCCCGCCCGCGCCGCGAACCAGAGCACGAGACCGAGATTGAGCCAGGCGCCGATCGTGGTCGCGAGCGCGAGCCCGACTTGTGCGAGTGAGGTCATGAAGAAAAACACGGCCTTGAAGCCGACGTTCACCGCGACCGCGGTGAGCGCCGCCTTGACCGGCGTCGCCGTATCGCCGCGGGCGAGAAACGTGGCGATCACGCTGCGCACGAGCACGAACGGAAGCAGGCCGAGCGCGTAGGCCGCGAGCGTTTGCCCGGCCGAAGCGGCGTCCGCCGCCGTGAAGGCGCCGCGCATGAACAGCGCCCGCATGATGAGGTCGGGAATGAGAAGAAAGGCGACAATGCAAGGTATCGACAGCAGGAGCGTGAGCTCGATGGCGCGGTTCTGCGCGTGCCTGGCGCCGGCTTCATCGCCGACGGCGATGCGGCGCGCCATTTCCGGCAAGACCACGGTCCCGGCCGCGATGCCGATGACCCCGATCGGCAGCTGGTTGAGCCGATCCGCATAATAGAGCGCCGACAGGGCGCCGGCGGAAAGGAAGCTCGCGATGATCGTGTCGGCAAAGAGCGCGATCTGCAGGCCGGCCGAGCCGACGGTCGCGGGTCCAAGCGCCTTGAAGAAGCTCTTGACGTCGTCGTTCCATCGCGGACGTCGGAAGACCGCCATGACGCCGTTTCGCCAGGCGTCGCCGCCGACCAGCAGCGCCTCGAGAATGCCGGCGACGAGCACGCCCCAGGCCGCCGCATGGCCCGCGCTGGTAAAGAATGCCGCCATGGCCAGCGTCGCCATCATCGTAAGATTGAGCAGGACCGGCGCCGCGGCCGCGGCGGCAAAGCGTTGCAGCGCATTGAGAATGCCCCCGTAAAGCGTCACCAGCGTGACCAGCAGCAGATAAGGAAAGGTGATGCGCGTGAGCTCGACTGCCAGTCGGAAGCGCTCCGGATCTTGCGAGAATCCCGGCGCCAGCAGCGAAATCACCGTGGGCGTGAACAGAAGGGCGACGACCAGCAACAGAACCTGGCTGGCGAACAGGAGCGTGAAGATGCGGTCAGCGAACAGCTGGGCCGAGACAGGACCACCGGTCGCGCGAATGCGCGCATAGGCAGGCACGAAGGCGGCATTGAAGGCGCCTTCGGCAAAGATCGCACGGAAATGATTGGGCAGCCGCAACGCCACGAAGAAGGCGTCGGCGAGGGGTCCGGCGCCGAGCACGGCCGCGAGGATGATGTCGCGGGCAAAGCCGGTCAGCCGCGACAGCAGGGTCAAGCCGCCGACGGTGAACATACGGCCAATCATCGGCTGGATCCGTGCATGGCGTGCGGCGCAAGCGCGAAGCGCATCGCACCGGACTGGGATTGATCAGCCCGCGAGGGCTTGCCGAGACGCCGCAATGATCCGATCCTGGGTCGGTTCGTCGATATAGGCATGTATCGGCAGGCTGATCACTGCCTCGGCAAGCCGTTCACAGACCGGCACGCCGCCCTCGACGACGGGAAAATGCCGATAGGCCTCCTGGCGATTGAGCGGGATCGGATAATAGATCGCGGTGGGGATGCCTTGCGCCTCGAGGACGGCGGCAAAATCCTCGCGCCGGCCGGGCGCCAGGCGGATGGTGTATTGCGCCCAGACCGAGGTCGAGCCCTCGACCACATGCGGGACCTGCGCCACGTCGGCCAGATGCTCCGTATAGCGCCGCGCGATCCGATTGCGCGCCGCTATCTCCTCGGAAAAGATCTTGAGCTTTTCGATCAGCACGGCCGCCTGGATCGTGTCGAAGCGGCCGTTGGTGCCGATGCGCACGCTCTCATACCGGTGATGTCCCTCGCCGTGCACCCGCAGACTTCGCAGCACCGCGGCGAGCTCGTCGTCGTCGGTGAACACCGCGCCGCCATCGCCGTAGCAGCCGAGCGGCTTCGCCGGAAAGAAGCTTGTCGCGGTCGCCGGCGCGAGCGTGCCGACGCTCCGGTTGCGGTAGGTCGCGCCGAAGCTTTGGGCCGCATCGTCAAGCACGAAAAGATTTTCAGCTTCGGCAATGGCCGCGATGGCACGGTGGTCGGCGGGTTGCCCGAACATGTCGACCGGAATGATCGCCTTGGGCTCAAGTCCGGACTTGCGCGCGGTGGCGATGGCTCGCCGGCAACTCGCCGGATCGAGATTGAAGCTTGCCGCCGCGACATCGGCAAAAACCGGAATGGCGCCGACGAGCGCCACTACCTCGGCGGTCGCAGTAAACGTGAAGGCCGGACAAATCACCGCGTCTCCGGCCCCCACCCCCTTCGCCATGAGGACGAGCAGCAACGCGTCGGTGCCGCTCGAGCAGGTGATGGCATGACGGGCGCCGCAAAAGCCGGAAAGGTCGGCCTCGAGCGCGCGAACCTCCGGTCCCATGATGAACTGGCAATGGCCGAGCACGCGATCAATCGCGTCGTCGAGCTTGCGGCCGAGCCGACGCCGTTGCGCGGCAACATCGATGAACGGGATCGGCGTGGTATCGAGACGGGCGTGTTGGTTCATTGCGGTTACAAGATCAGACGGACCGAGCATCAACCGATTACGCGCCTGGGTCGGTGGCGCTGCGGCGCTGCGCTCGGAATCGCTCTCCCTTCAAGGCAGCGGATGGCAATTTCCAGGCTTGCAACCCCTTCCTCTCCGGTCACCGCCGGCCGTTCTCCGAGCCGGATCGCACTGACGAAGGCCTGCAGCTCGGCCCGCAACGGTTCGGCATGGCCGACCGAAAGGTGCCGCATCGAATAGCTGCCGTCGGGCTGAAAGCCGAAACACTCCGTCACCTGGCGCGTCAACAGATCGCCCATGATGTATTTTTTTCTGGTCGCCACGGTGACGCTGCGCGCCTTGAAGGGCGTGAGCCAGTTGGTGTTGATGTGCGCAAGCACGCCCGATGCGGTCCGGAACTGCAGCAGGGCGATGTCTTCGCGCTCCGCGATGGTATTGGAAAGCTGCGGTTGAACCTCGACGATGTCGGAATCCGTAAACCAGCGGATCAGATCGATGTCATGCACGGCAAGGTCGATGACCACGCCCACATTCGACATGCGCGGCGGAAATGGGCCGACGCGGGTGATCGCGATCGAGAGGATGTCTTCGTCGCGGATCGCGGTCTTGATCGCGTCCACCGCCGGATTGAACCGCTCGACGTGGCCGATCATGAGCGTGACGCCGGCGCGCTGCGCGGCGGCGATGATGCCGCGACCTTCCTCCACCGAGGAGGCGATCGGTTTCTCCACCAGGATATGAATGCCATGGCGAATGCAGGTGAGGGCCAGATCGCGGTGAAGGTGGGTGGGCGCCGCGATGGTTATGGCATCCACCCCGCCCGCGATCAAAGCCTCCACGTCGGCGTGCCCGGCGCAGCCGAGGGCCTTCGAAACCAAGTCGCGCTGCTTCTGATCCGAATCGGCGATGCCGACCAGCTTGACTTCAGCAAGATCGGCGAGGACGCGCGCATGGTTGGCGCCCATGACGCCGACCCCCACCACGCCTAAGCGCAGCGGAGCGCCCGCACCGGCTTTCGCGGAGTGCACCATGATTGAATGAATTCCCCCTGCCCGCTTCCGGTAGCCCGACAATCACCCTAGCATGCCCGCCGGCGAATTGGCGACGTGAACATTCGAACACTTCTGAACACGTTTTGACTCAAAGGGTTACAGCAGCGGCATGGCGCCCTGCCACGGCCCCTGGTGGGCTTCCGCGCAAGAGCATCGAATCCATAGGCAAACCATTATAATCACTTGCTAATTTGCCAGTAGCCCTTTCCGGTTCCGGGCCTTGTGGCTGCAGCAGCGAGCCTTGCTAGCGGAATCGAAAAAATGCATCCTGAGTTTCGGGGCACGAGATCCTCTTGGGAATTTCAATGAATAGGCCGGCAAACGAGTCCGATCGTGCCGAGCTCGGAGCTTCTCTGCTGGATCGGACTCTCGCCGCCGCCGCGCAGGACAAGCAGACGGTCACCCCGGAAGGCAGGACGATCAGCTCTCTGGTCGAGGGCGTGCGCATTCGCGACGCGCCGACGCACATC
>WNFJ01568559.1_pt1 | contig 10609 bp, 12 predicted proteins | sample 5400461 | NCBI WGS metagenome assembly WNFJ01 (sample SAMN13153349, study PRJNA577476) | soil metagenome | isolation source: 115 cm saprolite on Douglas fir-dominated hillslope | place: USA:California | collected 2013-09-17
AGAAGCCGAAGATCTGGGTGACAATGACGGAAACAAGTGCCAATGCTAACGTAAGATTGAGGTCGCTTGTTCCGGGACGAACCCAGGGGGTAAGTTTGTTGGAGTATTCACCCAATAGGAAGAAGCTGGTAGGTGCGCTGAGATGCGCCAACTTGAGTGCTTCCAGGTTTACCGTTCCAATTGTATCTACTCCAGGAAAGATATCCAGTAGATTACAGAACAGAATGAAGATGAAAAAAGTCGCAACAAGTGGAAAAAACTTCCTCGCCTTTACTGTGCCAGCTACACTCTCTGTCAGGTTTAGCAAGTATTCTACAATCCACTCAACCACATTTTGCATACCTGAAGGAATCAAATCACGTCGACGTGTGCCTAGAAAGAAAACTAAGAATAAAAAAATGATTGATATCCAGGTACCAATGAGTGTGTTAGTTATTGGAAACCCGAATATGGTGAAGATCACTTCCGGCTGAATTTGTATTGGTTGAAGTTTCCAGAGCACGCGGTATCCTCCCTACTCACTGCGCCCTGCCAGGCTTGTTTCGCTATTGGTGGCTCCGTCTATCCTTATCTAGAAAAACCGCGAAAATAAACGGTACGCTCCATATATTCCTACGATCAGGCCAAGCAGCAGCCCGAGCAGCAAAAATAAAATTTTCTGATGTGTAATGCCATCAAGGTAATTGCCTAAAATAGTACCAAGAACCAAGGGAACTGCAATGGTGAAGCCTAGTTGCCCCACTAAAGCCAGGGATTCCCAAACAGAGGGCGGCGTTTTTTTATTCATCCGTATGATCCCATCTGTGGTCTCTCATTTTCTTCCATGCGGATTATAGCACACCAGCATACTCTGTGCAACAGTTGATACAGCGGCTGTCAGCCTTTCTGACTCTCACATAAGTTGTGAACATAACGTGCTATAATGAAGTCATGTCGATCATGCCAATTACAAAATCCAACACGAATAGCCTAAAGAAAACCGACCTGCTTAGTCTCACACTACCACAGTTACAACAATGGTTCGTGGAGCGTGGAGAGCCGCCTTTTCGCGCAAAACAACTCTATGGCTGGCTTTACCAACGCCTTGTGACTGACTTTTCAGCTATGACCAATCTTCCGCAGTCGTTACGCAGCCAGCTTGCGCAAGAAGCCAGCATTGGACCAATGGTCGTAAGGAGCGAACAGCACTCCAAAGATGACCGCACGCGTAAAATCTTGTTGGAACTTGATGATGGGAAACTGATTGAATCGGTACTCATGCTCTATCCCCCCATTGGTGAAAGCAGTGTACGTGCCACGGTATGTGTATCGACACAGGCTGGATGCGCTTTTGGGTGTACATTTTGCGCGACAGGTCAAATGGGTTTTGATCGTCATCTCACTGCGGGGGAGATTGTAGCGCAGGTACTATTCTTTGCTCGAGAATTGCGAGATGCACCATGGTCTGCAAAGGGCGACCGCGAGGGTCGCGGTCGCCCTTATAGCAGCGCTCCCATTGATCACATTACCAACATTGTTTTGATGGGAATGGGCGAACCTTTGCATAATTATGACAATGTCTTGCAGGCGTTGCGCATATTGAACAATCTAGATGGTTTTAACCTTGGCGCCCGGCACATGACCGTTTCAACTGTGGGGCTGGTCCCAGCTATTCGCAAGCTCAGCCAGGAGCCGCTGCAGGTAAACCTGGCCATTTCCTTACATGCTCCAACTGATGAGCTACGCGGCCAGACTATGCCAATCAATAAGAAATACCCATTAGAGGAGCTACTTGCTGCGTGTAAAGACTATATCGCCGCTACTGGACGACAGGTGACGTTTGAGTATGTACTACTGGCAGGTGTAAATGATACAGCAGAGTATGCGCATCTACTCAGCGAGTTGCTCGTCCCTCTCAAGCAGTTTGCCCATGTTAATTGCATTCCAGTCAATGCTACTTCTGCCGATTTTAAGTCGCCCAGTGGTGAGTCTATTCGTGCATTCCGTAACATTCTTTTTGAGCATGGGGTAAGCAATAGTGTTCGTGCGGAGCGTGGAGACGACATCGCCGCAGCATGTGGGCAATTAAGGACGCGTTTTGAAAAGAATCGCAATCAGCAATAGAGGGCAGAAAGGCCACCTGCGGCCTTTCTGCCCTCTATTGCTGATTGCGATTATCGCGCCTTCGGTAACTTGTTCATCGTTCTCATGCAACGAGTACAGATATTTACTTTGCGCTGAACACCATTGATTTCAATACGGCGGCGCTGTACATTCAACATAAAGCGTCGTCGCGTGCGTTTTTGCGAAAAATTAACATTATTGCCATACATCGGCTTGCGTTCGCATATCTCACAACGACCAGACATCTATCTCTTCCTCTCTCTTTCATTTAAGGGCTTCGTGTAGCTTCTAAAGCTTCCCTTGATAATCAAGCCTGCCTCTGATATACTGCATATGTTTCAATCTCTTTCATCTCGTGTTCGATTTTAGACGAGAAGCCATACTGGTGATGATATGTAAAGAGAACCTGAACACGCCATGCGAGTATATCATGTTGTTACTTGTGTTGGCAAGAGCCAGGGGGAATATCTTACCTGGGAAACAGAATTCTCGGAGTACGGTAGCTCTTGAGCGAGGTCGTGGGAGTGTCCCCACTTCTTCTTCCAAATATCCTCTTAAAAATTGAGATTTGAAACTCATAAATGTTTAAGAAGAGAAAAGACATGCGCATGCCGAAAACGCCTGCTGTCCAACCACAACAGGGACCGCACCATCTTGGAAAGATAGAAGTCCTGCCCAATGCAATTCACACTATTGCCGTGCAAGCTATCATCGAATCCTATGGGGTTATTGGCCTCACTGCTCCTCGCCTGCATAATGGGCAAGCTGTGTTTCTCCCACAGGCACGTCTCAATCAAGGTGTGCAGATTCGTATTATTGATGATCAAATCATTGTCGAAGTCTACGTTGCGTTGGAATATGGACTGCGCATATCGGAAATAGCCCACAATATCATGAGTGCTGTCAAATTCTCTATCGAAAAGATGCTCGGCGTACCAGTGGCTCAGGTCAATGTGAACGTTCAAGGACTCAGCCAGGATCCAAATAAATAGATTACCAGGAGTATAGGGACGCCCTTTTGCTGGGCGGGCACCCGTGGGAGTGACTAACTATGCAGGAACATACACCGTACACGCCGGGTATGCGATCACAACGCCTCCGGCGCATTAGTGTCTTCGATGGCCAGGACCTTAAGAAGGCTATGTTAGCAGGAGCTGCATCGTTAGAAGAGCACCGCGAGATCATCAATGCCCTCAATGTCTTCCCCGTCCCTGATGGCGATACAGGTTCCAACATGTATGCCACGATACAGGCGGCTTTTCGTGATGTCATCAATTGCGAGGATACCTCGGCGGGAGTAATCTCGGCCAGGCTAGCGCATGGGGCATTACTGGGCGCGCGTGGAAATTCTGGCGTCATTTTTTCGCAGATTTTACGTGGCCTGGCACAAGGGCTCGAAAAGAAACAGACGTTTTCCGCTCTCGACCTGGCTCTGGCACTAGATGAAGCACAACGCCTGGCTTACCGGGCCGTCATCAAACCTGTGGAAGGAACCATTCTAACTGTGGTGCGTGAGACCGCTGAGGCAGCGATGACAAGCGCTAAGCGTGGTGATGACCTTGTTGCGATGATGCAAGAAGCAATCATAGCGGCAAGGCAATCCGTAGCTCATACTCCTGATTTGCTCCCCACACTCAAGCAGGCTGGCGTGGTTGATGCCGGCGGACAGGGCTTCTGCACTATCCTGGAGGGAGTATGGCATTATATCCGGGGTGAGTCTGGCCAGGTAACCACTGCTTCTTTATTAACAAGCACTACAACACCTATACTTGATAGTACTGTTAAAAAAGGACGCGTGAAGATTGAAGAAGAATTCGGTTACGAGGTAGTCTTTTTGCTGCGCGGCGAGAAACTTGATGTTGAGGGTATTCGTCAAACCATTATTGATATGGGGGGAGTATCAACTGTTGTGGCTGGTGATGAGAAGATGCTCAAAGTTCATACTCATACTGCATGGCCTGGTAAAATCCTGGATTATGGTGTGAATATTGGAAGTCTACTGGATATCAATATCGAGAACTTACAGGAACAAAGTCTCACTTACGCGGCGGAGAGCGAAGCCGAACATACTGCCGAAGAGATACAACCGGTAACGCAGCAGATTGCCACTGTTGCTGTAGTAGCTGGCCCGGGATTTGAGAGGGTCTTTCACAGCATAGGACTTACTGCTATAGTTCCTGGTGGGCAGACAATGAACCCCAGTACCGAAGAATTGCTCGCGGCAGTAGATGCAGTAGATGCCAGGCAGGTAATTTTACTTCCAAACAACAGTAATGTCATCTTGAGTGCGCGGCAGGTGACCGGCTTGTCAAGTAAAGAAGTCTTTGTTGTTCCCACCGAATCCATGCCTCAGGGCATCGCTGCACTTCTCGGATTTAATTTTGAAGCTGACTTTGAATCAAATTGTGAGGCCATGACCGAGGCCGCTACACGTATTCAAACTGCGGAAATCACCACGGCTATTCGTACTGTACGGGTTGGCGGAGTGCGCGTGCGCGAAGGCGATTTTATCGGCCTCGTTAATGGAAATCTGGTAATTGCCGGGCAAGATATAGAATATGTCATCCGTGAGACCCTGCAACGTATGAGTATTGAACACTATGAGATTGTCACACTCTATTTTGGAGAGGGTGTAACTAAGCAGCAAGCAGAAGATACTGCCAGGAGCATTAAAGAAAAATACTCACATCTCGAAATTGAAGTCGTAGATGGAGGTCAACCCCATTACGCATATGTTATTTCAGCTGAATAGGAGGTGGAGTCATGACTGTTCGCCTTGTCACTGACAGCACCGCAGATATTCCTCAAGATCAAGCGCAGGCCGCCGGTATTACCGTTGTGCCACTCACTGTCTTTTTCGGTGACGAGGCCTACCTCGATGGAGTCGAACTGGATAATGCGAGCTTTTACAGCAAATTGCAGGCAAGCAAGGAACTGCCCCGTACATCTCAACCCTCACCGGCAGCATTTCAAGAAGCGTACGTCCACCTTATCAATGAAGGGGCTGATGCCATCCTCTCGGTCCATCTTTCCTCGAAGCTAAGCGGCACTTACCAGTCTGCACGTACCGCGTGGGACACATTGCCCGACACCGTTAAAAAAATTCCTGTTGAATTTATCGATTCGCAAAATATAAGTATAGCTATGTCACGATCAATTATGCGGGCTGCGCAAGAAGCTAGAGAGGGACTGGGTCTTTCAGAGATCAAGGCGCATATACTCGACGAACTGGCTCGCACTCGTATTCTTTGCGTCCTGGATACTCTGGAGTATGTGAAGCGTGGGGGTCGCATTGGCGGCGCCAGGGCTTTTTTAGGAAATATGCTTAGTGTCAAGCCAATCATCTCCTTGAAAGATGGTGAAGTAATCCCTGTAGAGCAGCCGCGTACGCGCAACAAAGCTTATGCGCGAGTCGCTGAATTGGTGCAAGAAATGGGTAAAATAGAGCATGTCTCTATTGCCGAATCAAGTGAGGGATTCGCTCAGCAACTTGCACAGGTCATCAAGACTGTGTATGCGGGTGATCTTCCTATTTATAAGCTTGGCGCTGTGTTGGGCACTCACACCGGGCCCGGTACGGCTGCTATTGCCGTCGTTATCGAAAAGCAAGACTGATCAATAGCACTCTGGGTCCTTCAGGGAAGTTTTGCCAGGATTGTGGCACAAAACTTCCCTTACCAGACTTAGTTTGTCCGAAGTGCGTAGCTGCAGTGGAAAATGCCGCACGCTTCTGCTCAGAATGCGGCACCAAATTGCAGCAGGCAACTTAACTGAATGCATCCGAACTCCAAACTAAGTTGTTCTAGCCATTGACGTTTCAAGGTGTGTCAAGTTACAATAGATACATGGGAAATTGGAAGATAACAATCTTTCCTCACCCCAATGCAAAGCTGACCGTCAGTGTTAAAAATGTCTCTGAGAGACGGTGCCTTTTAGTGAGGTACTATGTTCTGTTTACCACGTAGTTCGTTTTTTTGTAATCGCCTTTTGTTTGTTATAAACCATCGCTAGAGATGCCCCTGGTGGGTATCCGTGGGTAGCCATCTTTTTCGAGCGTGCTGGGAAATCCCTGTTGGGAGCCTGGCACTGGCTATGACTACGAAGGAGGAACGACTGTGGGAATGTTACGGGTGATGTCACGGCGTGGTGACGACCGTGTCACCTGGAATGAGCAGAGTGTTCTGGCGGGAGACCCCGAAGCAACTGCTGCTGTTCGAGAGGCAGAACGTATCTTTGAGCAGGAACGTGCCAAAGGTGCTACGGCCTTTCGAATTGATCCTGGAAAACCGGCACAACGCATCGAGGAATTTGACCGAACAGCCGAGCAGATTGTCCTTGTCCCGCGAGTCGTTGGCGGATGATCGTCATCACTCAGCAGGTGCTTACCACGCTGGGTTGGATTGTCTTACTGCTAGCGATCTCTCCAATGGTATGGTTGATTTTCCAGCCATATTTCAAGAGTTTATCGCCTGCTGAACGTAGGGCAAACGGGCTTCTGCAAGATGTTCTAACTCCTGAGCAATGCCGTCAACTTGTGTGGCGTGGTTATTTGGAAGTTCCAAGTCCTACAACCGCCCAGCGTGTATATCGCGTGCCGCGTGCCAGGGGCTATGTTCAGGTCATCGAAAATGGTCGAGCGGTAATGCGCTTGTGCGTACAACCAGTAGAATGTTTGCCTGATGCTGATGTCGTAGTGCTCCATAAACTAATGATTGAAGCTAACGAGGAGCATTACCTGCAAAAGGCCAACAAGTATCTTTGTACTGATTAGTCAAAGCATTGGAGCCGGGTTGATTTTATCTGTGAGGAAGTAGAATCAACCTGGTCCCTACTCGTCTTCGGCATCTTCCACTTCATCTTCCAGCACCTGCACCAACTCACGATGGCCATTTTGTTTAACACATGCGTGTGGCCCACCATCGAGAGGCGCCCTGCAAAGTGGACATACGGGCCTACCACTGCTGACCAGTAGCGCGATCGAGCTGGTTAAATGCTGGGCCTGCTGCAATGTGAAACGGAAAGAGAGAGTCTCCTCCTCACGGAGAATCACCTGGGGTTCTTGCCCTGGTTCCATAATGATTCCCAACGGAATGCTGATCAATACCAACAAATTCCGACTCTCATCGTAGCTGATACGCAGTTGGCCCACCTGGAATTCAAAATCGGGTTTAGCTGGAAAGTTGGCAGGCGCTCCCTCCGGAGGTGGTGTAGGAGAAGCTTGAGCTTCTGTGCGCAAAATACGTCCCTCAGTGAGCTGTGCCAGGATTCGATCGAGAGCTATAGAGAGGTTGTTGAGTTGCTCTTTCTCCATCCATAGGGCGACAGAGATATTGCGTACTATGGCAAACAAACGAAAACGACGTTGACCAGGCTGGCCAACTGCTTCGGCGCCAACTATTTCAATGTGTCCCAGGTCTTTACTCATAAGTAAACCTCCATCACTGCCTGGCAAAGGATACAATCAAGACTACCCTTCAATCCCGATAGGAGTCAACAATGTTCCTTGTATTAATACCCCCGCGAGGGTTCGTACCGATTTTGCAGTTGCTGACTTATGCGATATCGCTTGAGATTGTCAGCAAATAATGCAGCGAGGCGAGTGTCATAATGAGCGCTGTTCCCAGAAATATGGGGCGTCAAAATAACATTCGGCATCGAGTACAGTGGGCTTTCAGAAGGCAGTGGCTCCTCTTCTGTAACATCCAGTCCTGCGCCTGCAATCCAACCCTCGCGCAATGCGCTTATGAGCGCTTGCTCATCGATGACTTGTCCGCGGGCAATATTCACCAGATACGTGTTGGGGCGCATAATACGTAGTTCGATTTCACCGATCAACTTCTCTGTTTCTCGTGTCAAGGGCACTGAAATAACTACGTAATCACTCAAGCGTAACAATTCGTGCAACTGTTCTGGAGGGAAGGATTGATCCACATCCGGTTCCTGATCACCTGAATAATGAATTGAGCGCCGGGTGCCCAGCACACGCATGCCGAAGGCACGACCAAGTTGAGCAATTCTACGGCCAATATTGCCAAGTCCAATTATGCCCAGGGTTTGACCTGCTAATTCGCGTCCTCCAAGGTGATACCAGGTCGCACTGCGTGCCCACACATGCTCATCCTGAAGACGTACCATCTGAGGCCAATTCCGGTTAAACATTAACATGCTGCCGAAAACGTACTCGCTGATAGTCTCCGCGTGTACGCCTGCCGCCGTTGTCACAAGCACGTCGCTATTTGCATCCAACAATCCAGTTGTTGCAAGTGAGTCGACGCCTGCTCCCGGAAATTGTAGCCAGCGCAGCCTGGGCGCCAGTGTACGCCAGTTAGCCGGAATGATATCACTACATAAAATCTCTGCATCGGGGAAGTGGACAGAAAGCTCATCAGCGGTGGTTACAACCACCGCTTCGGTGGCAGCAGCCTCTTTAAGAAGTTGCTGCGATGCAGTAGTGAATGGGAATGTACTCACGACTTTCAGACTGCTAGACACTATCACGAACTGCCTTTCAAAATGTAGTTACCTATTCTCCAATTAGCGAACGAGTCTCTCTTTTCATTGGTAGTAGTTGTAGTCTATACGATGAAAGGCGTTGTGACAAGTGCTGTCGAAAGAGTTTATTTCATGTGTGTTTTACTTCATTCACTTCACACGGGCAACTTCAGTTCGCTTCTGTTCCATGGCACTCACTGCTGTGATCCTGGCTCCGTCCAGCGTGCGTGGGTTGCTCTGAGGAACAGCCCTCGCGCCGCGAGCGGGAGTGACAGGATGCGCCGGAGCATTCGTGCTCTTCCCTTTCGAGAAGAACACTCTCCGGAAGAGGAGCGAACCTACCAGGACAATGCTGACGAGGTAGATACCCAACGCCCACGGAGTCTGTGTATCACTGCCGGTGCCAATACCGTGAATAGTCGCAAGCGCAAAGATGCCCAGTGTCAGCACATGTAGACTCCGCCACAACTTGTAGCCAATGTGTGGGCGCAGCAAGGTACTGATGCCAATGGCGATGCCCAGATACAATCCAACGATGCCGAGCGCCATCCATACTGGACGATAAGTGCTCGCGAGTGGAATGAGGATCTCGTTCAAACCAAAGTGGGTGAATGGATCTATCCAGACGGCCAGGACATGCACCACGAGAAAGATCGTGCTAAGTAGCGTCAGAAAGTTGTGCAGTTCGCTATTGAGTAAACGTGGCCAGCGGCTGGGCGATTGGATGTGTGTCGAAAGCGCCAGGCCCACAATCACTGCCAGGGTGAGTAATATGTATGCGGTGAATCCTCCCGCCCGAGCGACGTCCCAGGTGACGCTTTCCCAGATGGTATTCATATGCTTATTTCCTCCATGAGATGTGTCGGCCACGGCTCCACAGTTTCCCACGTGCCATCCTTGTGGATAAGCAGCCCCGCGATGCGGTGCATGCGCAGAAAATTTGCTCCAGACTTCGAACCAAGAATGAATGCGACTTTTGCAGCTACCTCTGCCTGTTCACAACGATCGGCCAAGACGGTAACCGACCAGAGATCGCTCTGGGCTGGCAGGCCCGTGCGCGGGTCGAGTATATGGTGCCGCAGTGTGTTGCCCTGCCACCAGTGGCGATGAGCAATGCCAGAAGTGGCGATGGCCCCGTGATGCAGTGGGATTGTCCAATACTTCTCTTGTCCTGGCACCGCAACCGGCCACTGCTCAAAAGCAGAAGGGAGTCCAAGTACAGCGAGGTCTCCTCCGGCGTTCACCAGGGCATGGCTTACCCCGCTCTGGTGCAGGCGCTCAAGGGCGGCATCGACCGCCATGCCTTTCGCGATCCCTCCGAAATCTAGCTTGATACCGGCAGGCAGAGTCACTTGCCGGCGTATCGGGTCTACCTTAATGCCACGCCAACGTCCTCCAGGTTCCCCAGGTATAATGGGATCGAAACGGACCGTCTGAAGGTCATCGAAAGTACGGTCATATCCTAACTGTATTAACTGGTCCAGCAAAGCAGGATCGTATACTCCCTCAGTTACCTGGGCCGCTGTCAGAGCAGTTGCCAGGACCTCATAGAGCAGGTCACTGACAGCAACGGGCGTTCCTGCTTGTTGATTGAGCCGGGAGAGCTCGCTCTCCGGTAAGAAGCGGCTCAAAGTCTGTTCCCAATCTGAGAAGAGTGTGCGAACGATCTGTGCACCTTTCTCTGCCTGGCTTTCAGGAAGCAGCAAGGAAATGGTCGTTCCCATCGCTCGGAACTCCTCCCGGCGCATACCAGGAGGAGTTGTATAGTTAGGAGCTGCTGGTTCCGGTGACGGGTGTTGTTGAAGAACTGCTTGTTCCACTGGTATTTCCTCCTTGCTGGTTTAAGAAATTATTGCTATTTTGAGATGATGAACTTGATGTCGAGTTCGTCTTAGACGACCCTGACGAAGATTGAGTAGACTGACTGGTAGTAGTACCGACCTGGTGCAAGGCGACCAGCCCACCAAACGTGCCGAAGCCCACGATCGAGGCAACAGCGAGCCATCTCTTGAGT
>WNFJ01345992.1_pt1 | contig 10608 bp, 8 predicted proteins | sample 5400461 | NCBI WGS metagenome assembly WNFJ01 (sample SAMN13153349, study PRJNA577476) | soil metagenome | isolation source: 115 cm saprolite on Douglas fir-dominated hillslope | place: USA:California | collected 2013-09-17
TCGTCGAGCTGAAGGCCCGCTTCGACGAGGAGGCGAACATCCGCTGGGCGCGCGATCTCGAGCGCGCCGGCGCGCAAGTGGTTTACGGCTTCATCGAATTGAAGACGCACGCCAAGCTGTCGCTGGTGGTGCGCCGCGAGGGCGGCTCGCCGCTCTCCTACGTCCATGTCGGCACCGGCAACTACCATCCCGTAACGGCGCGCATCTACACCGATCTGTCGTTCTTCACCGCCGATCCAGCGGTAGCGCGCGACGTCGCCCGCATCTTCAATTACATCACCGGGTACGCGGAGCCGGCCGAACTCGACCGCATGGCGGTCTCGCCGCTCAATCTCAAGACGCGCATCCTCGATCACATCTCGCAGGAGATCGCGCACGCCAAGGCCGGCCGGCCGGCCGCCATCTGGATGAAGATGAACTCGCTGGTCGACCCCGTGATCATCGACGCGCTTTACGAGGCCTCGCGCGCCGGCGTGTCCGTCGACCTCGTGGTGCGCGGCATCTGCTGTCTGCGGCCGGGCGTGTCGGGCCTGTCCGACAACATCCGCGTCAAGTCGATCATCGGCCGCTTCCTCGAGCACGGCCGCATCTATTGTTTCGGCGCCGGCCACGGGCTGCCGCACGCCAAGGCGGCGGTCTACATCTCCTCGGCCGATTTGATGCCGCGCAACCTCGACCGCCGCGTCGAGGCGCTCTGCCCGATTCTCAATGCGACCGTGCACGAGCAGGTACTCGACCAGATCATGGTCGCGAATTTCAAGGACAACCAGCAAAGCTGGACGCTCTTGCCCGACGGCACGTCCACGCGTATCAAGGCCGCCGACGGCGAGGAGCCGTTCAACGCGCACAAATACTTCATGACCAATCCAAGCTTGTCGGGCCGCGGCAAATCGCTCAAGGATTCCTCGCCCCGCAGCCTGTGGCGGCGGGCCGATCGTGGCTAGCCGCCGCGGACGCGGCGGGAAGGCGCAAGGCCGCATCGATCACGGACCGCCGATCGCGGTGTTCGACATCGGCTCGAACTCGGTGCGTCTCGTCGCCTATGAGGGCCTCACCCGCAGCCCGACGCCGATCTTCAACGAAAAGGTGCTCGCCGGCCTCGGCCGCGAGGTGCAGTCGACCGGCCTGCTGGCGCCCGACGCGGTGGAGACCGCGATCGAGGCGCTCAAGCGCTTCCGCGCGCTGTGCAACACCATGGGGGTCGAGCGCGTCTGGGCGATCGCGACCGCGGCCTGCCGCGATGCCCGCAACGGCCGCGCCTTCATCGCGCAGGCGCAGAAGATCTGCCGTACCCGGATCGACATCCTCTCGGGCCGGCGCGAGGCCGAGCTTTCCGCCCTTGGCGTCGTCTCCGGCATCCACGGGCCCGACGGTATCGTCGGCGATTTGGGCGGCGGCTCGCTCGAACTGGTCGACGTCCACGGCCACCGCTTGCGGCCGGGCGTGACCCTGCCGCTCGGCGGGCTTGCGCTGCAGGACGTGTCCAAGCGCTCGATCAAGAACGCGCAGAAGATCGTCGAGCGGGCGCTCCACGATGTGCCCGCGCTCAAGGCCGGCCGCGGCCGCACCTTCTACGCCGTGGGTGGCACCTGGCGCGCCTTGAGCCGCCTGCACATGTGGCAGACCGGCTATCCGCTCCACGTCATGCACGGCTACGTCATTCCGGCGAAAGAGGCGCTCGAATTCTCCCGCCTCGTGCGCCGCGTCGATCCGAACATGCTGTCGCAGATCGAGGTCGTGGCCGACGCCCGCCGGCCTTTGCTCGCCTATGCGGCGCTCGTGCTGGAAACCATCGTGCGGATGGCCAAGCCGCGGCAGATCGTGGTCTCCGCCCTCGGGGTGCGCGAGGGGCTGCTCTACTCGTTCCTGAGCGAGAAGGAGAAGAAGCGCGACGCGCTCATCGCCGCTGCCGAGGAGCTCAACCAGCTGCGCTCGCGTTCGCCGCGCCACGGCGAGGAGATGGCGGACTGGACCGACCGCTTCATGGCGACCACCGGCATCGACGAGACACCGGATGAGCAGCGGCTGCGCCGCGCCGCCTGCCTGCTCGCCGATATCGGCTGGCGCGCCCACCCGGACTATCGGGGCGAGCAGTCGCACAACGTCATCGCGCATGCCGCCTTCGTGGGCATCGACCATCCGGGCCGCACGTTCCTGTCGCTCGCCGTGTTCTTCCGCCATGTGGGACTCAATGACGAGGATATTTCCGCGCATGTGCGCGAGCTCGCGACGGCGCGCATGATCGACCATGCGCGTGTACTCGGCGCCACCATGCGGGTCGCCTATCTGGTGTCGGCGGCGATGCCGGGCGTGCTGCCGAACGCGCCGCTGCGGGTATCGCACGGCAAGCTCAAGCTGACCCTGCGCGGGCGCTACGCCGCGCTCGCCGGCGAGCGCCTGTTCGTGCGTCTGCGCCAGCTCGCGCGCCTGATCGGGCGCGAGCCCATGCTGGTGACGCAGTAGGGATTATTCGCGAGCCTGCTGCTCGAGGGCGACCACGCGGCTGTTCTCCATCGCCAGCGCGAGCTTGCCGTGCTTGAGCGCAAGCGCCTTCTCGCCGAAAAGCTCGCGCCGCCAGCCGTGCAGCGCCGGCACGTCGGCCGCGTCGTCGCACGCGATGCGCTCGAGATCGTCGGTGGTCGCGATCACCTTGGCGGCGACGCCGTGACGTTCCGAGGTCATGCGCAGCAGCACCTTGAGAAGCTCCAGAGCGCGAGCGCTCGAAGCGCGGAATGGTCTTGTGATCGCGCGCGAGCCCGCGCGCGACCGCCTGCAGGATCTCCCCGCCCCATCGGGACCGCTCGAACCCTTTCGGCAGCGAGCGCAGCCCCGCCAGCCGCTCCACCGTGGTGGGCGCCTGCGTGGCGATCTCGGCGAGCACGTCGTCCTTGAGCACGCGCCCGCGCGGCACGTCGCGCGTCTGCGCCTCGCGCTCGCGCCAGGCCGCGACCTCCATCAGCACGGCGATCTCCTTCGGCTTGCGGGCGCGGGTCTTGAGCCGTTCCCAGGCGTGCTCCGGATCGGCCCGATAGGTATCGGGCGAGGTCAGGACCTCCATCTCCTCGTCCACCCAGTCGGTCCGGCCGCGCTTGGCGAGGTCGGCCGAGAGCGCGAGGTAGACGTCGCGCAGATGGGTGACGTCGGAGATCGCGTAGGCGATCTGGGCCGAGGACAGCGGGCGCCGCGACCAGTCGGTGAAACGGCGCGACTTGTCGAGCGTGTCGCCGGTGATGCGCTGGACAAGCTGGTCGTACGAGATGGAGTCGCCATAGCCGAGCACCATGGCGGCGACCTGGGTATCGAAGATCGGATGTGGGACCAGGTTGGCCTGGTGCCACACGATTTCGATGTCCTGGCGCGCGGCGTGAAAGACCTTGACCACCTGCTCGTTCGCCATGAGCTTGTAGAAAGGCGCGAGATCGAGGCCGCTCGCCAGGGTGTCGATGACCACCGCTTCGTCGGTGCTCGCCATCTGCGCGACGCAGAGCAGGGGGTAATAGGTGCTCTCGCGCAGGAACTCGGTGTCGACGGTCACGAAGGGATGCCGCGCCAGCCGCTCGCACGCTTCTGCCAGGTCCTGCGTCGTGCTGATCAGGTCCATGGCGATTTTATTACTGGAGTCGGTCGGCGCTGTCGCGCGCCGAAAACCGGGTTTATCATTGGCGTCGAGTGGTGGCATTAAGGCGACAGCGGGCCAGGATCCTGACGTCATGCGGCATGCCTTTGTATTGATCGCATGCGTTTTGTCCACCGGTCTGGCGGCCCGCGAGCTCACGGATGCGACCGGCCGCCGGATATCGGTTCCCGACCGCATCGAGCGGGTGATGGCGGCCGGGCCGAACGCGGCCGTGGCCCTCTACGTGCTGGCGCCGGAAAAGATGGTCGGCTGGCCGAGCGCGCCGCGGCCGAACGAGCGCGAATACATCCTCCCATCCGCCCGCGACCTGCCGGAACTGGGCCGGCTGACCGGCCGTGGCGACACCGCCAATGTCGAGATCGTGCTCAAGGCGCGGCCCGACCTGATCTTCGACTTCGGCTCGGTGACGCCGACCTACGCCTCGCTCGCGGCGCGCGTGCAGGAGCAGACCGGCATTGCCTATCTGCTCGTCGACGGCCGGCTCGATCGCACCGGGCCGGCGATCAGGCTTCTTGGGGCGGCGATCGGGGTGTCCGACCGGGCGGAGGCGATCGCGCGCTACGTCGAGGACACCGAGCGGCTGATCGATCTGCGGCTCAAGGACGTGCCGGTCGCGGCGCGCCGGCGGGTCTATCTGGCGCGCGAGCCGAACGGGCTCGAGACCGGGCTCACCGGCTCGATCAACACCGAGATCATCGAACGTGCCGGCGGCGTCAATGTGGCCGAGCGCGGCGGCGGCCGCGGCGGGATCGCCAATGTCTCGATTGAGCAGGTGCTGGCCTGGGCGCCCGATACCATCATCACCTGGGATGCGCATTTCTTCGCGCAAGGATCCAAGGACCCGGTGTGGGCCACGGTGCCGGCAGTGCGGGACGGGCGGGTCTTTCTCGCGCCTCGCCTGCCGTTCGGCTGGATCGATGCGCCGCCCTCCATCAACCGGATCATCGGGCTGCGCTGGATCGCGAACCTGCTCTATCCGGACAAATTCCCCGAGGACATCCGCGGCGTGGCGCGCGACTTCTGCAAGCTCTTTTATCAGGTCGACGTCACCGACGCGCAGCTCGACCGCATCCTCGCCGGCGCCCAGCCGGGGGGCCGCGGCCGGTGATGCGTATGCGGCGCACCGTCTTCGTCCTGCTGGCGGCGGCGCTTCTGGTCACGCTGACGCTCGCGCTCGCCATTGGTCCGTTCCCGCTCGCCCTCGCCGACGTGCTGCGCTCGCTCGGCCGGATGATCGGGCTTGCGGACGGGGCGCCGACCGCGGGCGAGATCGTCTTTGGCCGCGTGCGGCTGCCGCGGGTCGTGGCCGGCATCCTGGTCGGCGCGGCGCTCGCCGGGGCCGGCACGGCCTACCAGACGCTGTTTCGCAATCCGCTGGTGTCGCCGGACATTCTCGGCGTCGCGACCGGCGCCGGGCTGGGTGCGGTCGCCGGCATTCTTTTTTCGCTGCCGGTCATCGGCATCCAGGCGCTCGCCTTTCTCGGTGGCCTCGCCACCGTCGTGCTCGTCTATCTCATCGCCGCCACGTTGCGGGGCCACGATCGCACGCTGGTGCTGGTGCTCTCGGGCGTGGTGGTCGGCGCGCTCGCCGGCGCCTGCATCTCGCTGGTGAAAATCCTCTCCGATCCGTACGACCAGCTTCCGGCGATCACCTTCTGGCTGCTCGGCAGCCTCGCCGGCGTCAAGCTTGGCGACATCGGCGTCGTGGCGCCCCTGGTGCTGGCCGGGCTCGTCCCGCTCGCGCTCTACCGCTGGCGCATCGGCGTGCTCTCGCTCGGCGACGACGAGGCGCGCGCGCTCGGCGTCGACGTGCTGCGCCTGCGTGCCATCGTGATCGTGGCGGCGACGCTGATGACCGCGAGCGTGGTCGCCATCTCGGGCGTGATCGGCTGGATCGGGCTGATGATCCCGCACATCGCGCGCATGATGGTGGGGCCGAATTTCTCCCGCCTGCTGCCCGCCTCGATGCTGCTCGGCGCGTCCTTCATGCTCATCGTCGATACCGCGGCGCGCAGCCTCGCCCGCATCGAGACGCCGCTCGGCATTTTGACCGCGGTGCTCGGCGCGCCGTTCTTCCTGTGGCTGCTCGCACGCCTGGGGCTGACCCATGCGGCTCGAGGCGCGCGACCTTTCGATCGGTTACCGCGGCCACCTGGTCGGCAGCGGCATTTCGCTCGCGCTCCAGCCGGGCGAGGTGCTGTGCCTGCTCGGCCCCAATGGCGCCGGCAAGACCACGCTGTTTCGCACCTTGCTCGGCCTGCAGCCGCCGCTTGGCGGCGCGGTGCTGGTCGACGGCGAGCCGCTCGACCGGTTGCGGCCGGCCGAGATCGCCCAGCGCCTCGCCTACGTGCCGCAGGCACACGTCACCGAGTTCTCCTATTCGGTGCTCGACGTCGTGCTGATGGGCCGCACCGCGCGTCTCAAACCCTTCGCGAGCCCGGGCCCGGCCGACGAGCGCATCGCCGCGGCGAAGCTCGCCGAGCTCGGCATCGCGGAGCTTGCCACGCACGACTACACCCGCATTTCCGGCGGCCAGCGCCAGCTCGCGCTGATCGCGCGTGCGCTCGCGCAGGAGACGCCGATCCTGGTGCTCGACGAGCCGACCGCGAGCCTCGACTTCGGCAACCAGGCGCTGGTGCTGGCGCGCGTGCGCGACCTCAGCCGCCGGAATTTCGGCATCGTGCTCTCGACGCACGATCCGGATCACGCACTGCTCGTCTCGACGCGAGTGGCGATCATCGCCGACGGCGGCCTGCGCGCGATCGGCCCGCCTGCGGATGTCGTTACGGCGGAAACGCTGTCGGCGATCTATCGCACCGAAGTGCTGGTGGAGGAGACGCCGTCGGGACGCCGGGTGTGCGTGCCGGCGTGGGAGAAGCGGGAGAAATAACCTGACGCCATCCAACCGCTGGTCCGACCAACCGAGCGTCGCACCCCTCGATCGTGCTCCTGAGAAGACTCGCAGAGGCGCGTGTCACGCCGCGTGATGGGGTGATCCCGAATCGTGAACTAGCGCCACTTCGTCCGGCGTGGGGAGTCGCTCCAGACCATCGGAGACAGCGCCTCTATTTCGGTCGTCCCGTCGCTCGGCCAAATCACAGATCACAAGGGTTCCGTTTTCCTTGAGTTCCTCGATGATCTTTCCCAACTCGGCGCGAGAGGCAAGTTTCCGTCGGCGACAGAACCTCCACATCTCTTCTTCCGTCCGCGGTTTCTGAAAGATGAATTGAAGAAGTTCGGCTTCCTGCGGGCGCCGGTGAAACGTGCGGTCGGTCAAAATGGAGCTGATCAAAACGCGCCCTTGATGCCGCCAGTCCATGACACGCGCCACCACGAATGGGGAAATCGCGAACTTACATCCAGCATCACTGGCGCGTTGATAGAGCCCGCGAACGATCCGCAATCCTCTACGCGAAGGCGGGACGACATGAGCGCGTTCCAGGCGGCTCAGGATCCGCCGCGCGTCCGGGCTTGTGTCCCAACCGTCGCCTTCCAGATCATCAAGTTCCTTCTGTTCGTCGGCGTTCGCCAGCAGAGCGTAGATGTGCCCCAGCGCCGACTTCCGGCTGGCCATATACCAACCGCCATACACGTGGTTGAAGGTGAATGCCGTGCTGGAAAGCTCTTCGGCTTCTGCACGAATGAACGCAAAGCCGGAATTGGCTTGCGTGTCCTCGGTTATCGTTCTCAGGATCGAGAGCCGACCGGCTCGTTCAAGCCCTTGGCTTGCGCCTTCGACGGAACACAATATCCGCGAGGTGATATCACGGTAGGCGGGTGCGATTTCGAGGTAATCTTCCGCCCACGGCTTTCCCGCGAGTCCCATGTCGCCCAGTTTGTTGAAAATGGGCGCGCCAGGCTGGACGACAAACGGCTCGTCATGAACTTCGAAGCGTCCGCCATGTCGCTCGAGAATACCGCGCAGAACGACCGCGCTGGTCACGAACCGCTCGCGTGAATCTCCGGGAAAGCCCGGGACGAAACCGGCCGTGACATCGATTCCGGCTTCAAGGAATGCCTCGACGGCTTGAATGTTGTCCGCGCTTGTTCGCCGCTTCCGCATCAGCTCCAGAGTCTCATCCGAGAAGGATTCCACGCCGACGAAGACGTCATGGCATCCCGCCCTCGCCAACAGCGCAGCCGTCTTTGGGTCCATCTGCGCCCGCATGAACGATGCCCACCGAATGTCGACCGACCGACTCAGCAAGAGCTCGCAAAATTCCACGAGTCGCCTCGGTATGCCGTTCAGCAGCGAATCCATGAAGACGATGAAAGTCGCGCCGTAATCGCGCTTGACGCGCTCGATCTGCTCAACCGTATGCTCAGGCGTATCGGCACGAAAGCGCTCCCAGAACTTCCACTCGCTGCAAAATTCGCACTTGTCGGTGCAGCCGCGCGAAAACTGAAGAGGAACGGTGCGATGCGCCTCGTCGGTCTGGTACGCTTCCAGGTGCATTTCGGCGAAACTGGGAGTTGGAAGAGTTGTCAACCGCATCAGCGGACGTTGGCTGCGGCTCAATGTTCCCGACGATGTCTTGCATAACGTCCCGGGGATTCCTTCTCCGACGTGCCCGTCGCGCAAGAACGCGTTGTACACCTCAAGCAGCGTCTGCTCTCCTTCGCCAATTGCAACAATGTCCAACAGGCCGCTTCGAAGCGCGAGTTCGGCGCTCGCCTGGCTGGACGTCACCTGCGGCCCCCCGGCAATGATGAACGGTGGGTTTGGGCGTCTTTTCAGATACGCGGCGGCGATGAGGGTTGAGAGGTAGTTCGTTGTCCAGACTGAGAAGCCGATAAAACGAATGTCGGGGATTTGTTCGAACACATGTTCGATGTAGCGGTGCAGGCTGCAAAGGTAGTTGTGAAGATAGACCAGTGAAATTCCCCGCTCCAAGCAGTATCGATCGAGGAGTTCCGTACGCACAGGCATCAATGAGCCGCCGTCGTCGAATGATTTGATGAGTTGCAGCACCAGCGGGAGATCGGGGATATCGTGGACGTAGGCTTCCGCGAAAGCGCCCGTATATGTGTAGGTCGGGGAGTAGCAATCAGGCACTCCAAGCCTGAGATCCAGGAAATCGAAGTCGTGACATCCCTGCGCTTTGAGATATCCGAGCAGATAAGATGCGCCAGCCGGGGGCGCGGTTGGCGAAAATGGCGGCGGAGCGATGCACAGAAGGTTCGGCTTGAAGCCGGAGAAATTGTTGGGTGCCATTGACTGCAACGCCTCCCTTTCTGAGCGCTGCCACTAGGTCACTGTCGCAACCTCATTGACCGCGAGGGGATGCCGTTGCCGCCGATGACCGCGCGAAAGAACGTCACCTAGGATCGTCCCCCGGTCGTTGCGAAACCATTGCGTGCACGTTAGCCACGCTCGGGGCAACCCGTCAAGCGTGTGGCACCGTTTAGTTCAATTATTGATGCAGAAGTTGCGCGCAATGGCGGCACTCCTGCCGGCGTTTCAACGGCCGTCTCGTTCTAGCGAACCTTCGACATGAAGATGAACGGCCACGGATTCGGCATCGGCCCGACCGGTACCTCGATCAGCGTCGGCTCCCTGCGCCGCTTGAAGGCGCGCTTGAGCGCCGCGCGCAGCTCTTTCGGATTTCTGGCGCGCTCGGCCGTGGCGCCAAAGCTTTCGGCGAAGCGCACGAAATCCGGATTGGCGAGGTCGCAGGCGATCAGCCGGTTGCCATATTGCTCCTGCTGGATGCGGCGCACATTGCCGAACGCGCCGTCGTTGAACACGATCGCGGTGAGCGGGATGCGATGGCGCATCGCGGTCGCGAGCTCGTTGGCGGTGAACATGAAGCCGCCGTCGCCGTTGATGGACACGACCGGCACATCGGGACGCGCGTGCTGCGCGCCGAGCGCGGTCGCGAAGCCCCAGCCCAAATTGTCCTGGTAGCCCGGCGAGAGGAACGTGCGCGGCTTGTGGACCGGGAAGGCAAGGCGGGCCCCGAAGCCGATCTGCGTGACCTCGTCGACATAGATGCCGTCTTCCGGCAGCTCGGCGCGCAGCGCATCGAGATACGCGACCTGCGGGGCGAGCACGCCCGCGAGGCGTTGGCGCCACGCGGCCTGCCGCTCCTTCATTTCGGCCGTGGTGAGCGCCGCTTCGCATTGCGCGCGGGGAGGGCGTCGATGAGCCGGCGCAGGATCGGCGCCGCGTCGCCGATGAGCGCAACCTCGGACTTGCGGAAGCGCGCGGGCTCGCGCGGGTCGGACTCGACGCGGATCACCGCGAGATCGTCGTCGAAGCCCCATTGGCGGTGCTGCAGGAGCATGCGCGTGCCGACCGCCAGCACCACGTCGGTCTTGGCCCACAGCTCGTGCGCTAGCGGCAGCGTCACGCTCAGCGGGTCGCGGCTGTCGAGCACGCCGCGGCCGCGCCGATAGCCGAGGACCGGGGCCTGCAGCATGGCGGCGAGTTCCGTCACCTCGGGCGCGGCGCCCTGGCCGCAGATGATCATCGGATTCTTGGCGGCGCCGAGCCGCTTCGCGGCCGCGCGCACGGCGTCCGCCTCGATCGCGGGCTCGCGCAGCGCAAGCGGCGGCTTGAGCACGACCGCGCCGGTCTTGCCCCAGACATCGATCGCGCATTCGAGCGCCGCCGGGCCGCGCCGGCCGCTCTGCATGGCGCGCATCGCCTCGGCGACGAGGCGCGAGGCGGCCTTGGGCGCGCCGATATGGGCCGAATGGTCCACCAGCCGGGCGAGGACGCCGGCCTGGTCGCGCAACTCATGCAGGTGGCCGAGGTCGCGGCCGATATCGGCCTCCGGGATCTCGCCGATGAGCGCCAGCACCGGCGCATTCATCGAATAGGCCGTGAGCAGGGCGGCCGCGCTGTTGAGCAGGCCCGGCCCCGGCACCACCGCATAGGCCTGCGGCTTGCCGGTCGCGAGCGCGGCGCCGAGCGCCATGTAGGCGGCGCCCTGCTCGTGGCGGGAATGGACGGCGCGCATCCGGTT
>WNFJ01328219.1_pt3 | contig 10607 bp, 9 predicted proteins | sample 5400461 | NCBI WGS metagenome assembly WNFJ01 (sample SAMN13153349, study PRJNA577476) | soil metagenome | isolation source: 115 cm saprolite on Douglas fir-dominated hillslope | place: USA:California | collected 2013-09-17
CAGTGAAGGCATCTCCTAGTTTAATAGCCTGGGAAGGCGAGTCGAGGTTGAAGAGTGCCTTGAGGATGATACGCAGCGTGAGCCGTTGCATGGCCTGAGCAATATTTATCTCCTGATATGGTTGCCAAGTAGCCAGCTCCTCTTGTGTCAGTTGTGCCATAGTCTCGGCGTAGGTCTCTATGCGATGCTTATGAAATGCTGGTTGTACGAGACGCCGCTGCTGGCGATGAAATTCGCCATCTATTGTTAACAAGCCATCACCTAGCAGGAGACGCAGATTGAATCTGGCACTCTCCCGGTTCGGTTTCATAAAGTTGCGCGGGTTCTCCACGAGGATTGCACGTACATGCTCCGGGCGGAAGCAGAATACCAGCGGTTCTTTACCGACATAGATGGTTGCTATACGTGGATATATGCGCTGTACCTTGCGCAAAAATTCTAGCGGGTTATTGTTGAACTGGAGTGCGTTGCCAACAATAGGTAATCCTTTAGGAGACGGAGGAAGTGTGGTATTCATCATGAAGAGTCCTATCCTTTCCAATAGCACAATGCTACGTATCCGTATACAAGTTACATCTTATAGAAACCTGCTTAAGCGAAAGGTACTAATGTCAAAACTACTTTGCCCATCTAATGCAAGTTCAGCGAGGATTTGTCCAATCGCCGCAGAATGCTTAAAACCATGCCCCGAACATGGAGACGCAAGAATAATCTGGGGAAACTCAGGATGAAAGTCGATATCCCACCACGATGACATTATAGCGTTCAATGCTCATGCTCGTTCTCTCTTTTCTGGACCCCATGTACGATTATAGTGTACCACAGCTTAGATATAGAAAATGAGTTCTTCAGGCACTGAGAATGATCCTTGTGATAAACTCAGGCAAATAGTCTAACTGAGGAAGGTTATAAGATTACTATGGAACTGAATGATACTACCGATTATCAGCGGTGTTTTGCTTGTGGACAATTGAATCCATACGGCCTTAAGATGGTCTTTCGCTTCGAGGACAACACCATTGTCTCCGATTTCAGGCCTGGCGAGGAGTACCAGGGCTTTCCCGGTGTTATTCATGGCGGCATTACAGCAGCAGTACTCGATGAAGCCTTGAATCGCACATCTATGCTTACCAACCAGCCAACCTGGACCATGACTGGGCGTCTAGAAGTGCGCTATCGACGCTATGTGCCGTATGGTCCCCTCTTGCGTGTACGCGCTTCGCTGGATACACAGCGCGGTCGTATGGTCCAAGCGAGCGGAAAGTTGACGCTAGCAGATGATGAGAGCGTGGTATTTGCTGAAGGACAAGGCACATTTATGACACTGGCCTCTGAGATGCTGGATGAGGTCATGAAAGATTACCCTGGCATGCGTGCATTCTTCGATAACATATAACTATTCAGGTGCTCTCTCTTGGCTACTCACCACCTACGGCCGTTCGCAGGCCGTTCTTGTGGGAGGTAGATTTGGCAACCTAGGCTGCCAAATCTACCTCCCACAAGAACCCAGGCGAGCCACCTGAGGGTGGTGAGGCGAGTTGAGTAGAGTTACCAGAGAGGCAATATTATTGGATCTCTGGCGGTGTAACTGGCTCAATCTGCGGTGGAGGTGGTGCAATCACACCTGTTGCGAGGGACGGGACCTGTTTCTGATTTGATGCAATCGGTGCCCCCGTCTCCTCCATGATGGCATGCAATTGCTTAATGTCAATAGTTTCCTGGCGTCGGAGTGCTTGCGCAATGCGATCAAGAGTTGGACGATAGGCTGTTAAAAGGTTGACGGCCTGATCATAGCAGGAACGCACAATAATTTGCACCTCATCGTCGATCAACTCAGCGGTCTCTTCGCTGTAATTGGTGGGTACTCCAGTATCACCTGGAGTCATGAACGGGCTTTCTCGTGTGCTGTAGGAAACTGTACCCAGACGTTCACTCATGCCCCAACGCATGATCATCTGACGGGCTATTGCAGTGACGCGTTGCAAGTCATTTTCGGCTCCAGTGGTTACCCGGCTAAAGACAACCTGTTCTGCCGCTCGTCCGCCAAGAGCGGTGACCAGACGCATCAATAGGTACTCTTTCGAATAGTTATACCGATCGTCCAGCGGCGTGTACATTGTCACACCCAGGGCCTGACCACGAGGTACAATCGTTACTTTAGTGACAGGATCACTGCCTTCCAGTAACACACCTGTCAACGCATGACCGCCTTCATGATAAGCAGTGACATTCATATCTTCATCACTAAGGACCAGTGGACGTTCTGCCCCAAGCAGGATCTTATCCAGGGCTTCTTCAAAGCTGCGCTGGTTCACAGAATCCAGGTTGCGACGTGCGGCAAGAAGTGCAGCTTCATTGACCAGGTTCGCCAGATCTGCACCGACCATACCAGTCGTCGAGCGGGCAATAGCCATCAGGTCTATATCCTTATCCAGCGGCACCTTGCGTGTATGAATCTTGAGAATAGCCAGACGTCCATTCCAGTCGGGACGATCAACAACCACACGACGATCGAAGCGACCGGGGCGTAGCAGAGCTTGATCAAGCCCATCAGGACGGTTTGTTGCGGCGATAACCACAACGGCCTGATGACTATCAAAGCCATCCATCTCCACCAGGAGCTGGTTCAACGTCTGCTCACGCTCATCGTTGGTGTTAATGCTAGCACCACGTTGCCGCCCCACGGCATCAATTTCGTCGATAAAGATGATACTTGGCGAAGCCTTTTTGGCCTGATCAAAGAGGTCACGCACACGGCTAGCACCGACGCCGACCAACACCTCCACGAATTCGGAGCCAGACATAGAGAAGAATGGCACAGCAGCTTCGCCTGCTACAGCTCTAGCCAATAGCGTCTTACCTGTTCCAGGAGGACCGACTAGCAGCACACCGCGAGGAATTTTGCCGCCTAGGCGCTGAAACTTCTGTGGCGTCTTGAGAAATTCTACAACCTCTTGCAGCTCATATTTGGATTCATCTACGCCTGCCACATCGGCAAAAGTTGTACTCGGGCGATCTTCAAGAATCAGCTTCGCACGACTCTTCCCGAAACTGAAGATACCTTGCTGGCCCTGTGAAGCTCTCCTGCTGAGGAAGAAGAAAGCTCCGATCAAGAAGACCCAGGGCAAAATACCGATCAGCAGGTTGATCCAAAGCGAATTGTCTGGAGCATTCTCTACATTGACGACGACTCGATTATCAGTAAGCAACTGTGGGAGTTGTTGATCAGGATATGCGAGCTGATACACATGATACTGGGTCTGTCCCTTGACAGGCGCCTTCAGGTGCCCCGTAATCTCACTAGAGCCAACAAAGGTTGCTGTTTTGACATTTTTTTGCTCGACTTGCTTGTAGAAATCTGTGTAACTAAGTTCAACCTGTGACGGCGAATTAGAAGTGAGCGTCGAGTTAAAATAGGTGTATATATAGATGATAAGCATGATCCCAACAATCATAACTAGCCACTTGTTGAGGTTATTCGAAGGTCGTTGTTGAGATGGCTGGCCGTTTGGTCTATTACTTGATCCGGGTCGTAATGGTTGCCTATCATTGCTATTTTGTAGTCGATCATTATTTTGCAGCTGGTCTTGCCCTAGCATTCTGTCCATTGCAAATTGCCTGCTTTCTTGGTCCCCGACATGCACTTTACCTATACTATAGATCAATGCAAAGAGGGATTGGATGGGCCATCATATGGTAGCTGCCTTATTATATCTCACTGCACACAGAAATGCATCTCTTGGGGCAATATTCCCTGCCTCTTTTTCTAATAACTCAGGAATACAGCGGACGCGATCACCTAAAGATGACACCCCCAAAAGGGGCACGGCGGTAAATCAGGCCCCTACCCTTGGCGATTAATCGCGCCATGCACCTTTAGGTGTTGAGTTGCCCCATTCGTAATCTGAGTAGGTGCCTCTTTTTCTAATAATGTCCTCATAATAGCACTTCGCTCATCACCAGAGGTGTATTCTGCCTTCGTCTCATTGTCCAGAGCATACTCCGCTGCACGACATGTTCGAGAAAGGTCTCAAGATCGTTCAGAACTTCGCTTCCTGTCGGGACACGAATTTGATGATGACTAAGTGTGGCAAGCGCTTCTGCAGCATGGAAAAAGGGATGCCATGGTGAGAAAAATTTGACTTTCTCACGTGGTACAACAGCTCGACAACTAACTAAGTAGGAGACCAATTCAGGAATAGCTGCTTCATCATGATATAAATGAAACATCACAAAGTACATCAGGCGTGTTTCATCTGTCATGTTTGCTTTTTCTTTTTGATAACGAGTAAGCATCAATGGAAAGTTGGTGTTTTTATCTTCCAGGAGACATTTGACCTCCCACATGTCACGAATAATAGCTGCTACAGTACTATGATCACTGGCAGCATATGTACATTCAAGAATATCTTGCTTTTCAATCACATCAAGAATGTGAATGACTTCGGTTGCTAGCATATTTGCTTTCTCCGCTCCTTGTTAATAGTATTCAATTCCCAGCAGATCTTTATCTTCACTGCCTATATAAAATACTATCTGCAAATGCATCTATATTTTCATGCCAAATTTGATAAAAAGGTAGATTTTTTCTGCCTCACAGCTTCTCACCACATGCTTCCAATTGCGCCATCTACTGGTTTGTGCCCTCTAGTATCTTATCTCTGTCAGATGGACAGCTCACCTCGACAGGGTAATCGCAGTATACAATAAAGCTCATCTTAATCTTGGGGTACTCGAGGGACAAATTCGGACGGGGACTGGACAAGACAAAAGAATGAAACTAGCCAGAATGTTATAAATGTGCTATCCTTGATATTTAGAATTGCTACAGCTACTGGATTTCAAGAATGGAAGGTATGGTGCGCCAGTAGTAACTGGCAGAGCGGGAGCAGCACCTATACCATCTACCGAACCAGCTCAGGATACCGCTGCGATCCAGAAGATACGAGTCGGGCACGCAGCCTTTATCCTCTCAGGCGCATTTATCGCTAGTCGTGTGCTGGGACTGGTACGTCAGAGCATGTTTAGCGCCATATTTGGAGCCTCTATTGTCTCGGATGCCTACTACCAGGCATTCCTGGTACCGGATACTATTTTCAACATCGTAGCGGGCGGCGCACTCAGTTCTGCATTTATTCCCGTCTTCACCAAATACATGATTTCAGAAGACGACGAGAAGGCTGCCTGGCATATTGCCGATACGGCCCTGCTCTCGGTATCATTGGGATGGCAATGTCCACTGCTGCCTTCCCTACCATAGCGGAGTATGTCTCTAGAGGGATGCTGGAGCGCGGGCGGACAATCATTCTGGAAACACTGCGCAGTATCCTCTTTTTGTCGTTGCCTTCCAGCATTGGCTTGATGATCCTTGGCTTACCAATTATCCAGGCCTTGTTGCAACATGGCCTATTCTCGCTCAGTGATGCACAATCGACAGCGATCACGCTCACCTTCTTCGCCATAGGTCTGGCAGGCTTCTCTGCCGTTGAAATCCTCACGCGTGCATTTTATGCTATGCGCGATAGTAAGACACCGGTTATTGTTAGCGTAAGTCAGTTCATCCTTAAAATCGCGCTCAGTCTAATTCTGCTTGATCCATTCGCTTTCTTTGGTGGTCCCTCATGGGGTATGGGGGCCCTCTCTTTCGCAACGGCGATTTCTAGCATTGGTAAGGATGAATTATTTCATTTTAGCTCTGGTAATTCCTTACATTCATACTCCAGCATTTCTCCAAACAATGTGTCGAGCCTCTCGAGCATTCCGTTCTCGAATTCAATCCAAGCTGTCTCTATACCTATCCGCGCACGCTCCGCCTCCATCTTTTTTGCTAATGTATAAAAGTGGCTTGCCTTTTCCCGGTCCCAATCCTGCGCCCGAGCTTTATGCCACTCCTTTCCTGCATCTTCACGTAGACGTTTCTCCGCTTGGCGGCGGATTGCTGCATTATTGCTAAGCAAGGCAGCCCGGGATCCTGGATGAGCCCAGACGGCACGATTTGCGGGGACAACATTTCCGTTATAATCAATAAGCTGTCCGCGGGCATTACGAAGCCGCTCATTAATTATCTGATTACGTCTATCGTTGTACGTTTCGTATATCGTTTTTACACCATATGCAGCCATATTTGTCCAATCCTGTGGACTTCTTCCTCCCATGCCGTTAAAACGTACACTTGGATTGAATGGATCAGGACTCAAACCTAGCGCCCATATTCCCCCCCATTTCCTTCTTGTTGCATTTCTCTCTGCCAGCGTCGCTTGGCCTTCTGGCGTGAGGGTGCCCGGTAGTATGGGGAGGCCTGCTGGGTTGCGTGCATTTGCTGGGTAGGTCTCTGGCGGCTTCAATCGCCAGTACCCCATCACACCAGCGCGGTAAAGGGTACGAGATAGAGGTTTGATTCCATGCTGATAGGGTACATAATCCATATCATATTTCTCCTGTACTCTCTAGAAGAGATTACTCCGGCCTCCGACTGGGTCGTTGTCAAAGAACTCCCCTACAAATCTCCCCAGTGCTGTGTTGGCATACTCGAGGTAATGCTTATAATTGGGATCCCTGGACTCTCTAAGACACTTAAGGTGCTTGCGATATAGCTTTTTTAGCACTTCGCTTTTTTGAATAATTTTTATATATTCAAGTTCCCTCTGCTCTTCTTTATCTACGACCTTGCTTGCCACTTCATGCAGGTCATTCATATCTTCTAGGTCGAGCGTTTCGAGAGTAAACCTGGCTCTCAAGTCGTTAGAATACCTATAGACACGACGCGCGCCAGGAGGAAGACGATTGCCCTGGGCATCAGTAAGCCATCCGTGAGCATCACGATACACAGCAGTTTCTATGGTGTGACGTTGAGCATTGACTATTTCGAGCATTCTCTTGCTATAGAATTCCGTTCGCTGTGCCAACACTTCTATACTTCTTCCCGGGAGGCCCCTGCTAAACACTTCATTGGGATAGAATCTATCAACCCCATCCCTCCATGGCCATCCCCATGCCGTTCTGCCCCATTCCCTTCTTGTTAGGTCTCGCATTCCTCCCGGTGCATTTCTTAGTACCGCTCCTGCCGGATCACGTTGGTCCTCTCTCCTCCAGTATCTCTCCCGAAGAGCGCGCCCAAGCATACGACTAGGACCCTTATATAGAGGCCTGGCTATTCCTTCTATGACTATTCTTTCCATATTGTATTTCTCCTTATATATAATATATATTAAATGAGTATCAAAAATGCTATGAAACTATTATACGAGCGACTTGCACTACCACTCGATGGCCTCCACTGGAGACCTTTGGTCTCGGAAGCTAGAGGGGTTTCGATCTCCTCCAACTTCTTCTGACATGTCATCACCTCTCTTTTCTTTCCCTTTGATCTGACATTCCATTGCCTTTTGTGCCTGCACCTCTCACACTGCCAATTCGCTCCACCACTGCTCTTGCAGCAACCGTTGGGGTCGTTCGGTCGAGCACATTCTCAATTTGGGTTTCAGCATACGCTATCATTTGGAACACCATATCCAGAAAACTGACCCTTGATAAGATCTCGAAGGGATCTGCTGCTTTGACAGCGTCCTGTACACCAGTCATAGCTTGTTGCCTGAAGACTTCCCTTGCTCTGGCATAGTCGTTCTCTCCTTGACAGCCTTGTCCGTCACTGGCAGATGATTCTCTTTCCAACTCTTTTGCCAGCTGGAACACGCTCAGTTTCTCTGCTGTTCCCTCCTCCAAATTACCAGTTTCTACCGCTTCTCTGATCTGATTGATGAGAAATTGGGTTCGAAAGAAAGCAGGTGCCTCATCCAGGATGGCACGGTGCAGTCGAGTAAGGTAGCTGATCCATTTTTGAGAGGGACCACAGCCGCTAGGGTCTTGAGCTTGTTCTGCCAGTTGCCAAGCTCTGGCTCTCTCATACTCGAGGAGCACCTCTTGTCCGTTAGGATGCCGGCTAGTGACGGTGGAGTCGTCATCTGGATCTTCTAACAGCACGCAAGAGAGAAGCTGATCTAGATCTTTCCCCTTTGCTATCTTTTGTAAACAGTCATCCCTCTTTTTATACATCTCATCTGGAACATTGCGTAAGACGATATAATCTATTGCAGTCACATCTGTGATCTCTCTTTCTTCATATTCATCTTTTAATGATTCATCAGCATATTCTCTAATATTATAAACAATTTGCTTAGTAGCATTTATAATGCTATCTTGCCAGTCTATATGATCTTTTGATTTTTTCTCTGCATCTTTAGATGAGAAGATATATTTATCAATATATCTTCTATAAATGTCATCTATTTTTGCATCTTCAAAAGCTTCTTCTATTAATTGTAAACTATTTGTACCTAATGCATACCTTATACAATTGATATTCTCGTCGAGACTTTTGTCTACCAGTTCCCGGAGTTCTTCTTTCTTGAGAGTTCCCGTTAGAGCTGAAGCTGTCGCTAGCAGATTGATCTGGTGGCTATCCACCTTCAGTTTGTTTGCGAGATCACGCTTGAGCTTGACGGAATCATGCTCGGTCTCCCTGGCCGCAGCCTGAAGCTCCGCATTTCTTCTCTCCTTTTCTTTTTTTACATTATCTAAATCCTTTTCTACAATTTCTAAAGCAGTAACCAATTGTTCTTTGCTGGTTTCGAGTACGGCCTTGAGATTTTCTTTGGCAACTGTCTCCGCCAGTTTGTGGAACATCTGATACGACGCTGCATATTCTGCAAGATCATCATTGGCTAAAGCGGCAAGTACCAGGGCCTCGTGTTCGCTGGCAATCAGCCGCGAAATATTTGCACCTGCTATTGTCTCTAGACCAGTGGCGGTCTGATGTGTAGCTTCTTTTGCACTTTCTTCTAGTTTTATAGCATTTATAGCCACTTTTACTATATTTTTCACCTCAGCGATAGCACGATCCAGAAGGCCTTGTTCAAATGGGAGATATTCTTTTAATAGACCTGCGAAATGCTTCATCAGCTTTTTTGATGTCTCTTCCACTTTTATATGTTCAGATGAGATAGCTCTCATATATGATATGGCATATTCCACATATCTTTTTGCCTGCGAATAGGCCTCCATTTCTTCCCTGGCGCTTTGTCTCGCTTGCTCCTGGGCATGCATTGCATCTTTTCCCTCATTGGGCAGAGTCGCAGCTATGGTCTGTTGATCAAAGGCCTCCTGTATGTCTTTGGTAGAAGTCTCTGCACCCCAGACCGCTCGCTCCAGCGCATGCTTTCCTTTTTCAAGAGATCTTGCAAATTTTACTCCTTTTTCTGCAATATTTAGATGATATATTTTTATATCATCTAAATATTTATATATGCTTTCTAATTGTACAATAGCTTCTTTAGTCTTGTTTCTTGCTACCTCCATTGTTTGTTCTAGCTTTTCTTCCTGTTTGACAATCTTATTACCAGCCCATTTCTCTATCTGTGCACTTCGTTTTTGCATTCGTTCAAGAGCATTTTTGAGTTTTCGAACATGTTCTATCTCTATTTTCGCCTTTTCGAGAGCGTCTGCTATTCCTTCTTGGATCTTACTGATGAATCCTCCCAACGTCTGCACCTGATCCTGAGCATGATTTCTTCGTTGTGTCGCAGCATCCCAATCACTGGGCACCGTCCCTGCCACATTTTGCACGTAATGCATATCAATATTCTTCAAGTGTAGATTTTCTATATTTATATCAAAATCATTAATGTATCCCTTGAATCTTGTACTATCTCCAACTGCATCTGCCTGTCGTCGGTTATCTCCTATGAGTTGACGAACATAGATCAATTGCTCGAAAACCTCTTTTTCACGTTCCTTTAGCTTTATCTTTTGTTTTTCATATTCTATAGTTATACCTAATTCTTTTATATTTTCAATATCTTGCCTCACCCTTTGTATTCTTTCTTTGGTTTCTTCCTCTCGCTCTTGAGCTTGCTCTAAAGCACGGAGTCTCTGAATTTTTCCCACGAGGTACGGAGCCTTATTGCTGCTCAATTCCTCTATCACATCACGGGCTTGCTGGCTTCGCTGTCGAGCTTGTGCGACTATTTCGGCACCTAAGGACTGAGCTGCGGGGTATATGGGGTCTTCCATCATCAAAGTGGCCACTTGTATTTCAGCTACTCGTCTTTTGACCTCGAATTCAAAATGCTTTTTCACCCGCTCAAATGCTGCTAGGTCGGATAACAGTGTTCCCTCTTGAAGAAACCACTGCTTCACATAAAACCTCTGCGCTTGACGAAACGTCTCTTCGTCGACATCAGGATGGACAAGATGAAAGATTTCCCACTCCTTTCTTGCACGTATCACTATTTGCGCTAGAAAACTTTCTTCTTCTTTTTCTATCTCTTCATCTTGAACTGCCAGTTCTGCAAGTTGATCTTCTGAGAGAGATGTTTGGTTCATAATCATTCTTTTTCTCCTTTTTGAGTCATAGTCATTCCTTGCTCCTTTCAGAAGTGTCGTGCGTTTGACACACAACTTCCAAGAAGCGTATTACGGATTATAGAACAGTGTATAGCAGTTACTGACCTATAAATTGTCACCTTGTTTGCAATTATGAGTCATCCCGAATTTTTGAGAAGCCCTTCAAACATCTTTTTGCAGGGGTTGCAAGGGGATGTGCCCCTTGC
>WNFJ01031298.1_pt1 | contig 10606 bp, 15 predicted proteins | sample 5400461 | NCBI WGS metagenome assembly WNFJ01 (sample SAMN13153349, study PRJNA577476) | soil metagenome | isolation source: 115 cm saprolite on Douglas fir-dominated hillslope | place: USA:California | collected 2013-09-17
TCGATTTGTTTCGCCCTCGTCTTTCGCGACGAGCCGTCGACCGATGTCGCATTCGGATGGAACGTTCTCGGCGCGGTCGTCGGCGGCCTGATCGAGTTCAGCTCGATGGCCATCGGCCTCAAGGCGCTGACGCTCGTTGCGCTGGCGTCATATCTGATCGCAGTCTCGAAACGACAGAGAGTCATCGTCGCGTGACTGTCTTTCCCGATCCGCGCAGCGCGCGCGGCGACATCATCGCGATCGGCGACGATCTCAGCGTTGAGACGCTCCGCGAGGCGTATCGACACGGAATCTTTCCGTGGCCGCATGACAAGCTTCCGCTGCCATGGTTTTCGCCGCGCCGTCGCGCGGTGATCTTCTTCGACGAATTGCACATCGGCCGCACGCTGCGTCGATCGATGCGCCGCGCGCAGTTCACGTTCACGATCGACAAAGCGTTCGACAGCGTGATCCGCGCGTGCGCGTCCACGCCGCGCGCCGAAGGAGAGGGAACCTGGATTGGACCGGAGATCATTCGCGCGTATTCACGATTGCATCTGGAGGGAGACGCGCACAGCGTCGAAGCGTGGGAAGGCAATGCGCTGGTCGGCGGACTCTATGGCATCGACGCCGGCGGCCTGTTCACTGGCGAGAGCATGTTTCATCATCGGCCCGAGGCGTCGAAGGTCGCGCTGCTGCATCTCATCGATCACATGCGCGAGCGCGGCGCGACGTTGCTCGACTGCCAGATCATGACGCCGCACGTGCGCGCACTTGGCGCCCGTGAGATTCCGCGGGCACAGTTTCTCGATCTGCTGGCCGAGACGCAGGCGCTTGCGGGCCACCTTTTCTAAGCGTTTGTAGCGCCGGCCGCCAGCCGCGATAAACTTCGCAACACGCCGCCGGGCCGGCGGCGGACCAGCCGGCGAGGCCGCCGGCGTTACGGGCTCGAACGGAGGAACCATGAACGCAGTCTCTCGCCGCGACTTCGGACGTTTCCTGGGCGCCGGCACGATCGCCGCCACCCTCCCTCACCTTTTCGCGCAGATTCCGCGCACCGCCACCGTCCGGCTGAGCGCGAATGAAAACCCTTACGGCCCGTCGAGCAGCGCGATGAATGCAATGCGCGACGCGATGCGCCTCGCCAATCGCTATCCCGACGACGAGAACGACGCGCTGATCGAAACCATCGCGAAACTCCATGGCCTCTCCGCCGATCACATCATCCTCGGCGACGGCTCCAGCGAGATCCTCAAGCTCACTGCCGCGGCATTCTTAGGGCCAGCGCGCAAAGTCGTGATGGCCGATCCGACCTTCGAAGCGCTCGCCCACTACGCGCGCGCCGCGCAGGCCGACGTCGTGAAAGTGCCCCTGACGCCGGCGTATGCGCACGATCTCGAAAAGATGGCAGCGGTACCGGGCGCCGGCGTGATCTACATCTGCAACCCGAACAATCCCACCGCGAGCATTACGAGAAAAGATACTGTCCGCGCGTTTCTGCAATCGGTGCCGCAAAGCGCGATGGTGCTCGTCGACGAGGCCTACTTCCATTACGCCGACAGTCCCGATTACGAAAGCGTGATCCCCTTCGTGCAGATGCGGCCGAATCTGATCGTCGCGCGGACGTTCTCCAAAATCTACGGCATGGCCGGCCTCCGGTGCGGATACGCAGTCGCGCAACCGAGCGTCATCGAGAAGATGAATCAGCAGAAGGCGTGGGATTCGGTCAACGTGATCGCGCTGACCGGCGCGCGCGCCAGCCTGCTCGACGCCGCGCACGTCGCCGACGGACGCAAACGCAACAGCGAGACGCGAAACGGAGTGGTGTCCGCGCTCACGGAGCTCGGCTACGAGGTCGTGCCGTCGCAGGCGAACTTCTTCATGGTCAACATTCGACGTCCGGTCAGGCCGGTGATCGACGCGATCCGCGCGCAAGGCGTCCATGTCGGCAGACTTTTTCCGGCGCTGCCGCAGCATCTGCGCGTCACGATCGGCACGCCGCAGGAGATGCAGGCGTTCCTCGCGGCCTTTCGAACCGTGGTTGCGTAGCGCCGGCCGCTGGCCGCCGGCGCTACAAAATGATCGTGTAGCCGAGCGTCGTCAGATCGGGCATGCGATCCAGATAGACGTGGCCGTCGGTGTGATCGATCTCGTGCTGGAAAATGCGAGCGGCGAAGCCGTCCACCTCGATGTCGACCGGCTGGCCCTCGTGATCGATCGCGCGCAGGCGCAGCGTCTCGTATCGCGGCACTTCGCCACCGAGGAAGGGGACGCTGAGGCAGCCTTCCCAGTCGGTGATCGTTTCGCGGCCGATCGGCTCGTATGTCGCGTTGAAGAACACTCCCGCGTTTAACTTCGGAATCCCGCGGCGCTTGGCGACTTTTTCCTCGACCTCGAACACGAAGACGCGGATCGGCAGATGCACCTGGGGCCCGGCGAGACCGACGCCCTCGTACGCGTGCATCGTCTCGATCATGTCCTCAATGAGTGGACGAAACTTTCCCGCTTTGATGTCTTTCGGATTAACATCCGCCGCCTTTTCGCGCAAAACGGGATGTCCAAGCCTGGATACTTTCAAAATCGACATGAAACTCGTTCTCTTCGATATCGACGGGACTCTGATCAGCGACGGCGGCGCTTCGCGCGATGCATTCGCGGCCGCGCTGCTCGACGTCTTTGAGTATAACGGCGAAGTGCGGCGCTACGATTTTTCCGGGCGCACCGATCCGCAGATCGCGCACATGGTCCTTCGCGATGCCGGATGGAGTGAAGATGACATTGATTCCCGCATGCCGCGATTGTGGGATGAGTATGTTTCTCGTCTCCAAAAGCATGAGCGCTCCCGTGTGCGCGAGCTTCCCGGCGTTCGCGCGCTTCTCGACGCCCTCCGCCCGCACGTCACTCTTGCTTTGCTCACCGGCAACATCGAGCGCGGCGCGCGACTCAAGCTCAGCGGGCCAGCGCTCAACGATTACTTCCCGTTCGGCGCATTCGGCAGCGACTCGCCTCGCCGCGAGGATCTTCTCCCGATTGCCGTTCAACGATCCGGCCACCGCTTCAGCGGACGCGACGTCGTCGTCATCGGCGACTCGATCTACGACGTCCGCTGCGGAACGCCACACTCCGCAACCACCATCGCGATCGCGTCAGGGAAGACATCGGCCGAAAAACTGCGCGCCGAAAATCCCGATCACTTCTTTGCGTCGGCGGAGGATTGCGGACTTCTCGAGGCGATTTTGGAGTAAGTCTCACCACAGAGACACAGAGACCTCTGTGGTGACCGGGGGGTCGGTTACACTTCGCGCGCCAATGCCTGTGCGCGCTCGCGACATCCGCCTCATCGTCTCCGACGTCGACGGCGTCTGGACTGACGGAAAAATCATCTACGCCGGAGAAACGCGCGAGATCAAAGAATTCAACGTCCGCGACGGCCTCGGCGCAAAGCTGGCGCAGCGCGTCGGCGTCGAGGTCGCGCTCCTCACCAGCCGCCGCTCCCCCGCCCTCGTGCGGCGCGCGCGCGAGCTCGGAATCACCGAATTGCAACAGGGTTCTGCGGACAAGCTGGTAGCCTGCGAGCAACTCGTGAAGAAGCTGATGCTGCGCATGGACCAGATCCTTTACGTCGGCGACGATCTGCCCGATCTCGCACCGATGCTGCGCGCGGGAATCTCGGCCGCTCCTTCCGACGCAGCGACGGAAATCCTCGACGCCGCGTATTGGAAGTTGCAGAGTCGCGGCGGACACGGCGCATTTCGCGAAATGGTCGAGCGCCTCCTGCGCGAGCGCGGCGATTGGGACTCCATCCTCGAGGACTTCAAGAGTGGGAAATCTGAAGCACAGAAGACTTAGAGGCCGCGTTATCGCGGTCGCCATCCGCGCACTCAATTTCGTCACCCGCAACCTCCCGCTGACGATCGTCCGCGCGTGGGGCAACGCCGTCGGTCACCTCGGATGGCACGTGTTAGGCCGCTATCGCGCCCGCGCGCTCAACAACATCGCGATCGCCTTTCCCGAGTGGACCAATCGCCAGCGCCGCGCCACCGTCCGCAAAATGTTCCACGCCCTCGGCGCGTCGATGTTCGAGCTGGGTTGGCTCGTCAATCTCGACGCCGAAACGCTGCAGCGAACGACCGAGATTCACGGCGCGGAACACATCGAAGAAGCACTGGCCGCCGGAAAAGGAATGCTGATCTTCACCGGCCACTGCGGCAACTGGGAGTGGCTCGCCGCGACCGTCTCGCTGCTCGGCCATCCGGTGACGATTCTGCAGCGCGATCGCGACGAGCCCGACTTCAATCGCATCATCGTGCAACTGCACGAGCATTTCGGAATGCGGACCATCGGACGCGGATCGACCGCCGGCGCGCTGGAGATGTTCCGCGCGCTTCGCCGCGGCGGGCTGCTGGCGTTTCTGATCGATCAGAACATCCGCGCCGAAAGCGTGAAGGTGCCCTTCTTCGGACAACCGGCGCTGACGCCGATCGGCCCCGCGAAACTCGCCGTGCGCGCCGAAGCGCCGGTGATGATCTGCTTCATCGAGCGGCGCAAAGGAAAGCAGATCGTGAAGTTTCACAAGCCGTTCATCGGAACCGATCCGGTGGAGATCACAGCGCGATTGACGGCCGCGATCGAGGAGCACATCCGCAAAGTTCCCGAGCAGTGGGTGTGGTTCCATCCGCGCTGGAAAGAGCGGCCGCGTTGGGAGGTCAGCGGAGCAAATTCTTCAAAATGAACACGGCATTCGCTGGCCGTTCCGCGAGCCGCCGCATCAAATACGGATACCACTCCGTTCCGAACGGAATGTAGACGCGCATCCGCCAGCCTTCGCGCACGAGCTTTTGCTGCAGATCGCGGCGCACGCCGTACAACATCTGAAACTCGAACTGATCGGCGGCGATCTTCTGCGTCGACGCGAACGCGATCGTCGCGTCGATCATCTTGGGATCGTGCGTCGCGATGCCGTGATACGTCCCGCTCTTCAGCAGAATCCGCATCAGCTTCACGAAGTTCGCGTCGACATCCTCTTTCTTTTGGAACGCGATCTCGGGCGGCTCTTTGTAGGCGCCTTTGCAAAGTCGAATGCGAATTTTCTCGGCACAAAGCGTCTCGACGTCTTTCTCGCTGCGAAAAAGATACGACTGCATGACGGCACCGACGCGCCCTGCATGACGCGGCCTGCGATGCAGCTCGCGTACGACCTGCAACGTTTTCTCGGTATACGCCGAACCTTCCATGTCGATGCGGACGAAGTTCTCGATCCTGGCCGCGTGCTCGACGAGTTTCGACACTATCTCTCGCGACAATTTCTCATCGACATCGAGCCCCATGTGCGTCAGCTTGAGACTCACGTTGGCGTTGAGCTTGCGCGCCGCGATCTGATCGAGCATCTCGTGATACAGCGCGGCGCTCTCCTCGGCCTCGGCCACATTCGTGACGTTCTCGCCGAGGTTGTCGACGCTGACGGACATGCCGAGCGCGTTGGTGGCGGCGGTGGCGTGCAGCGCGTCCTCGACCGTCATGCCGGCCACGAAGCGGCTCGACAGCCGGCGCCCGATGCGCGAGCGCTCGGCGATCGCGCGCAACAATTTGCTTTCCGAAAGTGCGATGAAGATCGATCGAAACATCAAGCCTTGGCGACGATCACGGCGCAAACGCGCGAAGCGTTCCCGGACAGCAACGCGTGCGCGCACGCGCGCAGTGTTTCGGCGGTGGTGCAGACGTCGTCGACGATCAGGATCGAGCGCTCGCGGACACTCGCGGATGTGGCGAAGACACCGCGCACATTCGCGGCGCGATCGCTGCGCGCCAGCGTCGACTGCGCGCTTCGTTCGATGCCCTTGCGCAGCATCGACGGCTCGCACCGAATCCCGAGGCGCCGGCCGAGGGCGCGGCCGAGGAGCTCGGCCTGGTTGTAGCCGCGCTGGCGGAGTTTGGAACGATGCATCGGAACCGGAACGATCGCGTCAAAATCGACATCGCGCGATTGCACGACCGACTCGAGTAACTCCGCGAGCGGCGCGTCGAGAAAATCGTGGCGCTCGAATTTGAACGCGTGCAGTAGCCGCTCCAGCGATCCACGGTAATGGCCCCAGGCTTCCGTCCAGCCGACCGGTAGCGGATCGTCGAGACACCTGATGCAGCGGAATCCTTCGCCGCCCGCGCTCCACGGCATCGCGCACGAATCGCATTCCGCGCCGGTGATTTTCGGGAGCGCGGACCAGCACGCGGCGCAGCACGACGCCTTCCGTTCGCGCCACGGCAGCTCGCGATCGCAGACGACGCACGCGGCGTGCAGAACGATTCGCGCCGTCTCGCGTCCCAACATGGAGAGCGTCTCCAGCACGGCGCACATTGTACTTTGCGAGGAGTGATTCGATGCGTATAGTGACCGACATGAGGAAAACGGGATTCGCGCTGGCATTTTTGCTCTTTTCCACGGTGCCGGCGTTCGCACAAACATCGGAATTCGGCCTGCTGATCGGCGGAAGCAAGCGCCTCATCAGCCACACCGATCAGGCGCGGGGAATCGGCGTCAGCGACAGTTTCAAATTCAGCAATTCAGTCCGCGAGGTCTACTACGCGGTTCAACTCGACCCCGGAACTTTTTTCAGAATCAAGGGCGGTCAGATCGAGGGACCGGTCGCGTTTCAATTTACGAATGCCGCCGGCGCTCACGCGCGCACCGACATGCCGAAGGGGAAAGTCGAGCACATCGACGCGCTGATCGACTATCGATTCTCGGAGGCGTTCGGCGCGACCGGATTGTTCGCGGGCGTGGGTCTGTATCGGCAGCGCGCGACGCTGAACGATCTCTCCGTTCCGGTTGTCCAGCGTGGAAATCAGACCGAGACCAATTACGGATTTCAAGGCGGCGTCAACGGCGACTTTCCGATCACGCGCCGGACAGGATTCATCGCAGAGCTCGCGTATCACTGGATCAATTACAACTACAAAGTGCGGTACGTCACGCTCAGCGGCGGGCTGCGCTTCAGTTTCTGAGGACCGAGTCACAAGACGAGGAATGTTGAATGTTTAATGTTTAATGTTTAATGGTAGCGTTTCCATTCAACATTCAACATTTAACATTCAACATTCCTCGTCCCAGGGCACGCCCCTTGCTCCCCTCTTGATCCAAAGGAGGACGCATGGCTCAAAACAAACAAGAGGCCGGTTCCGGACGCATTGTGCGCGACGTGATGACGCCGAACCCCGCGAGCGTCTCTGAAAAGGACAGCATTAAGCGCGTCGCGGAGATCATGAAGCGCGAAGATGCCGGCGTGGTGCCGGTAGTCAACGGCCGCAAGGTCATCGGCATGATCACCGATCGCGACATCGTCGTTCGTCTGATCGCTGAAGGAAAAGATCCGTCGAACGCGAAAGTCAACGAGGCGATGAGCAAACAGGTTCGCGCGGTCAAGGAAGACACCCCCATCAACGAAGTGCTGCAGTTGATGAGCCGCGAGCAGATCCGCCGCGTACCGGTGACCAACAACAACAACGAACTGATCGGCATCGTCTCGATCGGCGACATCGCCAGCGACTCGAAGGAGACCGTGAAGGTCGGCCGGACTGTCGAAGAGATCAGCGAAGCGCCGCCGAATAATTAGGTAGCGCCCGCGGCTCGCCGGCACAGATTCTGCGCGACGCGCGCCGGCCAGCGGCCGGCGGAACAGCCGGCGAGGCCGCCGGCGCTACACTAGCGCGATGCAACGACTCGTCCGTATCGCGCTAGTCCTTTTTCTACTCGCCCTCCCCGCGGCCGCACAGCAAAAGCGCGCCGTCACCGTCGACACCCACGCCGACACACCCAGCGAGTACATGGAAAAGCCCTTCGACCTCGGGGCGTGGAACACTCGCGGTCACTTCGATTACCCGCGCATGAAGGCCGGCGGCCTCGACGCCGAATTCTTCGCGGCGTACGTCCACGCCAAATATGCCAGGAACGGAGGGGCGGCCGCGTACTGCATGAAGATCATGGAGACCATCCAGGTGCGCTGGGCGCAGTCGACGTCCGACATCCGCCGGATCACCGCCGACGGCAAGCGCGCGATTCTGATCGGCATCGAGGGCGGTCACGCGATCGAAGACTCGCTCGAGCTGCTGCGCGGGTTCTATCGCTTCGGCGCGCGCTACATGACGCTCACGCACACGAACACCAACAATTGGGCCGACTCGTCGACTGACGAGGCGAAGCACAACGGCCTCACTCCATTCGGCAAGCAGGTCGTCCGCGAGATGAACCGCCTCGGCATGATGGTCGACATCTCGCACGTCGCCGACAAAACGTTCTACGACGTGCTGGAGACGTCGAAGGCGCCTGTGATCGCATCGCATTCATCGGCGCGCGTTTTCTCCGATCATCCCCGCGACATGACCGACGACATGATCCGCGCGCTCGCGAAGAATCACGGCGTCATGCAGGTCAACTTCTATCCGGTGTTCCTCTCCGGCGATGTGCTGAAGGCATCGCGCGCGCGCGACGAGCGCCTGAAACCTGCAATCGCGGATTTGAAAATCAAGGATCCGGCCGAGGGTGAGGTGTATCAGGAGGGGGTAAAGAAGTTGATGGCCGGCGATCCGCTGCCGAAGATTCCGTACACGACGATCGTCGATCACATCGATCACATTGTGAAGGTGGCCGGCGTCGAAACCGTCGGCATCGGATCGGATTTCGACGGCATTCCCGACACGCCGGTGGGAATGGAGGACGTCAGCAAACTTCCCGCGATTCGCGAGGAGTTGAAACGTCGCGGTTACAGTGACGCCGACATCCGCAAAATCATGGGCGAAAACCTGATGCGCGTGTTCGCGGAGGTCGAGCGGGTCGCCAAACAGATGCAGAATCAGGCGGTCGGAAATGCCGGGCGATGATGCTCCGTTTCGTCTGAGCGTGAAAAAAATCGTCCTCTCCATCGTGGCGGTGGCCATGGCCGTCGCAGTTTTTGCTGAAGATACGCCGCCGGCGCTCGGGGATCGCGCGGAGAAGCTGATCAAAGACGGCCTGCCGATCTGCAGCGAGCCGGTGAAGATCACTCGCGCCAGGCTGCAGCACAAGCTGCCGGTGAACATGACGGGCAACGTCATTCAGATCGAAAGTGACCGGCAGGTGTGCGCCGGTCAATGGGTCGCCATCGTTTCGCGCGAGGGCGGCTTCTTCCTCGGCGTCCCATGGTTCATTGACGGCGAAGCGCTGACAGTCGAGGCGAAAGTGAAGCGTTTCGCGTGGTCGAATCTGCAGCAGAACTTCGATCCGGTGATCGATCGGAAGGCGTCGCGCGAAGGGCTATACAAGATCACGCTGAATCAGACGACGGAGCGTGGCAAGGTGCCGATGGCCGGCGAGATCGATCCGCCCGGCGGCGTGCTGTTTTTCGGGCACTTCTATCCGATCAACGAGGACATTCGCGAATCGCGGCTGAAGAACTTCGCGCCGTACATCGATAAATCGCCGTCGATCGGAGCAGGGGCGCCGGCCGTGACGGTGATCGAGTTTTCCGACTTCGAGTGTCCGTCGTGTCAGCGCGCTTCGCACCACACGCAACCGATTCTCGAAAAGTACGGCGACAAGGTGCGGTATGTGCGATTCGATCTGCCGCTGGTGACGATGCATCCGTGGGCGTTTTCGGCGGCGGTGGCCGGGCGCGCGATCTGGATGCAGAAACCGGCGGCGTTCTGGGAGTACAAGGAGCAGGTCTACAAGATTCAGGAGAAGCTGAGTGCGTTCACGTTCGNNACGACTTCGCGCGGGGCTTCGCCGCCGATCACGATCTCGATCTGAAAAAGTACGATGCCGACATCGCGAATCCCGAGATCCAGGCGTCAATTCTCGGCGGCGTGGGCGCCGCGTTCTCGAGCGACATTCGCGCGACACCGACGTACATGGTGAACGGCACGATCATCGATCCGGGGAACGAGGGGAAATTCCTGGAGAGTTACGTGGCGGGGCTGATCAAGAAGTAGGCTGTTAGGCGGTGGCGGCTCACCTGTTGACTCGCTGCCGTCGGAGATGTGGATGGTTTCGCGGCAGGTTTGCAGCAGCACGCCTCGATGGTTTTTTTCGCCAAGGTGCAGTACAGCTTCCCGTCGTCCTGCTTCTTGCAGCAGCACTTCGAAATCTTCTTGTCGGTCAGGGAACACGTCATGGTTTTCTTGGGATCGGCAAACAAGCCGGCTGCGAATACCAGGCTCAGAAGCGCAACTGCTGCTGTCCGGGTTTTCATCGTGTCTCTCCTGTCACCGCACCATGCGGTAGATCATATCCATGATTTCGTCGTAAGTTTCCGACTTTGGGCCGGCGAGAATCGCGCCAGTTGCACAATTCTCCAGATAGTTCCGGACCATGAGCTTCCCTGCTGCTCGCAAGGCTTCCTGAGCGGCGGCAATCTGCTGGAGAATGTCCCTGCAGGGTCGTCCAGAATCAAGCATGCGCTCGATGCCGTCGATCTGGCCGCGCGCCCTGCTCAGACGCGCCCGGACTTCTTTCTGCCGCTTCTCACAAACGTAACCGTCCGGGGTGGCCTCGCGCCGTTGAACCTTTGCCATGCCCGAATCTTATACTCCTGAGGAGTATAAGGCAAGTCTCGATAACCTGAAGGACTCGCTGGCGGTGACGCGTGATAACGTGACG
>WNFJ01456498.1_pt1 | contig 10606 bp, 11 predicted proteins | sample 5400461 | NCBI WGS metagenome assembly WNFJ01 (sample SAMN13153349, study PRJNA577476) | soil metagenome | isolation source: 115 cm saprolite on Douglas fir-dominated hillslope | place: USA:California | collected 2013-09-17
TTTCCGCCGGTGGCGGCGAACCCGCTCCACTCACCGAACTCGACCGCGAGCGCGGCGAGGTCACTCACCGCTGGCCACAGATCCTGCCGGGAGCCAGGGCGGTGATGTTCACTGCTCATACCCGCAACGTCGGTGGGTTTGATGATGCCAGCATCCAGGTCATGTCTTTGGGAGATCGCCACAAGAAAACGCTCCTGCGGGGTGCTACGTATGCCCGCTACGTCCCCAGTGGCCATCTCCTCTATGCAAATAGGGGAACGCTGTTTGCGGTTCCCTTCGACCTGGGAGCGCTGGAGGTTCGTGGCGCGCCCACGCCAGTCCTGAATCAAGTTGCCTACAGTACTGTTACTGGCGGCGTGGGGTTCGATGCCTCACACACTGGCACACTAGTGTATGTAAGCGGGCGAAGCGGTTCGGTCACCATTCAATGGCTAGAGAGTGATGGTAAAACGCGGGTCCTGGTGCCGAAGCCCGGCGACTATGGCCGCCCGAGCGTCTCGCCGGACGGGCGGCTGTTGGCGATGGAAGTTATGGACGGTTCGGGTCAGGACATCTGGGTCTACGACTCGGCGCGGGACACGATGACGCGCATAACTTTCGACGGCAAAGTGAACCAGGGTCCCATTTGGAGTCCCGACGGCCGCTATATCGTGTTCGGAGATCGGGAAGGCCTCTCTTGGACGCACGCGGATGGCGCAGGCAAGCCCCAATCACTCATCCGAACGAAGACTTCTACTTCGTTCCCGTGGTCCTTCACTCCCGACGGAAAACGGCTGGCATATAACGAGATAGATGTTCCCGAAACCGGGAATAACATCTGGACCGTGCCACTGGAGAGCGATGGCGCGGGTCTGCGGGCCGGGAAACCCGAGGTCTTCTTGCAAACTCTATATGACAAGCGGCACCCGTCGTTCTCTGCGGACGGGCGCTGGCTGGCGTATGCTTCTAACGAATCGGGAAACTTCCAGGTGTATGTCCGGGCATTCCCGGATAAGGGCGGACAGTGGCAAATTTCAGGCGCCGGAGGGGCCTACCCGATGTGGTCGCACAGCGGGCGCGAATTGTTCTTCGAGTCTTCGGATAACAGGATCATGGTAGCGAGTTACACGGCGCAGGGCGGTTCTTTCGTGGCGGACAAGCCTCGACTGTGGTCCGGGAAGGCGCTCGCGAACACGTTCAATGCCAGCAGGAACGTCGATCTCTCCCCCGATGGCAAGCGCATCGTGGCTGTGATGCCAGCCGAGGAGCCGGAGGCGCAGCAGTCGCGGAACCACGTCGTCTTCCTGGAAAATCTCTTCGATGAGCTCCGGCGGCGGGCGCCCGCCGGCAGATGACCGTCACTTGCCGGTAGCCGCAGGAATTTCTGATAGCAGCCTCATTTGAGATCGGAAACGGGACTACCAGCAGTTCCGCTACTTCTTTTCCGCGGGCGGGTCGTAGCGCACATTGGCGACAGCCGCCGGATGTGGATCTCCGCGATGGCAGGTGTAGCAGACAACCACTTGAGGACCCACGGGGAAGACCCCCGTGCCCGGAAAATTCGCATTGATCTGCCGGACTAAGGCAATCATCCTGCGTGCGGTTTCCTTGCGCGGGTTACCATCGGTCTCAAACGGCTTCCCGCCACCGTGGCAGTAGCCGCAGTCGACGTTCAGCGCGTCGCGAAAGTCGTGCATGATCGATCCGTCGCCGTGCACCCGCGTGTCGGCAGGCAGGACCTTCAAATTGACTCCGGGCGTAATGGCCGGCGGCGGCGAGCCCAAGGACTCATTCCGGTTGAAAAACTCCTTGGCCGCTTTCACCTCGGGCTTCACGTTTCCACGATGGCAGGTATTGCAATCGACCTCGTGATAACCGGCGGGAAATACGCCCTGGCTGCTCGGGGAACTGGCATCGATCTGGCGCACCATCGCGATCATCTTGCGCGCCACTTCCTTCTTGGGATTGGCGTCGCTCGGGAAATCGCCCTGCATGTGGCAATAGACGCACTGGACTCCCAGCGCCTGATTGAAGTTCCGCATGACGAACTGGATGTCGGTGTCCGCGGCAAGAAGCTTCAGGTTCTTCGGGGGCGGTGGCGGGGCCGCCCCGCGGCCGCCGCCCTGCTGGCCGAACAAGGTAACAGGAACCAGCAGTAACCAGACCAATAATGGCATGCGCAGATTCTGCGACGGCACACCTTTCAGTTCAAACATGGTAGCTCCTTAATGTTAGTGGTGCGCGCCGCGCCGTTCGCACTCGAACTCACTTTTCGAATTTCTTGAATTCCAAGTAATCCCCGGCGCAGGAGATTTCGCCCAGCTCCCACTTAGGCCGCAGCTCCAGAGTGAACGTGGCCGTCCAGGGTTTCGCCAGGGCCTTGGGGTCTTGCATGGTGAAGTCGATATCCATGTGATCGCGATCGGTGCGCCGGAAGCGCTCGGTGACGTGCAACTGGTCGCTGTGCGGATGACCGAGCCGGTCGAGCCAGGTCTTGTCGTTGAAGCCCACGGTGTCAACCACGAAGGTTGTGTTCCCCTCCCAGTGGCCGACCGACGATCCCATCCAGGTGAGATCCGGGTCCGTGGGAAGCGGGCGCCCGTCGGTATAGATCCGGCGCACCATATGGTCATACTCGTAGAGCATGAGCGTATAGGTGGGCGTCTGGATGAACTCGAAGGGATACGGATGGAAATACACTCGCGGCACACCGGGAGGATCGCATCTCGTGACCACCGGATCGTTGGTGGTATCGAGCGTGAACTGCCCCCCGTTCGAGGACTTCGCTTCTTTGTACTTGGCCAGCGCCCAAGGCGTCATGGCCGGCTCTTCCTTGGTAAACGTCGCGCCGGCAAAGGCGCGGATGGCCGGAGGGTTGCGAATCATCCAAACGCCGGTGATATCGTGGGTGGGCGCGGGAGCAGTTGGGGCGGCCGGCGAAGCCGCCTGAGCGCAAAGAACGCATGCGCAGGCGAGCGGCAGGGCAGCCGCCAGCACGGACTGGATCACCCTCTTCCGCATGTTGCTAATCCTCGAAAAGCTGGAGCGCCGTGCCATCCGGTCCGATCAGCTTGCGTATCCAAAGTGTATGCGCGCCACTCTTGACCTGATTCCCGCTGACGGTCACCGCATCCCCTAGCTTCAGGGTGCGCTTGGTCCAACCGGCCCTCGCCAGTTTGTTCGGAGCGGTGAGTTCGCCCTGCCACTGCTCCATCTCGCCCTTGTCGTTCTTGCACTCAAAAAAGACCTGCGCGTGCGGATTCACGAACTGAAAATCCGTAATTTTCCCGGTCACGGTGACCATATTGGTTGTGTCGAACGCCGCCGTGCCGTGGTGCGCGAGCAGCGGCACCAGGGCAATTAAGAGAGCAACAACGCTGGTCGCCAAAACCGGAAACTTGCGCGTCAAGCGTCTCATAGCTGAAACCTCCCGTCGCGACGTATTTTCCCACTGCCGCGTCCAGGGTGTCAACCCGTGCGCTTCGAAGTCGAAATCATAGCCCTTATTCAGCGGAATCGCGCGAGCCCGTCGTGTCCTCATAAAGAATTGCGTAAGTCTCCTCTTCTCCCCATCTTTCTGATCGTGGACGTACTTGGGCTGACTATCATGACGGCCCTCCAAGACCGAACCGTCTTCCAGGGCGAGGACCGCTGGGCTCAATTGGGCTTGTTCCTCCAGGCCGGGGGTAAAACCTATTTGACTACAGTGCGGATGTTCTTTGCAGCGGCGAAGCTAGCCAGGAGCAAGGCCGATCGAGCGGTAGTAAACGTCCGCATCTTGCTCCTCTAGTTTTACTGGCAGATCATTTGCCGCTTCATTCCTAAATCGATCGACTATCTCGGTGGGCAGGGTGATGTCAAATCTGCCGACCAATTGAAAGCCATCGTCGTCCCAGTCCATCTGGAAGCGCAGATACCAGGAATTATCATGAGGGGCTATGCCGACGAACACATTACCGTCCATTAGCGCGTACATCAGATTTCTCGGTGATTCCACGATCTCAAAAAGCCCATGAAAATCTGTTTGTTCCTTGTAATAATGTTCCCCATCCTCCTCCCACAAATCCCAGTATCGCTGCAGCTTTATGTAGGGATATAGGTCCTGAAGAAAGCTTGCGATCCGGCATAGAGACCTTGCCAGTGAGACTGAAGGCACTTCGTCAGGTGACGAAAAGTTGGTTCCCTTCGGTCTAGAGAAGTTCGCGGCAGCCAAAGCCTGCATGGCCCAATTATAATTGTGGGATGCAGTGCAATGAATTTACCGTCACGGGGTGTTGGTTCTGTTGTCCTTCAAATGCGGCTGATCATGACAACTGTTCTTAAGGATAAGGATCCGCTGATTGTGCCACTGAGTATTCGGCGCCGTGCTGGACTCAGACCGGGCGATCGCATCGAATTTAAGGCGAGTCGCGGGGTCATCACCATCGTCAACCAGTCGCAACTTCCTCTAACCGAGGGAACGCCGGAACAGCGTCGAGTTATCGACGCTCAGTTGGCGGAGGGGTTAGACGACATTCGGAAGGGCCGCGTGTCGCCGCGCTTCGATAGTGTCGAAGAGATGCTCGCATCGCTAAAGGGAACCTCGCCGAAGGCAACCAGAAAGGCCGCTCGCGCTGCGAAAACCCCCTCGCGATGAAGTGGCAGCATTCGGTGCGCTCGCAAGAAGACTACGCGAGTGCCCCGGCGAAAATCCAGAGGGTGTTTGACAAACAGGTTCGCCTACTGGCAGCGAACCTGCTATATCCGTCGCTCCATGCTAAGAAGTATGACGAATCTCTCAATCTATGGCAGGCCCGTGTGAATCGGGATTGGCGGTTCTACTTCACGATTAGGCGAGATACCTACCAGATTGTGCGCATCGTGCCGCATCCCAAGTAAGGCTACTGGCTGGGCGGGCGCAGCAAGGCGTCGAAACCAGACCTTACCATACCATAGCCCCGATTCGGCGGAACCGCGTGAGCCCGGCGTGTCATCATAAAGAATTGCGTAAGTCTCCTCTTCTCCCCATCTTCCTGATCGTGGCTGTGGACGTCCTCGGGCTGACGATCATGATCCCGCTGCTGCCCTTCTACGCTGAAAAACTGGGCGCGAGCCCGTCGCAGGTCGGGTGGCTGGTGGGCGTTTACGCATTCTGTCAGCTCTTTTCCGGGCCGCTGCTGGGCCGCATGTCGGATCATGCCGGCCGGAAGCCATTGCTGATCGTCAGCCAGATCGGCACGCTCTTCGGGTTCCTGCTGACGGCGTTCGCGGGTACGCTGGGGCTGGTGTTCGTGGGAAGAATCGTCGACGGCGCCACAGCGGGCAACTTGTCACTCGCGCAAGCGTATATTTCCGACGTGACCAAACCGGAGGAGCGCGCCAAATCGTTCGGCGTGATCGGCATCGCGTTCGGACTAGGGTTTTTGATCGGACCGGCGATCTCCGGGTTCCTTTCGAAATTCGATTACCGCTACCCGATGTACGCCGCCGCCCTGATGTCTTTCTGCAGCATTCTGGCGACGACGTTCCTGTTGCCCTCGGTCTCGACGGCTCCTCAAAAAACGGCCGCAGAGAGCGGCCCCGGAGGCCGCCGGTTGTCATTGGTTCAGTGGGGCGAGTACGCGCGCTATTTCCGCCAACCCGGCCTGGGAAGCCTGTTGCTGCAATTCCTGGCGTTCACGTTTTCCTTCGCGATGTTCGTCTCGGCGCTGGCGCTTTTCGTGGAACGCCGGCTCACCTGGCACGGCAAACCTTTCGGGCCCGAACAGACCGGTTATGTGTGGGCGTACGCGGGATTGCTGGGAGTCTTTCTGCAAGGGCCCGCGCTGGGACGCCTGGTGAAGCGCTTCGGGGAACGCGCCTTGAACCGGACGGGCTTTGCCGCCTACGTGGCCGGGTACGCGATGCTGGCCTTCTGCCACTCCATTCCGTGGCTGCTCGCAAGCACCACTGTGCTGGCATTGGGAGGGCTAGTGCGGCCGAACCTTACCAGCATGATCACGCATCTGGCGCCGCGCGAGGAGCAGGGCGTGGTGTTGGGGCTGACGCAATCGCTCAATTCGGTTTCGCAGATCGCGGGGCCGCCGCTCGCCGGACTGCTGATTCAGTTCGGGCTGCTGAGCGCGTGGGGACTGGTAGTCGCCGCCGTTGCGTTAGTCGGATTTACGATTGCATCCCGGCCGCTGAGTGTAGCTCAAGTATAATCGGACACTTATGACAGAGGATGAGGTGCACTCAGCGGATGAGTCTGCTGTGCCCAGTTATTGGTCTGTTCCTCAGTAGTTTCAGCTTCCGATACGCGGACTAGAAGCTGCTTCTCAAAACGATTCCCGCCTTTTTCGCACTCTACCGATCATGAGACCTGCCCGCGCCAACGGAGTCGGCGATTCTGGAAATCAGCTTCTCGCCAGTGTATCCAAACAAGAAGTCAATCGCGAGAGCTGTGCCCGTACCAGGGTCTCCAATCTGAATTTGAATAGGCCCGACTGATACAGTACGTAGCATGCTGTCGAGAGCGGCTTAAAGATATTGCAGATGAGGCGGGAGACGCCGGAGCGGAGAGAGCGCGCCGCCCCGAAAAACGGCTAGAGTAGATTCTTTAGGTTCTTACGGTGGTGGCTCTTGATCTTAATCCGAGGGCTCTTACGAAATATAGCGGTCGCTGCCGGTATTAGCGTTGGCTGGGTGGGCACAGGCGCGGCCCAGTCCGGGTCCCTGTCTCTCTCGTTAAACGCAGACGCAGCTCCTGGATCTGTCTCGCTGAACGTAGTCCTGACGTCCGGTTCCGGGGCCGCGCCGGCGGCCATGCAGTGGACGTTAAACTATCCGGCTGCCGAGGGCGCCGGGTTCACGGTTGTCGCGGGCCCCGCGGCGGTTGCTGCCGGTAAGACACTCACGTGTGCCGGCAATCGCTGCCTGCTGTGGGGCATAAACACGACGACCCTCCAGAACGGCGTGGTGGCGGTGCTGACACTTCAGCTGGCGAACGATGCGTCCAGCAAAGTGCCGTTTCAGCTTACTGAGGCATTGGGGGCTTCCCCACTGGCCGATCCAATTTTGATTGGCATCGCAAACGAACCGCTTGCGGTGATTACGCAGCCGATGGTGTTTCCGGCTGCCGTCGTGGCCGGCCTTGGACTCGCGGGCTCCGAAGCCCATTTCGCCTCGGCCGGCGGATGGGACACCACGATTAACCTCATCAACACGGGCGCAAGCACCGCAAACACTCGGACCCAATTTTTCGACGACAACGGAAATGCTCTCTCTAGCGTTCTCAACATGCCGCAGAGCTCAGATCCTTTTGCCTGGCTGGTGGCGGCATCGCTCGATCAAACGATCGCCCCGAGCGCGACGCTGGTCATCGACAGCACGGGACCTGATTCCCGGCCCACGCAGGTGGGTTCCGCGCAGCTTTCCGCCGCAGGCGCTGTAGGCGGCTTCGTGCGCTTCCGCTACGCCCCGACGGACCAAGAGGCGGCCGCACCGCTCGAAACACGCAACGCGAGTTCGTACGTGCTGGCATTCGACAATACAAATGGGACCGTCACGGGAGTCGCCATCGCGAATTTGACGGCCGCACAGGCGGACATTCCGGTTGTGATCCGGGACGATTCAGGAACACGGATTGACTCCGCGAGTCTTTTCCTCCCGGCAAACGGCCATACGGCATTCGTGGCAAGCGGCCAATTCTTAAGCGTCGCCGGACGACGGGGCACCATCGAGTTCGACACTCCCGAGGGCTGCCGCATCAGCGTGTTGGGGTTGCGCTTCCCGCCTTCCGGCCGCTTCACCACGATTCCAGTGGCGACGAACAACGATGTCACTGGCAATGCGTCGATAACGCACCTGGCCGCGGGAGGAGGATGGACGACCAGCATCCAACTGATCAACCTGGGCAACGCCGCGGCGCAGGCCCATTTGCGCTTCTTCGACGATAACGGCCTTGCGCTCACCGTGCCGGCGACTTCTTCGCTCGATCCACTGCTGCCACCCCACTCCACCGTGACGATCGAGAGCACGGGCGCGGACAATTCTTCCGCGCAAAGCGGCTCAGCCCGCTTGACGAGCGACGGCCCCGTGACCGGACTCGTCCGGTTCCGCTACGGCCCCCGCGACCAGGAAGCGATTGTGCCTCTGGAGACACGGAACGCGGGCTCTTACCTTCTGGCATTCGATAACACCGGCGGCCTGGCGACGGGAGTGGGCGTCGCGAACGTCGCGTCAGCGGATGGCACAATTCCCGTGGTCGTTCGCGACACTGCGGGGGCGCAGCTCAGCTCGGAAACAATCGCCATTCCAGCCAACGGGCACAGCGCCTTCGTGCTTTCCGATCGCTTTCCCGCGACGGCCAACCAGCGCGGCACCGTCGAGTTCATAACGCCTGCGGGCGGCCAAATCAGCGTATTGGGCTTGCGTTTCCCCGCTTCCGGGATGTTTTCGACCATTCCCGTGGTCGTGCCGTAGAGCGGTGTGTACCTAAAGCGGGAAGCGCTTCTTCGCATTCCCTCGCAAGATGCGGACCTGGTCCGCTGCCGGGAGGTTCAAGCCCTCCACTATCGCGTTCGGCCATTCGAAGTTCAACCTATGGGAAGATAAACGGAAAGCTGCGTAACTTAGGTCTGTGGATGAGTCTCTCTTTGGTCGTGTTGATCCCCATCTTTAACGATTGGCAGAACGTTCAGCCGCTGCTGCTAAGACTCGATCGGGCGATCCGCGATCACAACTGCGCCTGCGACGTTCTCCTGGTGGACGACGGATCTACGGAGTTGCTTGAGACCGCATTGAATCCTGCCAGTTATCAATACCTGCACAGCGTGAGCGTCCTGCACCTGAGCGGTAATGTTGGCCATCAGCGGGCGATTGCCGTCGGTTTGGTGCATGTCTATCAAAAGGAGAAGCCAGATGCTGTTTTAGTAATGGATGGCGACGGAGAAGACAAGCCCGAAGACATCCCCCAGTTGCTCGCGACGTTCGAGAAGCACGGCCGGGAGAAGGTTGTTTTTGCGGCCCGGGCGAAACGGTTGGAAAACCTTGTGTTCCGCATATTTTATCGAGTGTACCGCTGGGTGCACTGGCTGGTCGTGGGCGAGCCTGTCCGCGTGGGGAACTTCAGCGTGGTTCCGGCGCGTTACCTTTCCAACTTGGTCGTGAGCTCCAACCTCTGGAATCATTATGCGGCTGCCGTGGTGCGCGCTCGCATTCCCGCGGTCAACATTCCTATCGCGCGTGGCCAGCGATTGATGGGGACGTCCAAGATGAACTTCTACTCGCTGGTTGTGCACGGATTTAGCGCGATGACCGTGTTCGTCGATATCATCAGCGTGAGGCTCTTGTCGGCCACGGTCGCGTTCAGTGTTCTGAGCCTGGTGCTGCTGGCGACAGTAGTCGCGATTCGCATGAGTACCGACCTAGCGATTCCCGGTTGGGCCACGTCCGCGGTTGGTCTGCTCATCGTGGTCTTTTTGCAGATGGTGCTCCTAGCGGCTATCCTCGTATTCCTGGTGATGCACTCTCGTACCAGCATGAGCTTTGTCCCTATGAGGGATGGTCATCATTTTATTCGGAGTGTTCGAAGAATTTATCCTGTATCGTGAGGTGGCTATGAGAACACGGATAGTCGGCAGTTTGGCTCTGACTCTGACCGGCGTCATCCTCGCGATGCTGGCTCTGCCCGGCGGGAGGGTGCGGGCGCAACAGGCTTCGCCCCATCCTCTGGTGACGCCGGCCGAGTACTTGCGCTGGCAAACGGAACTCTCCAACTGGGGACGCTGGGGCAAAGACGATGAACTGGGCACGTTGAACCTAATCACCCCGGCCAAGCGCAAACAGGCGCTGGCGCTGGCCAAGGAAGGGTTCTCAGTATCTCTGGCCCGCGATGCGAGCGCCACCAAGGAGGTGGATAACCCTTGCCCCATTGAGTGGGCGTTAACGACCGATGCGCCGGAAACGGTGACGGACCGGATCGCGTACCCTTGCATCCACGGTCCGGGCACCACTCACTTGGATTCTTTCGCGCACATGTTCTTCGACGGCAAGATGTGGAACGGGTATTCGAGGAGTCTGGTCACCAAGGAGGGCGGCGCGGCAAAGGTTTCGATCCTGACGATGAAGAATGGCATCGTGACGCGGGGAGTTCTGTACGACATCCCCAAGCTCAAGGGAGTGCCGTATCTCGATCCGGGGACGCGGATCTTCCCGGAGGATCTGGAGGCCTGGGAAAAGAAGGCCGGAGTCAAAGCGATGGCGGGGGACGCGCTGATCCTCCGTTGGGGGAAATGGGCTTGGCGGGCGAAGGTGGGGCCGCAGGCGGGCGATGAGGCTGCGGGGTTTGATAATTCCGTGATCCCGTGGCTAAAAAAGCGCGACATCGCACTGCTAGTGTGGGAAACGGCCGGTTACCGGCCGCAGCCGCCGGGCGATATAACCAGGAATGCGCTCCACAACTTCGTTCTGGAGATTCTGGGCGTCCACATCCTGGATCGAGCCGATTTGGAGGCAGTCAGCGAAGCCGCTGCAGCGCGCAAACGGTGGGACTTCATGCTGACAGTCGCGCCACTGCCGATTCCGAACGGAACCGGCTCGCCGGTGAATCCGATTGCGATTTTTTGAGGAGACCTCCAGGCCTCCTCTCGCGGCCGGCACTCGGGAG
>WNFJ01171098.1_pt1 | contig 10605 bp, 11 predicted proteins | sample 5400461 | NCBI WGS metagenome assembly WNFJ01 (sample SAMN13153349, study PRJNA577476) | soil metagenome | isolation source: 115 cm saprolite on Douglas fir-dominated hillslope | place: USA:California | collected 2013-09-17
TGGTCTTCGCTCGGCATGCGCAGCATTTCCATGGTCACGTGCTCCAGCGCCAGCAGCAGTTCCGCGCGATTGTGAAGCAGCAGGTCCACGTCCGGACCGTTGAACTTCACTGCCACGTCCGGCGTCTCGAAATCGTCATTCGACGGTGCGGCGTCCTGAATTTCGTAGGTCAGCTTGATTCCGCCGTTTTGCAGGGTGGCGTCCAGAAAGCCGTCGATGCGGAGGCCAATCGAGGCCACGGAGTACTTTCGCTCAGTCAAAGGTTTATTTCCTGCCGTTCTTTTTTGGAGGTCCAATGGACTCGGCGGCAAGCGTCGCCATCGAGGTTTTATTAAAGAACCACTGTTGCCCCATGCTTACCAGATTGCTGGTCAAGTAGTATAATACCAGCCCGCTGGGGAAGCCATAGAACATGAAGCCGAACACCAGCGGCATGAACATCATCATCTTCTGCTGCGACGGGTCGCCCCCAGCCTGCGGTGTCATCTTCTGCATGATGAACTGGCTGGCGATCATCACCAGGGGCAGAATCCTGATTGCCGTACCGCCTATGGTGAGCCAGCTCTCGGGCTGCGAAAGGTCACCGACCCACAGCCACGGCGCGCCGCGCATCTCCACGGCCACCGTGAAAACTTTGTAGAAAGCAAAAAAGAACGGCATCTGCAGCAGCATCGGCAGGCAACCGCCCATCGGGTTGACGCCGTGCTTCTTGTAGAGCGCCATCACCTCTTCGTTCTGCTCGCTCTTCTTGGGGTCGCGCAGCCCGATGTTCTTGTACTTGGCGTTGATGGCGTCGATCTGCGGTTTCAGCGCCTGCATTTTGCGCATCGACTTCATGTTGCTCAGTTTCAGCGGGAACAGGATGAAGTTGATCGCCACCGTCACCAGTACGATGGCCCAGCCGAAGTTGTGCACCAGGGCACCGTTGGTGTAGCTGACAATGAGGAAGAGCGGCTTGGCCAGGAAGGCCATCCAGCCGAAATCCACCACCTGTTCCAGCTTGGGGTTGATGCGCTTCAACAGGTCGATATCTTTGGGGCCGACGAATAATTCGAAGCGGTTTTCCGCTCCGTCGCTGATCGCCACCCCGCTCAGGGGCATGGGCGTCTCCTGGTGAGGAGTCTTAACTGTGTCCTCAAACGTGACAACCTGCATGCCGCTATTGCCTTCAGGCAGGAAGACGGCGGCGAAGTAGGTGTCGGCGATCCCGGCGAAGCTAAAGTTTCCGCTGCTCGAAACCGGTCCTTTGGACGCCGCTTTGGGAGGCTGTTCCACCAATTTGTTCTGCGTCACGTCGAAGTAAAGCGTACGCTGGCTGCTGGACGGGTTGGCGATGGTGAGATCGCCGAATCCGCCGCGCCACTGGATCATGGAGGGCAGCGGTTTTCCGTCCAGCGTGACCTCGCTGGACACCGTCGATTGATAACTCGCCTTCTTAAAGCGGAAGACTTTGTGCACGCTGACGTGCCCGTCGGAGAAGTCGTAGGTGACCCCCAGGCCGTCCGGATCCGCGGTCTGCTGGTACCAGGTCCAGTTCACGTTGGCCGGGGGCTTCTGGCTTGGGAAGTACAGCGAGAAAGGGAAATCCATGCCGGCCGCGGCGTTGACCAGGTCCAGCGTCTTGTTGTCGTTGCCCTTGTATTTCTTGAGCTGCCAACTGCGTACGGTGCCGCCCTGATTGCTGAAGGCAATCTTATACAGGTCGGTCTCGATGACGAATGGGGGCTCGGCCTTCTGCGGCGTGGCGCCGGCAGGCAAGACAGCCGCAGCGGACACTTTTTCAACGCCGGCGGCCGGGGGCGCCGCAGTGTCGGTCGCGGGATTCCCGCCCGGAATCGAGGGCGCTCCGGGGGTGGTGCCTTCGGAAGCGGTCTGTCCGGCCACATCCTTCTTCCCCGGAGGCGGGATCTGGGACTTGAAGAAGTAGGGCGTGAGGAACATCACCGCGCCCATCAGGAGAAAGGCGAGCAGGAGCCGCACTTCCATCGACATTTCTTTCGGCGGCTGCGCCGGAGTGTTGCTACCGCCATTTGCACGTTCGGCCATTGCTGAATAATTCCGTTAGAAAGACGTTTTACCGGACGGGATCGTAGCCGCCCGCGTGAAAGGGATGGCAGCGCCCCAGACGGCGCAGCCCCATCCAGATGCCCTTCCGAGCGCCGTGGCGCTCCACTGCCTCATGCATGTATTCCGAACAGGTCGGATAGAAACGGCAGGCCGAAGGAAGAAGGGGGGAAATTGCAAACTTGTATACCCGAAGCGCCCCGATTACGATCCATTGCATCGCTGAAAAAGACGTTGTACTTCCCGGTGAAGTTCCGCTACCGGAGCATCGAAGGCTTTGCGCCGAGGATTGATGACGATGGACCACTGTGGACTCAACTGATCCAGATGCAGGCGCACGGCCTCGCGGACCCGCCGCTTGATGCGATTTCGCACCACGGCTTTGCCAAGGGCGCGAGGGCAGGTGAAGCCGATATGAGGACCTTCTGGCTGCGTTTCGCGAACACAAAATGCCGCAAACAAGGGCCCGCTGAAGCGGGATCCCTCGTCATATACTCTGCGGAAGTCTTTGGAACGCAGCAGACGGACACGTTTCGGAAAACCAGAGATTGGAGTACTACCTCTCGGAGCTAACGGTCAGTTTCTTGCGCCCGCGTGCGCGGCGCCGGGCCAGAACGGCGCGTCCGTTCTTGGTCTCCATACGGGAGCGAAACCCGTGCGTCTTGGCGCGGTGGCGGTTGTTCGGTTGAAAAGTACGTTTCGGCATGTTATCTCAAGTATTTAGTATAGATCACCGGGTACCCGCGCGGCAAATCGGGTTGCTGGCGCGTCACTTACCCAGCGCGTCCAGCGTTTCCCGCGACATCGAGACCAGGGACGCGCGGAAGTCGATCCCCGAGTAAGTCGCTTTGGTGGTCACCATCCGCAGGCGCTGGACGCTGCGCTGCGCCACGTCGAAATCCACAAAGCCCTGGAGTTCGGAATCGGCGTAATCTTCGTTTTGCATGCCCGGATAGAAAGTGTGCTTCAGGCGCACTTTGCCATCAATTCGCGCCCGCGCCAAACCGCCTTCCAGGGTCGCCACCGTCATCCGGAACGCCGCCAAATCCACCCGGCTGCGGTTCACCTGAGTCTTTTCCTCGTTTTGCGGATAGACCCACTCCGCAAGCTTGACGGCCACGGGTCGCGGAACCTCCCACGACGTATTCGGCGCCACCGGGCCGGCAGGGAGCAATTGCCCCCATTCGGCGCGGCTCAAAACAATCCAGTTCTCCGACGGGAACTCGTGCCAGGAACCGCCGGCCAGGCTCCGCGAAACCAGATGCAGAACCATCGAATCCGCAGCCGACGCCGGGGCGATCGATTGCGCATGCGGCTTCACCGCCGGCGGCCCCGGTTCGGTGTGCAACTGCGCCGCCACCTGCGTCAAAAAGGCTGTCATCTTGGCGGAATCGTTGGCACTATTGATGTCCAGTCCGGCGACGCTGGCGCCATCGGGACCTACAATGTATACGTTGACATCGCCCAAGGGGAGCTTCTTGCCATAGAAATCCAGGTAGATGCGCCTGCGCTCCCCTTTCTCCGCGGGCGGACCCGTACCCCCCTCGTCGGCCTCCTCGTTGGAACTGGTGACGGGTACATAATACCGGTTCAGCAGATCGATAATCTTAGGATTCGAGAGCGGACCCGCTCTCAGGGCGAATGCCCCGCCTCAACAGCGGCCGGTATCGATTTTCCCGTTATAGGTGAACAGGAACATGGGCCGCTTCGTCTTCCTGGCAAGGGCCTCGGCCGCCAGAATGCTCGGCGCCCAGCCGATTTCGTCGAAGCGCTTCTCGTCGCGCGACGGCTGGATCTCGCGAACCTTCGTCTCCACCGATTCCACCAGCTTGTCGTTCTTCAGCCAGCTCTCGGCGGCGACGCCGGCGCCAAGCAGAATCGCGCCGGCCGACACGATTCGAGCAAAATTAAAATTGCGCATGAATCCCTCCAGTTCGGCTCTGGCTTCATCATACTCCATGGGATTGCGGCAGATCTCCCGGACCGGCCGCTCTTTGTTGAGAATCACACGACGCCAGGGGAACTATACTTTCATGACGTTCTACCGGCGCCTTCCGCACGTCTGTGAGACCGAACCCTCCGCGTTCCTCACCTGGCGTTTCCACGACAGTCTGCCGTCCGACAGGGCGTTCCCGGCGAGCACGCTCAACTCCGGACAGGTATTTGCCGCCACGGATCGATTGCTGGACCAGGCCCGCGGTGGTTCGCTCCATCTTCGCCAACCTGCCGTCGCGGATATGGTCGTAGAAGCCCTCGAGTACACCGCCAACATCCTCGGGTACTGTCGCTTACACGCCTTCGTGGCCATGCCGAACCACGTTCATCTACTGGCTACTCCAACCGGGGCGCTGCCCCAGTTGACGGAATCGTTGAAAACCCTCACGGCCGCGCGCGCCAGAGCGATGTTGAATTTGACGGAGGGCCCGTTTTGGCACGAGATGAGCCACGTCCGAATGGTGCGGTATGGGCGGGAGTTCGAGGAGATCCGCAACTATATCGAGGAGAACCCGGTGCGGGCGGGGTTCGTGAGGGAAACCGGCGAATATCTGTGGTAGAGCGCAGGCCGGATGGCTCGAGGAATAATCCACGGAATGCCTCAGGTCGCCCTCGGGCCTGAAGTCCACCCCACCGCCGGCTAGTAGCCTCCGGTCGCCCCGGAGCACCTAAAAAGGTGCTTCAATAGGAGCAGGCCTATGCTTGACATCACGAAGGACATTCAATCGCTGACGACCTTCCGCCGCCGGTCCGGCGACTTCATGAAGCAGCTAAAGAAGAGCCGGCGCCCAGTGGTCCTCACGGTGAAAGGAAGGGCAGCGGCCATTGTGCAGGACGCCGAAGCTTATCAGCGTCTGCTCGACATCGCCGCTCGCGCTGACGCCGAGGAGGGTATCCGTCAGGGCCTGGAAGACGCGAGAACAGGGAAGGTCCGGCCGGCGAGAGAGTTTTTCGAGGACTTCGAAGCCGCGAATGGCATACCTCGTTAACCTCACCGCCCGCGCTCAGCGCGATCTTGCCCACCTGTATGCGGAAATCAACGCTGAGTATTCCGAAGCGGCACTGAAATGGTATCGAGGGCTCAAAGAGGCGATCCTTAGCCTGGAAGAACAACCGAACCGCTGCCCTGCGACACCCGAAACCGACAAGTTCAGGCACTTGCTCTATGGCCATAAGCCTCACATCTACCGCGTGATCTACCGCGTGCTGGAAAAACAGAAACAAGTGGAAGTGCTGCACATCCGCCACGGCGCAAGGCGCGCCTCCAAGCCCGACGTCGATTAATCCCCAATCGTTTAACCGCACTAAACAATTGATTTAGACCCTGCACCTTGACAGCGAACCCCATTCCGCCTATCGTTCTTTTAACCTAGTTCCGGGTCCGTTATTTACGCCGCGTACTGCTCCTCGCCACTGTTGAGCTTCGATTACAACCATTCGCGGCTGATGGAATCCAACAGTTACCTGAATGCGGGGGAAATGAAGCTGGAGAAACACGTTTCGGCGGACGACCGGCCGGACAACGTGGGCATCAGCGCGCTGTACGAGCTTCCGTTGGGCCGCGGCAAGCGCTTCCTCGGCAACGCCAGGGGGGTGTTGAACCACATCGTGGGGACTGGGCCGTCTCCTCGTTGTACAACTACCACACCGGCGCGCCGGTGAATTGGACCAGCGACGTGATCTACTACGACGGCGACCTCCATTGGAACGCGCACAACGTGAACCAGACGTTCGACACCACGCAATTTAATACCAATTCGAGCCAGCAGTACACCAACCACTACCGGACCTTCTCGAGCTACCTCAGCAACCTCCGGGTGGATAGCACCAACAACGTCAACCTGTCGGTGAGCAAGAATTTCAAAATACGCGAGAGCGTGAAACTGCAATTCCGCGCCGACGCGTTCAATCTCTGCAACCATCTGTTGTTCGCCGCGCCCACTATTAGCGTGACCAGTGGATCGTTCGGCCAGATTTCGAGCACCACCAACGCCCCGCGCGTCATCCAGGGCGCGCTCCGGCTGACGTTCTAAGTGGGACAGACGATCGCCTTTTGTCGTCTGTCACTCTGCATGAGCCCGGCAAGTGACCACGAAAACCGATGGTCTGTCCCACCGCCGTAGTAGAATGGCAGCGTCGCCTCATGCCGCCGTCCCGCTCTCTGGCCGCCACCTTCCTGGCCATCATTCTCGCCGTGGTTGGATTGTTTGCGTTGGACGCGCTTCTCTTTCGCAGCGGTCTGTATACGTCCATCCTGGAACCGGATTCCTCCACGGGACTATTCGAACTCGTCCTGCGGCGCGAGCAACACGCGCAATTGCGGTACGGCCGTAACCTCGTCGTCACCCTGGGCGACTCGCGCTTCGCTTACTATCCGCGCGTGGCCAATCAACAGACCGCCACCACCGGATTCGTCTTCCGCCACGCCGGAGTCGCCGGAACCGACGCCCGCTCCTGGTACTACATGCTCCGCGATCTCGACCCCACCCGCGACCGGTATCGCGCCATCGTCCTCGGAGTGGTTGACTACGACGACGAGGATGGCGCCTACGATGTCGGCGACGATCTGGCCACCCTCCACTATGTGGCCGCCCGCTTGCGCCTCAGCGATGTCATCCCGTTCGCCTTCTCGTTCCAGAATCCCGCCACACGGTGGGATGCGTTCCGCGGCAACCTGCTCAAAGGCACCGTGTTCCAACGCGACATCCTGGCGCTGCTCGCCCATCCCGCGAAGCGCCTGGCCGACGTGAAGTTGACGAATGGCGGCTACGAAGAGTGGACCTACGGCTACGTCGATACGGACAGGAACGTGGTGGGGCTGAAAATCGACTGGCCCAAACTGACGGCCACCTTTCCACCAGGCAACGACGCGTTACGCGACCAGGTGACCAACTTTGTGCTCTACCGGCCTTACCCGCAGACCGGGCGGTACGCGGCGTTCCGGCGCAAATGGTTCGGGCGCCTGCTGGATCGTTACCGCGGAACATCCACCAAAGTGGTGTTCGTCCGCCTGCCGCGCGGCCCCATCCCGCGGCCGGATAACCTAGTGCATAAGAAGAGCAGCTCGATCCGCGAATTCGCCGCCCGGCCCGGCGTGTTGCTGGCGGACGAGCATGCGTTCGATTCCCTGGAGAAGCCGGAGCTGTTTAAAGACGCGTTTCACCTGAACCACGCGGGCTGCTCGCTGCTATCCGTGCGCATGGCACAGGAGGTCGGCAAGCTGCTGAGGTGATGCTCCATGCTGTTTAACACCACCCAGTTCTTCCTGTTCCTGGCCGTCGTGCTGGTGCTTTTTTATACCGCCCCGCGTCCCCTGCGCAGATACATCCTGCTGGCCGCCAGCTACTACTTCTACGGCAGTTGGAACGCCAAATTCATTGCCCTGCTGCTCACCCTGACGGTGATCGACTATTGCGCGGGCCTGTGGCTGGAACGGGTATTGCCGGGGCCGCGGCGCAAGGCGGTGTTGATTTTCAGCCTGGCGGCCAACCTCGGGTTTCTGGGCTTTTTCAAGTACTACAATTTCCTGGCGGCCAACCTGGCGCTGGCCACGGGCCGGGACCCGCACTCGTTCTTCCTCACGATAGTGCTCCCCCTGGGCATCAGCTTTCACACCTTCCAGAGCATGTCCTACGTGGTGGACGTCTATCGCGGCCGCCAGCCCGCGGTGCGCAACCCCCTCGATTACGCCCTGTTCATCTGCTTCTTCCCGCAACTGGTAGCGGGGCCGATTGTCCGTGCGCGCGATTTCTTCCGCGATCTATGGGGGTGGCAGCCGCCATCGTCCGACGAGATTTCGCGCGGCGTGTTCCTGATCGCGCTCGGCCTGACCAAGAAAATGGCATTTGCCGATCAGTTTGCCAAAGTGGCAAACGGGTATTTCGGCAGCGTCGCCGCCCACCCCGGGGCACTCGCGGCGTGGAGCGGCGTGTTCGCCTTCGGGTTACAGATCTATTTCGATTTCTCCGGCTACACGGACATGGCGATCGGCATGGCCAAACTGTTCGGGTTTCACTTCCCGATCAATTTCCGGCGCCCGTACCTGGCCGGCAGCATGACGGACTTCTGGCGGCGCTGGCACATCTCGCTCTCCACTTGGCTGCGCGATTACCTGTACATTCCCCTGGGCGGCAGCCGGGACGGCCGCTGGCACACTTACCGCAACCTGATGATCACCATGCTGCTCGGCGGCTTGTGGCACGGCGCCAGTTGGAATTTTCTGATATGGGGCGGTTATCAGGGAACGTTGCTCGCCATCGAGCGCGCCCTGCGCGGCGGCCGCCCGCCCGACGAGGAATGGGATTGGACCTACCCCATGCGCGCCGCCCTGACCTTCGTCCTGGCACTGGTCGGATGGGTCTTCTTCCGTGCTGCCGACCTGCGCCAGAGCATTCAGGTGCTGGGACAGATGTTCGGCGGCAGCGGCGGGCGCGTCCTGCTCGAGCCCTGGCATTTCGGCCTGGCGGCGCTGGCGTTGATACTTGCGGTGGGGGAGGAACGGTGGGAGTGGTTCGAGCGCGTCATCCGCGCGCCCATGCCGGTTTACGCGTCGGCGCTCGCGGCGATGCTATTCTGCCTGGAAATCTTCGGCGTATTGGACGCAGCTATTCCGTTCATCTACTTCCAGTTCTAGCGGCCGATGGCCGGCGGATTCTGCACCATCGATAGGAGTAAACAAATCACCACGAAAATTGCAAGCCCCGATGCGACGATCATATTAAATACCCCGTTCCCCCTTACGCGATGAGCAATTGATGGGCCATTTAGATTTTGAAGCTTTTCCTGCGATTTATGAGCCTGGGTCGTGTGTCGCTGCGTCAGAATTGCCGCACTACTGTGTCAGCTGTGTCGGAAATTGTGCAGGACTGTCCAGCAACTTCTTGTACACTGCGGGTATACCATCCGCTTCCCGGATAGCTCGGCGTAATCGGTATTTCAGGTCCTATTTACTATTGAACTGGACCGCGGCCTGGGTAACCGCGCTCTGCTCTATTCCGGCTTGCAGGCTCCCAGATTCACCGCGAAAGCGGCCAGGGATATCCATCTCTGTCCCTGGCGATGCTCCAGGTGGAAACTCTTGCTGGGGCCGTCCGCGCGCAGGCGCCAGTCGGGATTCGGCGTCACCGGGGCGCGCTTGAGATGGATTGCCTTGACGTTGGTTTCGCGGATATTCCAGGTCTGGCCGCCGTCGTTGGTCTCGAAAAGTTCGTAGCGATCGTCACCGCTGCCCGCGCCGTGATCGATTACCAGCGATCCGCTGGTCTTGTCCTCGAAGAAGAACTGCTGTATGGAGCCGAAACGCGTTTCATTAAATATCGCGTGCGAACGCCACGTTTTGCCGCCGTCCGCGGTCATCAGCAGGAAGGGGTCCTGCGGCAGCGGGGCGAAAGTGAGGCCGCTGGTCCAGCCGTTCTCGACGCCGGCAAACTGTATGTGGTCAAAGCCGGCGGCCGGAACGCGTGCGTGAACCTCGCGCCATGTCAGGCCGTTGTCCTCGGTGCCGAGCAGAACGCTGTAGAGCGTGGCGCTCGCAGTGTGGATATTGCCAGCGGTGAAGATACGTATACCGGTGGATTCCACAGCGGCCAGTTCGAGATACACCGGACAGGGATCTTCCTCGGAGCAGGTAAGTCCCGCCGAGTGGATATCTTCCTCGGTGCAATGGAACGGCACCACCATTGGCTTGCCTGTATTCTCCAGCACCGGCGGGGCAGTCGGGACCATAGGGGCCGTCGCCACAGGGGGCTGGTCCTGCGCCCACAGGAAGCTGAACGCCAACATTAGTGATGCAAGCTTATACATAGCTCTAAAGGGCTATCTAACAGTGGCTCTCTTGTTCAAAAAGTTTTTGGTGTTACGCGGTAACTTCCTCTGTTACGTCTGCCGTCTTATAATTAAATCCCCGTTACGACAGCGGGCGCACTCACCCCTATCACCCAAAAGGCGCCCGCTACCAAAACCTTGGGTGGTTACTCCTCGAACATACCTTCAAAAAGCGTCGTGCTGAGATAACGTTCGGCGGCATCCGGCAGCACGGTCACGAGCGTTTTACCGGCGAATTCCGGCAATTTGCCCAGCCGGACGGCCACCGCCACCGCCGCACCGGACGAGATTCCGCTGAGAATGCCCTCCTCTTTGGCTAATCTGCGAGCCATCTCGATGGAGTCTTCATTGGTAATCAATTCCACCCGATCGACCATCGTCAGGTCCAGCGTGTCAGGAATAAACCCGGCGCCGATGCCCTGGATCTTGTGCGGTCCGGGTGCCAGCGGTTTACCCGCAAGGTGCTGGGTAATCACCGGACTGGTCTGCGGCTCGATGCCCACGGACAGGACCTTTTTCCCGCGATCCTTCTTAATGTAACGCGAGACCCCGCTGATGGTGCCGCCGGTGCCGATACCGGAAACCAACACATCGATCGAACCATCGGTGTCCTCCCAGATCTCGGGTCCGGTGGTGCGGTAATGTATCTCGGGGTTCGCGGGATTCTTGAACTGCTGCAGCAGCAGGAAGCGTTTGGGGTCGGCTGCGACCATCTGCTCGGCT
>WNFJ01677393.1_pt4 | contig 10605 bp, 5 predicted proteins | sample 5400461 | NCBI WGS metagenome assembly WNFJ01 (sample SAMN13153349, study PRJNA577476) | soil metagenome | isolation source: 115 cm saprolite on Douglas fir-dominated hillslope | place: USA:California | collected 2013-09-17
CCTTGCGGAGTCGATCCGCTTCCTTCTGTGCGGCAGCCTGCTGTCGAGGAGTGCCTCCACCGGCGGCAAGGCGCTCGTGATGCTGAAGACTGGACTCCAGCTTGGCATTGAACTCGCGCAGGTACTCGTTCAGCACCGTCGAGACGGTCGACGACGTGTAGCGGTGCATGTAGATGAGCGCGTTGAACGAGCCGTTCAGGCTGGAGAAGAGCCAGTAGATCGGCCGCTTCTTGTATCGCTGGACGTGATCCTTATAGAAAGACTTCACGAAGTAGTCGCGCAGGTCTTTCACACCGAGGGACTCAGTGACGAAGCGGAGGTTCTCCTCGAAATGCTGCTCGCCGAAGGCTGCACGAAGAAACTGCCGGAAGCGCGCGACGATGTCATCCTCGAACCAGTCACCATCCACGATCGGGATGACGTTGTCGGCATCCGGCACGAACGTCGGAGTGGGAACCTTAGTCAGGTAGTCCTGCACAGTGGCACCTTGGTCGGCGAGAACCAGGCCGGGCTCGTCGATGCTGTATCGGCCGAACATGCAGCCCACCGCGTACGAGACCAAGTCCTCCACGGAGGCGCGCTGGAAAGCTAGTTCAGCAGCCGTCTTGTTGCCAATATTCTCGTACCGAAAATTCGGATTGTTGAATAGCGACACGCGGCTTAGTGGGGTTGCTGAGTCAATCTCGTCCTCAAGTCCGTAGGCACGGCCCACCAAGTCATTGAGTTCCTCCTCCTCGGCCCGCATCCGAGCCGAAAGGTCCGCCCACCGTTGATAGGAGTCGGCGACGACTAGGCGAAGGCCTCCAAGCCCCCTGAAAGCAACCGACTCTAGGGAGCGAAAGTCCATCGCAGTTTCTTGACTGTTCCAGTCCTGTCGGGCCGTCTCGACGAGCGAGTCCACCAGCCTGCGATGTCTGTCGTTGAGTCCCAGGTTTGCGGGAACTTTGGCGATCGAGCCAACCTCGAAGTGGATGGTCGGCGCGAGCAACTCGAGCACCTTCGCCCCGAACGCCGAATTGAGGATAGCCAGAAGAGCCTTACGGGTGGACTCGTCGCCAAACACACTCTGGCCCACATGTCCGAAGATGACTCCTTCGTCGACCGCGCGGAACGCCGGGGCACCGGCGCTGACGTTCGACCAACCCACCGCAGGCTGGAAGTAGAGCTGGGGGTTGCGGATAACCGACTTGGGCCGCAGCCCAAACAGTTCGCGCCCGTCGTTCTCCCAGTTGATGACATGCTCGATGTTCCCGTACCAGCGCCTGAACGGGCCTCCCTTGTTGAACGGGAACCACTTCCGACCCGATGCCTTCGCGTCATCGCGGCTTGCCATCCCGAGGCCAATACGCGTCCGTGACACCTCGAACCAAAGTCGCAGGAAACGGGCGTCGTTCGCGGTGGCGAGTCCTTGCCTAGGACTCGCCACTTCCATGATGAGAGGGAACCTGACGAAGACCGAACGCATCGCCTCGGATGACCGGTAGGCGAACGGAGCACCTGGGATGTCAAGGAACTCATCGGTGTGGATCTGGTACGCCCAGGGCACCGGCGGACCACCGATCGCGTCGAGCAGCCGGGTTCGTTTGGCTTCATCGCTGAGTGGCTCCAGGCGAATGAAGGTGCACTCGTGCTTCGGAGTGCGCCCCTTGGATACAACGAAGGCGGCGTTGGCGCCGAAGGTGTCCTGGTGCTTTGAGACGTCTTGGAGGTGGAGAAAGCTGAGGAAGGTGTGCTTGGTGAGCAGTCGCTCCCTGAACTTCTCAAAAGTCTTGATCGCCATCCAGCCGTCGCCGATGACCATTGCGACAAGGCCACCCTGGCGGACGAGTTCGCTGCCGCGAGTCACGAAGCAGCCGTAGAGGTCTTGCTTCTCTTCCGCATAGTTCGCCTTAACCCAGCCGGACAGTTCTCCTGCCATGTTTCCTGAGCCCATATAGGGCGGATTCGCAACGACGACGCTGTACCGGGTGGTCAGGTAGTCCGCTTGCCGTAGGACTGTATCGGCTCGCTCCAGAAACTCCTGGCGAAGCAGGTCGTCTTCGACTCGAATCGTGTCTGCGTGGCGACGCAGTCTCTCAGCCAAGTCGTCCCGAGGCCGGATCAGCGCCCCGGCGATGTCGGCTTCGGCGAACTGATTCCAGAACGCTGCTTCTTCGTCGCGGTCGCCGTCGCGTGTGATGAGAACGTCCAGCTCCACGGAGGTGAACCGGACGGGTTGGATGACGCAGATCTTCGGTTCGACCTTCTTGTCGAAGAACCGACGCTGGCGTACCCGCGCCTTCATCGTAAGGGCGAATGCAGCGAGGGCACCGGCACGAGGGTCGATTTCGGTCCCATGCAGGTTCTTATCGAGGATGAGCGAAGGGATCTCAGTCGGGGCGTACCCCTCCTCCTCGTACATCGCGTACAGGAGGTCGAAGGCGTAGGTGAGCATGTGACCCGACCCGCAGGCCGGGTCAACGACCCGCAACTCTTCTGGACTTGCAACACGAAGGAAGTCCTCATCCTCGTCCGCAGAGTGGATGTAGTACGCCATCCGATCGATGAGGCGCGACGATGGTCGGTTGAGCATCCAGAGTCGGCCGAGCGAGTTCTCGACCAGGTAGCGGACGATCCAGTGAGGTGTGAAGAGCTGGGTGGCTGCGGGTATCTCGTCCGGGCCGGCCTTCTTGTTCTTCTTGAAGCCAGCGAAGACCTCGTCGTGCCGCTCTGAGATGTAGAACTGGTACAGCCAGCCAATCACCTCGACGTCCTGACACACCTCCTCGGTCAAGACTTTGACGGCACGGTTGAGCACCGAGTCATCTGCGAGCAGGTTCGCGGGGATGAGCAGCTCGGTGAAGTCGCCTTCGTGCTCGAACATGAACGGCATGGCGCGGTTCCAGTGGCGGCAGTAGTCCGCGAGCAGCAGCGCGTAGGCCTCGCCCTGGGGGTCGTCACTGCGGCGGGTGCCGTTGAGTAGGCCTGTGACGGCCTCGCAGGTCTTGGTGCCGACGATCGCAGCGTCGATGTTTCCGCGCTTGGCTTCAGCGAGGATCTCGGGCTGACCGCCCTCGACGCCGACCTGTGAGGAGACGACGCCGGTGCCGGTGTAGCCGTTGGCGTCCATGAACCGCAGGGCGATGATGCGGTTGAACCAGGTGTAGGCGACCCGGTCTGCGACTACTGTCCTGCCCTTGTCTCCGCCACCCGCTGTGTTGACCGCCTTCTCCAGGGCGTCAACGGCCTTCGGCTGCTCGACCCGTTCGGGTGAGGCAGGTGCCAGCACCACGGCAATGCGCGCAGTGACCTCACGAATGAGTGCGGCACGCCCCCACGTGGCGAAGGACTTCAGCGGTGCAGTTTCCATCAGAGTGAGATTCGTTTCCCGTCGTTCAGGGTCTGGATGAGCGTGTTGCGAAGGGCGGCAAGGTAGCGATCGACGTCCTCTTCCGTCTCAAGGATGCCGGTAACGCCGACAGCCGAGACGGTCTTGACGGACACGGTCTGCTTCGGAGGTGGCGTGTCATCGTCACCGTCTCCCTGGAAGGCGACGAGCTGATCGAGCAGTCCTGGATAGATGCTCTCCTCGAAGCTCGCCCCAAGCTCGCGGATGAGGGCGATCTGGTTCTGAGAACCGACGCGCGAGATCTCTTGATAGACCCTCCGGAGCACGCTCTCCTGAGCAGAGGTTGTCGCCTCAGCGTAGTAGGCGCTCGCGACGAGCTCGGCCTTGCGTCCCTCAATTGCGGTGGTGACGTCGGTTCGGCTCGACGCGACCATTGCGTCGATCTGGGCGCACAGCTTGTCGGCTGCTTGCTTGAGCTGGGCCATGCGGTTGCCGCGGAAGGCGTTGGGATCGACCAGCGCACTCCGGACGGCATCGTCGCTGTCGACCGGCAGGGAGCCAAGGTTGCTGCTGTAGGGGGTCAGGAGTGCTGCGGCCTCGTCGTAGATGACGCGCTGCGGGCCGTTGAGGAATGCCTGGATCGGGTCGATGAGGTTCTCCTTGGCGTCGAGCAGGTCGTCGCCAAGGTCGAAGTCGGTCAGGTACCAGTCGTCGGGTTTGCCTGTGACCTGGTCGAGCAGCTCGATCGGCGTGGCGAGCTGGGCCACGAAGGCGTACTTGGAGCCAGCGGCGGTGGCCTTCAGCTCGTCGCGCCTGCCCTTGAGCTTGTCCGCGCCGTGCCGGGCGAGCTCCAGCGGGTCCTTGGGCGTGCTGGCCTCGTCGAAGAAGTCGGAGCAGAACTTGCGGAACGCGGCGACCTTGCGCTCCTCGAAGGTCTTCTGCAGGGCGACAACGGCATGCGATTGCTTCTGCGTGTTGCGGAGCGTGGCCGCGACCTCAGAGCGCTTGAGGACGTTGCCGTCGACCGTGAGCGTGACCTTGGAGGACCCGATCAGGAAGGCGATCAGTACCTCGATCGAGGCGAGGTCCCACCCGTAGGGCTTCGCCTGGAAGCTGTCGACGATGGCCTTGACCGTGACCTGCTCGCCGAGTGCCGCCTTGCGGATGACGAAGGACAGCACCTCGTCCGCTGGCACGGAGAGCTTCGACACGGTGTCGGGGTCGAATAGGCCGCTGTTAGGATTCGCGGCCGAGGCGACCTGCTGCTCGCTGTAGGTGACGCCACCGAGCAGCTTCAGCTGGGTGTAGGTGCGGCTGATGAGGTCTTGGAAGCCGTCGGTGACCCGGGTGAGCGCGTCCTGGGAACTCGACGTGATGTCCGCGGCGTTAATGAGCAGCGTGGCCTTGCCGACGGAGCTGCCCACGCGTTCGATGAGCTCCTTCTCCCGGCCGATGTTCTGGGCGCCCTTGGAGCGCAGGATCTGGTCCTCGGTCGCGGAGATCGAGGTGCCCTGCTTGCGCCTGATGTACTTTTCGGTCTTAATAAGCAGGCGGAGATCCGAGAGTACCCGACCGTCAGGGTCGAGGATGACGCGCAGCTCGTCCTTACCCGCGCCGTGCATGCGGATCTCATCGGGCGTGTACGGGTACTCCGGTGAGATGAAGTGAACCGACAGCTCCCGCTGGGGGCCATAAGCCTGGTCGTCGAGCTTGAAGCCGAACGGAAAATCCTGCCCGTTCTTGGCGTAGCGGATCCTGCTGGTCTTGATGATGTCACCGGAGAGGATCTTGAACAGTCGGCCGCTGACCTCGGACGCGTCGATGTCGACGTTCTTGATCTCTTCCTCGATGACCTGCTCTTCGTTCGTCAAGTACTCGTATGCATTGCCTTTGCGCTGGAGGTAGGTCTGAGTCTCCAGCAGAGCTAGCGCTTCCTTCACCTGCTCCGACAGGGCGGGAAGGTCGAGGCCGAAGCGGTCGTAGACCAGCACCGTGAGGTTGCGCGGGGTCGCCTGGAAGCTCTCGACGTACTTCACGAGGAAAAGCGCTTTGAGGAGCCGGACCGCCAGCGGGTTGTCGAGGTTGCGCTCGGCAACATCGATCGAGCGCTGGGCGGCAGACTTTAGCGAGGCCCGGATTCCAGCGAACATGCGGTCGAAGGTCGCAAGGCGGCCAACCTCTACGTTGCCGATGTCCTTGGCGACCTGCTGGACCACGCCGAGCATGGACCGCTCACCGACCGAACTATTGCGGCCCTCGAAGACGTTGTGGTCCGAGATGCCCTCGATCGCGGCCTGGAACAGCGGGAACTGGTAGCTCACGAACGGGTAGGTCCCGATGAAGTGCGACTCGTCGGGGTAGTTGCGGTAGGTCTTGGCCCCGTCGACGAAGTCGAACAGCGTCTTGAAGTTGGCATGCTGGTCCGCGTAGATCTTGCCCAGTGCGGCTACGCCTGCGTCGTTCTTCTCGAGCAGGCGCTTGCGGATGACTTCCTCAACATCCGCGCTGGTGAGCTTCAGGCGCGTCTTGAAGCGGGCCTGGATCTTGGAGAAGTCGTTTCCCTGCTGCCTGGTGCGATCGCCGATGACCTTCTCCATGTCCTCCTGAGAGGTCACGAACACCCACGAGCGGCCAGCACACCTGGTGTTAAGCGACTCCGCGATGGTCTGCAGGTTGAGCATCAGCTTGGTGTCCGAGCCGATGAACTGGCCGACCTCGTCGACGAAGAAGTTCAGGCGGAAGTTCGGGTCATCCCGCTTGTCGAGCCAGGACTTCACTTCTTTGGCGAAGTCCTCGATCGAGACCGAGTACGAGGCGCTGTACTGCCTGATGATGCCGTCGGCCGCCCCGCCGTTCACCTCGGTGAAGGCGCGGTCGATGCTCCGCTCTTCCAGGGCACTCTGCTCGCGTCCCTGCGTCCAGGGGATGCCTGCGATGCGCTCGAACGCGTCCTTGAAGGCGCCGTACTGGCCGCGATCGTCAAGGTCACGCTCGAACCGGGCGACGTGTCCCTGGCTGCCGTAGTAGCCTCGACTCTCGTCGAACACCTTGACGAAAACCTTGAGCAGGGCGTCGGTCTGGTCCTTGCTGATTAGAGTGGCCTTCTGATCGATATTGAACAGCAGGCTCCTGGCCGGGATGCGGTCTGCCTTGTTGAGCAGGCCGGGCAGGAAGGCGTCGGGACTCTTGGCGCGGAAGGTGTCAGAGACGTTCTGGCGCGGGTAGTCCTGGCCCTCGACGTCCCCCAGCAGGTGAGCGAGCATCTTGAGCATGTGCGACTTACCGGAGCCGAAGAAGCCGGAGATCCACACGCCGTTGGCGTTGGTGTAGGACGTGTACTCCTCGAGCAGGATCTCCAGGCCCTTCGCTGCCTCGTTGGTCAGGACGTACTCCTCGACCTCCGTGCCCAAGTGCGCGACGTCATCAGCCTTAATGACGCCTTCGATCGGGCGCTGGATGTCCTTGGCGAAGATCTCACTGAGCCGCATCGAGCTCATGCCTCCTGTTCCAGGATGTTCTTGGCCCGGTAGTACTGGTCGTCCTTAAGCCGACCGAACAGCACGAGCGACGAACCCAGCGTGTCGGACTGCTCGTAGCGGCCCGGGAAGAACATGAGCATCGGCTTGCCCTTCACTACCGACTGCAGGTTGTTCAGCACGTTATGCGAACGGATGTACGGGAAGACCTCACCGATCCCGGTGAGGAAGAAGATGTCGAAGTCGGCCTTTGCGAGCCGGTCGCGGATCGCCGGGGCGATGTGCAGCTGCGGGTCGAGCATCCCCTGGAGCATCTCGCGGAAGTCGGCCTTGTCCTGTTCGGGCTCGATAGCAAGGACCCGATTCCATACGCCCCGCTCCTTGAGAAGCTCAACCGACAGATCGTAGAGGTCTATCTCGAAAACGGTGATCCCGGGGTTGGACAGCCGGTTCTTGATCCGCCTCTTGGTCGCAGCGATGGCGAGCGCCGTTGCTCAGGCCCTCCATCCGCAAGAAGCGCCTGCCGCTGAGCACTGCGAACAGGTGCTCCTCCTGTTCAGGCAGGGTCTTCGGAGTCACCGTGCGGCCCCCTGTCCGCCACCCTGCTGGGTGGGGAAGAACCTCAGGTCACTCGGCGAGCGGGCGCTGAGCGCGGCCGCGACCCGCTCGGACAGCACGGCGGGCATGATGTCCCCGGCCTTCGACAACAGCTCGGCCTCCCGCAGCATCTTGAACACGTTTGACCTCAGCCTCTGTAGCGTCGAGTTCTTGATCTCGGCCAATTCCTCGTGCCATAGCGCCTTTGCCCGGACGAAGCCATCGAAATCCTGGTACTCCAGCGTCGAGGCAAGGAGAAGGAACCGCTCCCGCACGACCTCCTCGGCGAACTCGCCGATGAACTCGTAGCGTCGGCAGGCGGCAGCCCACAAGAGGTAGGCACGCTCGGAAGCTGTTGCCTCGATCAGGAGATCGACCTCGTCGTCAGCCAGCGCAGAGAGTCGCTGCACGGTCTCGCTTGCCAGGCGGACCCCCGTGCGGTGGGTCCGTGTCTGCAAAAGGTTGCCCTTTACAGCCAGATCGCGGACCTGCTCCCAGTCGCGCTGCTCGATGTACACGGGAGCGAGCAGAGCGGCCTCACGCGCAAGGAGGGCACCCGTGGTGAACGAGAGCGCATATCGTCGGGGCGCTGTCGCCAACGCGTCATTCATCGGTTTCCCCTCCCCGGCCCCTGGCAAGTCTTTCAAGTTATCGCCGGTCACTGACACCTATGCCTGCTCACGCACCGTCGCGAGCGGCTCACTCACCAGGCGAAGCTGTACTGACCCACTCATCGACCTCGCGCGCCTGGAGGATCCACAGACGGCCAACCCTTGTGGGCGCGCATGCCCTTCTCCGCGATCCACATATAGACCGTTTCCTTCGTGACCCGAGGTGGGCCGCGATGTCGTCCGCAGAGAGCCAAGGGGGCGACAAGAGGGGAACCTCAAGTCGGCTGGCTGTATCTTCTCAACGATACCGAGGGAGACCTAATCTCCTCTGGTCTCACCCGGTATTGCAGGTTGCAACCGTGTCTCAGGCCCATGGGAGGCGCCGATACCCGGGCACCACCATGATCGTGGTCGACACCCCTCGGCAAGGTCATGCCGCAGGCCGCTTAGGGTGAGTCCTCTTACTAGCGTGATTACCGCGTCGGAAGCGCCCTGAAGTCACTCGCCCAACTGTCCCGTGAGCCGCACGCTCGCGATGCTGTCGCTCCGAGCGGAAGTGGGGCCACCATGGCCATACTCACGATTGGTGTCGCGAAATGCTCATGGCGGATGACGCGTAACACCCCGCCGCTGAGCAGCAACGCTAATCAGAGCTGGTCAGAGAATCTTGTGCCGTTCAGAGGTGCGGGCTGGCCCGGTGATCCCCGGCATCTCAGCCGGCCAGGCTGGCTGGCATATCTCGCCGCGTGGCCCATCTCCTTCAAGTACCGGCGAGGCCGCAGACCGGGCTGCCGCCGATCGCATTCAGGCCGGTGACGTGCAGGTCCAAGCCGTCGACCTTCAGCAGGGAGCGGGACGCACCGTGCGCGTTGCCACGGCCGGCCGGGGACGCCGGCTATGCCGGTGCGGCCGGGTCATCCTCGCTGACGACGGGTTCGGGTGGCAGCAGGATCAGGCCGGCGAGGACGATCTCTTCGGCCTGCTTGCGCATCAGGTTCAGCCGGGCGACCCGGGCGAGGTAGTCCTCGCCGGGCGGGTTGCCTTCCTGGGCGCATCTGCGCCCAGGAAGGCGGGTGATCTCGCCGGCTGCCTGCTCGCCCAGCTTGGTGAAGTAGGTCCCGGGGTCGCCGATCGCCGCGTAGCTGGCCGGCCGCCACCGCTTGCAGTGCTGCTGGGCGATCGCTCCGTACTGGTTCACGTGCCTGGCTCCTTCCTCGCGGTGCCTGGCCACGGCAGTGGCCTGTGTCAGGTGGCCGGGGTGCGCGCTGCGCGCCGCGTGGTCCTGGCAGGCGCTGGACCGCTGCCGTTCCGGGTTCCACCTGCTGGGCTGGCGGCGCGGAGCCGGTCCAGTTCGCCGCGGTAGGCATCAGCCTGCTGCTCGGCGCGCTCGGCGCGGGTGCGCAGGTCCGCGCGCAGCTCATCGCGTTCGCGGGCAGCCTCGGCGCGCACCTGGTCCAGCATCTTCTCTGCGTCGGTGCGGACCCGTCCGGTTTCAGCCTGGGCGGCGCGGGCGGTGGCCTGGGCGCGGGCGGTCTCCTGCTGGGCCTGCCGGGCGGTGGCCTCGGCGTCGGCTGTCGCCTGACGGGCCTGGTCGCGGTCGGCCTCGGCGGCCCGGACACGCTGCCCGGCGTCGGCGCGGGCCTGGGCGATGGCGGCGTCTCGCTCGGCTCCGGCGGCGGCCACCCGCTCATCAGCTTTGGCGCGGGCCTGCGCTACCGCGGCATCCCGTTCCTTCTCAGCGGCGGCGGCGCGCTGCTCAGCGGCCTGGGCGAGGGCCTGCGCGGCGGTCAGGTGCTCGCTCATCTCCTCGGCGGCGGCATCAGCCTCGGCGCGGAGCTGCTCAGCGGTCGCCGCGCGCTGCTCGGCGGCTGCCGCGCGGTCTTCGGCGGTAGCGGCGCGCTGCTCGGCGGCGGCACGGACCGCCTCTACCTCTACCTCGGCCTCGGCGGCGGTCGGGTCGGTGAGGGTATCGATCCGCTCCCGCAGCCCGGCCCCCAGCGCGGTGATCCGGTCGGCCTCGGCGCGCAGCGACCGCAGCAGCTCCGCACCGGTCATCTTGGCCGCGGTGAGCGGGCTGCCGTCCTCGGCCGGGCTGGTGATGGTGCCGGCCTGTTCGGCGGCCAGCCTGCGGCGTTCCCGCCACGCGCTGACCCTGGTGTGACCGCGCCCGGCGCAGTACTCCGGCGGCCGGCCGGTCCCGCCCGCTGGGGCGGCGGGCTGTCCGCAGCCTGGGTACTTGCAGGTAGTTCGCGCTATCGTGGTGGTGCTCATCGGCCCTCCTCGTCGTGGTGGCCTGTGGTCCGGGGCCGCGATATGTCTCGCGACGTAACCGAAGACGGAACGAAACGAAACGGTTTCCCGCGCGGGTCATGCGGCGGCGGCGCGGAAACCGGTCGGGGAGGTCAGGTGCCCGCCGCGTTACTGGCGCCACTCGACCCGCATTTGCAGCCTGGGGTCGAACGGCTGCCGCATCCGGCCGGGCAGCAGGGTCACCTCGCACAGCAGCCGGACGATTTCCCGCTGGCGGGGCAGGGACAGGCCCGCCCAGACGCGGGCCGGGTCGGCTCCCGGGGCGCGCAGTTCCGGTAGCAGG
>WNFJ01477226.1_pt1 | contig 10604 bp, 9 predicted proteins | sample 5400461 | NCBI WGS metagenome assembly WNFJ01 (sample SAMN13153349, study PRJNA577476) | soil metagenome | isolation source: 115 cm saprolite on Douglas fir-dominated hillslope | place: USA:California | collected 2013-09-17
CAGTACTCACCCCGATGTCGAGATCACTATTGTCGATGCGGCCAATGACACCGCCAAGCAGGTGGGCCAGGTTGAAAACTTCCTGGCTCAGGGAATGGACGCCGTGGTCATCCTTCCGGTGGATACCGCTGCAACCGGACCGATGACCAAGGCTGTCGTCAAAGCCGGCAAGCCCTTGGTATACGTTAACCGCCAGCCCGCGAACCTGCCGAAGGGTGTTGTGTATTCTGGTTCCAAATCTATTGAAGCCGGGATCATGAACATGGATGAACTTGGTAAAGCCATGGGCGGCAAGGGTAATCTGGTTATCCTGATGGGCGAACTGAGCAATGAAGCCGCCCTTGGCCGTACCGACGGCATCAAAAAGGTTGTCAAGGAAAAGTTCCCGGATATCAAGGTCATCCGCGAACAGACCGGCAACTGGCAGCGTGTCCAGGGCAAAACCATCATGGAAAACTGGCTGGCTTCCGGCGAGAAGATCGACGGCGTTGCCTCAAACAACGATGAGATGGCTCTGGGTGCATTGCAAGCCATCAAGGCCGCCGGAAAACTCGGCAAGATCCCTGTTGGCGGCACGGATGGCAGCCATGACGCTCTGGAGTCAATGGACAAGGGTGAACTGAACAACACCGTGTTCCAGGATCCCGTTGGCCAAGGCAATGAGGCTGTCAATGCCGCCTATCTATTGGTCAAGAAGGAACCCAATCCGAAAGTGGTGGACGGTATCATCTGGATTCCCTACCAGCCCGTCACCAAGGAAAACTACAAGTCATTCATGAAATGATTCGTTTGGCCACTGTCTACCCGGGCCTGCAAGACAGTGGTCATAGCGCGAGAGAGGAGCCAAGCGATGGAAAACGAATACGTGCTCAGCATGGAGGATATTTCCAAGCAGTTCCCAGGTGTCCGTGCTCTCAGCAATGTCAAGCTCAGTGCCCGGAAGGGGACGGTGCATGCGCTGATGGGCGAAAACGGCGCAGGTAAATCTACGCTGATGAAATGTTTGATCGGCATCTACACACCGGATTCGGGCACTATAACTTTCAAGGGTGAAAAACTGCACATCACCAATACCCACTATGCTCTGTCCAAGGGTATTTCGATGATCCACCAGGAATTGAGCCCAATTCCCCAGATGACCGTCGCTGAGAACATTTACCTGGGTCGCGAACCCGTCGCCTGGAATGGCCTGGTTGACATGCGCAAAATGAACCGCATGGCCACAGAACTGTTAGATCGGCTTCACATCAAGATCAAACCGACCTCTAAAATGTGCGAGCTTAGTATTGCCAATATTCAGCTCGCCGAAATCGCCAAAGCGGTTTCCTATAACTCAGACTTGATCATCATGGATGAACCAACCTCGGCTATCACCGAGGCGGAGGTGGAAGGACTTTTTAATATCATCAAATCATTGAAGGCCCAGGGATGCGCGGTCATATATATCACGCATAAAATGGACGAGGTCTTCAAGATAACCGATGAGGTCACGGTTTTCCGCGATGGTCAATACATGGGCACGGAAGCAACAGCCAATTTGACCGATGGCATGCTCATCGAAAAGATGGTTGGCCGGACACTTACCGATATGTTTCACAAGGAAACTACAGATATGGGTTCGGTTTTCCTTGATGTTCAAAACTTAAGCGGAAAAGGATTTCGCAATGTGAGTTTCCGGGTCAAGCGCGGCGAGATTCTAGGCATTGCGGGTCTGATGGGGGCGGGGCGCACCGAACTTATGGAAGCGGTTTTTGGGGTGACCCGGTCCCATGGCGGAACCACCAGTATTAATGGGAAGGCCGTCAAAATCAAGTCACCGGCGGATGCCATTCGAGGTGGCCTGGCCTTGCTGACCGAAGACAGAAAACTGACCGGATTGTATCTGAATGCCAGCGTTCGCGAGAATATGTTCATAGCGAACATAAATCAATACATGTTGGGACCGTTCATCCACTTCAGAAAAATCGAGAAGGATTGCGAAAGGATGCGGGGCTTGATGCGCATCAAGACACCTAGCCTGATGGAAATCATCAAGAACTTGTCCGGTGGCAATCAACAGAAGGTATTAATTTCACGTTGGTTACTGACCGGGCCGGATCTTCTGATCCTGGACGAGCCGACGCGTGGGATTGATGTGGGCGCCAAATCGGAAATCTACCGGCTGATGACCGAATTTGTTCGTTCTGGCAGGGCGATCATCATGATCTCGTCGGAATTGCCAGAAGTCCTGGGGATGAGTGATCGAATCATGGTGATGCACGAAGGCGACAAGGTGGGTGAGCTTTCGCGCGGAGAAGCAACACAGGAAAAAATTCTCCAAATGGCTACGGGGATGCACGTATCTTCCAGTTTGGCTGCATAAAGAGGAGTGTTGTGGAAAATCCAGGAGTCATTACCGCAGACAATGCTGAAAAGCGGCAACAGATGGGTCACCGGATCTCGAGCGTGTTCAGTAAATATGGGATCTTTCTGATTTTTGCCGTCATGATTTTGGTGGCCTCGATGCTGAAACCGGCATTCGTGAGCAGTACCAACCTCATCAATATTGTGCGACAGATGTCCATCGTTGGACTGATCGCGCTTGGAGTTACCGGGGTTATCGTCAGTGCCGGCATCGACCTTTCGTCTGGCTCCGTTGTTGGCTTGACGGCGGTCGTTGCGGCCAGCATGGCTCAGATGCCTGATTATTCAGCCGCCTTTTATCCCGGTCTTCAACTTCCCTTAATTGTGCCGGTGGTTGCGGCTTGTGTGGTGGGTGCCTTAGTGGGTTTGATCAATGGCAGCCTCGTTGCTAAAGCCCGCATTCCGCCGTTCATCGCCACTTTGGGCACCTATACTGCGATTCGCGGTGCGGCCAACCTCTATACCAGCGGTCGTCCGATCTCCAATCTGACGGATGACTATAACTTCATCGGCCAAGGGGATGTCTTCGGTCTTCCAGTTCCCATTATCATTCTGGTGGTCATGGCGGTTGTTACCCACATCCTTTATGCCCATACCAAATTCGGGAAATACATCTACGCGATTGGCGGCAACGAACAGGCGGCGCGGGTTTCGGGCATCAACGCATCCCGGTATAAGATGCTTATCTACGTCTATGCCTCTTTCCTGGCGGGACTGGCTGGATTGGTGGTTTCGTCCCGCATTGGTTCAGGGCAACCGGGGCTGGGCGTTGGCTACGAACTTGATGCCATCGCGGCCGCGGTCATCGGTGGCACCTCCCTATCGGCTGGTGGAATCGGGACAGTTGCAGGCACGATTGGTGTATTGAACAACACCCTTGACTTGATGAATGTGTCGGCCTTCTGGCAGCAGATTGTCAAGGGTTGCATCATTGTTGGTGCAGTCATTATCGACCAGCTCAAGAATCGCGGCGGTAAGTAATATTTACTCTTCTTAGCCTGCATCGCTCACAAATCTCTAAGGATTGTGAGCGATACAGGCTGGCACGCGGGTCTTCTTTATCACTCACGATGTTTTTGGGGTGCATAGGATTGCTGATCGAATTGTCATTATGGTCTGCAAAAGGTAGACCGCTTAACTAGTAAAATTTATGGCGAAAGAAGAAACGAGAAAAGTCAACGTAGGAATGGTTGGTGGGGGGCCCGGCGCCGGAATTGCCGAGACTCACCGGACTGCGATGCGTCTCGACGACAGGTACGTAATCGTTGGAGGAGTTTTTTCTCGTGACCCTGAGAAATCGCTAACTGCTGCAAAGAAATTACACATTCCCGCGGACCGAGTTTACCCGGATTACGTGGCGATGGCAGAGGCGGAATCGAGACGAACGGATAACAGGATTGACGCAGTCGTTATTGTAACGCAAACGGCTAGTCACTATGAGATTGCGCGGAAATTTTTGGAGGCCGGAATCAATGTCATTTGCGACAAGCCGTTATGCCTCAAGCTTGCGGAAGCAAAGGAGCTCAAGAACCTCGTCGACAAGGGTGGACTGATCTTTTGCCTGACACATAACTATTCGGGGTACGCGATGGTCAGGCACGCGGCGCGAATGGTTAGAAACGGTGATCTTGGGAAAGTGAAGGTTGTGCAAGCCGAGCATGCGTCGGGCTGGGCGTTGGCTACGAACTTGATGCCATCGCGGCCGCGGTCATCGGTGGCACCTCCCTATCGGCTGGTGGAATCGGGACAGTTGCAGGCACGATTGTTTTGTCACCGGGCTCGAAATTACTGAGGTTGCCGCGGAAATGAACCAGATCGTTGAAGGCAGAGCGATCAAAGATAATGCCAATTTATTGCTCCGGTTTTCCAATGGCGCGCGTGGAACACTCTGGGCATCAATGGCCGCCGTCGGCCATGAGCATGGACTGCGGATTCGGGTTTACGGGGATCGGGGCAGCTTGGCCTGGCATCATGAGGATCCTCATCACTTGCGCTATTGCCCGATCGATGGTGCCCCCCAGGTATTAGCGCAAGGCGCGGACTGGCTGTCGCCGGATGCACGGCGTTGCACCCGCGTGGGGCTCGGGCATCCGGAAGGATTCTTTGAAGCGTTTGCAAATCTGTACACAGAAGTCGCGGACGCCCTTTTGGCTAAGTCAGACGGAAAAGTATATGCAAAAGCTGATCTCGGTTTTCCGGACGTAACGGACGGAGCACGTGGAGTAGCCTTTGTGGAAAGCGCGATGCGCTCCTACGCGACAGGTGGTGCCTGGACGCAGGTTGAGTCGATTTGAGAACCAAAATCAAAAGGAGAAATAGATGCTCAAAATAGCTGTCATTGGAACCGGCTTTATCGGTTCGGTCCACGCGAAAAATATTGCACGACATCCTGGTGCGGAACTGGTGGCGGTGAGCGATGCAAACATCGAATTTGCAAAGAAGACCGCGGCGATCACAGGTGCGAAAGCGGTTAGTGATATTGCGGAAATATTTAACAATAAAGGTGTCGACGCTGTATTAATTGCCACGCCTACCGATACGCATGTGGACTATCTCAAGCGCGCAGCGGAAGCGGGAAAGGCGATTTATTGCGAGAAACCGATCGGATTGGATTATGAAGAAGCGGAACAAGCTGTTCGCGCGGTTCGTGCGGCGGGCGTTCCAGTTATGCTGGGATTCAACCGTCGATTTGATGCGAGCCACGCAGCTATAAAGGAGGCCGTAGACCGGGGCGAGGTATGCAAAGTGGAAATTGTCCAGCTTACGAGCCGTGGACCCAAGCCCCCGCCTATTTCGTACGTCAAGGTTTCGGGAGGCCAACTGCGCGATCAAACTATTCATTTCTTCGACTTGCTGCGATGGCTTACGAATGATGAGCCGGTGGAGGTATACGCCATAGGCGCCGCACTTGTTGACCCGGCGATTGGCCAGGCAGGCGACGTCGATACGTCAATCGTGTCGATACGCATGGCGTCCGGGGCACTGTGCCAGATCGATAGTTCGCGCCGTGCCGCATATGGGTACGATGAAAGAGTTGAGGTCTTCGGATCCGAAGGAATGGCGGAATCCGCACGACAAAACTTCCGGGGACTGTCACTTTACCAGGGGCGCCAAATTCTCAAGGACGGACTTCATCCGGGTTGGTTCGAGCGCATCGAGCAGAGTTACTACGAGGCGATTGCCGCTTTCCTCAAGTCAGTAGAAAAGGGGACGCCGCCGAGCCCTTCCCTCGAGGATGGACTTAAGGCTCAGCTCATAGCCGATAAGGCGACGGAGTCTATAAAGACGGGGCAAGCAATCAAGATTGCCACATAGGCTGCTAACATGGCTAATGAAAAATTATTATCAGAGGTTCATTTGGGAGTTAGTCCATTAAGTTGGACTAATGATGTGCTGGCTGAACTAGGCGGTGATATCCCGCTGGAAACCTGTCTGAAGGATGCCACAGAGATAGGCTACGAGGGAGTCGAATTAGGAAGAAAATTTCCGAGGGATGGACAGAAACTTTCATCGATCCTTTCAAATTATGGACTTCGACTGATCGGCGGCTGGCACTCAGGGTTTCTCACCGAACGCTCAGTAGAAGAGGAATGGAAAGCCGCGGCGGATCATTGCCGATTGTTAAAAGATTGCGGAAGCCAGATACTCGTCTACGGAGAATGTGGATTGATGACCGGGGCCTCGCCGTGGGACGAACCACTAAGCAAGCGTCCCTGCCTAAAACAGGGCGAGCTTTCGACCTATGCCGATAAGCTTGGAGAATTTGCAACCAGGCTCAAGGAGACGGGGATCGAGTTGGCCTACCATTATCATTTAAAGATGATAGTTGAAAGCGCCGAAGATATCGACGCTTTCTGCGAAGCTACTGAGGTGGGACTCCTGCTCGACACTGGTCACGCTTACGCTGCCGGCGCCGATTACGCCGAGATACTCCAGAAGTTCGGATCCAGAGTTGTGCACATCCATCTTAAAGATGTGCGCCGCGACATACTGGAACGCGCTCGCAAAGATGATTGGTCGTTTAATTCAGCGGTCAGGGAAGGGATGTTTACGGTTCCCGGTGACGGCGACATCGATTTTTCGGCGATAGGAGAATTCATCCGGAGTTCAGGGTATCGCGACTGGGTGGTGGTAGAAGCGGAACAAGACCCGGCCAAAGCTGCGCCAAGACTGTACACGCAGAGAGCATATCAATTCGTCAGAAAGCTCTTAGTCGGCTGATTTTGGAGAAAAAAGTAAATATGGCTAAATCTTTAAATATTGGACTTATAGGTTCGGGGTTCATGGGGCAGGCCCATACGGATGCTTATCGGCGCGCGGGGATTTTGTATCGAAACCTGCCTCGCACGCCGGTGTTGTACGCTATTGCGGATCAGAACGACGCGCTGGCGGAGCAGGCCAGGGGCAGGCTGGGCTTTGCAAAAGCTTACGGCGATTGGCGCCGGTTAATCGAAGACCCGGAGGTAGATGTTGTCGACATCACCACACCAAATCATTTGCATGTGGAACCGGCTTTGGCTGCCATCGAGGCGGGGAAACATGTTTATTGTGAGAAGCCCATGGCCGTGAAAGTTGAAGATGCGCAGCGCATGGCCGCCGCAGCCAAGAAGGCGGGCGTCAAGACTTTGGTAGCCTTCAACAACATCAAAACCCCGGCGGCGCTGGTGGCCAAGCAGATCATTGAGCGCGGAGAAATCGGTGAATTGGTGCGTTTCCGAGGCAGGTTTGATCAAGGTTTTTTTAATGATCCCTTTTTGCCGTGGTCCTGGCGTTGCTCCAGGGAGTTGGCAGGTACGGGAGCTCTGGGTGATCTCGGCGCGCACGCGGTTTCGGTGGCGCAATTTCTTATGGGCGACGTAGCGGCAGTTTCCGCACAGGCTCAAACGATTTTCAAAGAGCGTCCAGTGCCCGATTTCGATGCCGGTTACGGAAGCAAAGTGGCGGCCGACGCCAAAAAACAGGCGGTTGAAAACGAAGACCAAATCCAGTCCCTGGTGAAATTTTCCTCCGGCGCTGCGGGCGTCATTGAGTCTTCACGCATCTGTGCTGGCCGCGTTTTTGGCGTCTTTTGGGAGATCTCCGGCACGGAGGGGACTATCGTGAATAACGGCGAAAGATTTAATGAGCTTCAGGTCTTTCGAATGAGAGAAGCAAAGCGCGACCGCGGCTTCACCACCATCTATTGCGGATCGCAAGTTCCGCAATATTCAGCCTTCTTTGGCTGGCTTTGATTTCGCCGGCGGCGGATTGGGTTACTTTGATATGAAGGTATTCGAGGTGCACGACCTCATCCAAGGCATTGGCCGGGATGAGGAGTGTTTCCCCGATTTCGCTTTTGGGGCCAGGAATCAAGAGATCCTTGAGGCCATCGACCAATCAAGCCGTTCCGAGACGTGGGTATCGACGAAAACCTAAAACCCCTAACTCGAAAAAAATGTTAACCCAAGAAGCAATATGAGTAGCACGATAGATTATCAAGAGCTCGAAGTACTCGCTCGGAAAGGGCGGTGGCTGGCGATTAGCACCGTTGCGGGAAGCGGAGCCGGGCACGTTGGCGGGCCATTCTCTGCGATGGACATTATGGTGGCGCTTTATTTTCGCGTCATGAAGATCAGGCCGGAAGAACCGAAGTGGCCCGAGCGGGACCGGTTTATTCTTTCCAAAGGGCATTCTTCGATCGGGCAGTATGTGGTGATGGCGCTGCGAGGCTTTCTGCCGATCGAAGAGCTTAAAACCTTCGATAAAGGCGGGTCGCGGTTGCAGGGGCATCCGGATGTCACGAGGCTTCCTGGCCTGGAGACGTCAACTGGGTCGCTAGGGCAGGGGTTGTCGGTTGGGCTGGGCATGGCCTTAGGCGCCCGGATGCGAGGGCAGAAGTTTCAGACCTTTGTCATGATCGGCGACGGCGAACTCCAGGAAGGAATGATTTGGGAAGCGTTGCATGTCGCTCCCAGGTACAAGTTAGGAAATCTTACCGCCATTCTGGACTGGAACGGCTTGCAGCAGTTCGGTTGGGTGCTTGCAATCAATGAGCAGCATCGCGGTGACCGCCGTGACCCCTGGTCGGGCATCGATTTGCGAGGCATATTCGAGAAGCTTGGCTGGCGTTGCCTCGAGATCAACGGGCACGACTTCTCGCAGATCGTCCCGGCCTTGGAAAGCGCAAAGGCGTCGGGAGATTCCGATCAGCCGACGATGATCATCGCCCACACGATCAAAGGCAAGGGAGTGCACTTCACAGAGGGTAAACATGAATGGCATTCCAAGGTCGCGACCAAAGAGGAGCTTAAAATTGTCGCTGCGGAACTTGGCATTGAGGAGGCAGGAGTATGAAGGCATTACGAGATGTTTTTGGCGATACGCTGGTTTCCCTGTATTGGACGCGGATTTGGCGAATTCGACCAAGGCGGATAAGTTCGCGATGGCGTATCCGGGTAGATTTCTGCAAATGGGGATCGCGGAACAAAACTTTGTGGGCGTTGCAGTTGGTTTAGCCTCGCTCGGCTTTGTGCCTTGGCTTTCCTCTTTCACCGTTTTCTTTACGCATCGGGCCGTTGATCCAATCCGCATGTTAGTCGCCCAGACCCACGCGAATGTGAAGATCGGTGCGGCGTATGCCGGACTGATGACGGGACTCACGGGCAAGACGCACCAGGACGTTGAGGATATTGCGATCATGCGCGCGATGCCCGACATGATGGTGCTTGCTCCGGTAGACGCGATCGAGGGCGAAGCCATCATTCGCTGGGCCACTGAATATGATGGGCCGGTGTATCTACGTTTGGCGCGAGATGCGTGCCCGAACGTTCTCGACCAGCAGTACCGCTTTGTCCTTGGGAGGACAATTTTACTCAAAGAGGGCGGGGACGTATTACTGATTTCAACCGGTCCGCAAAGTGCCCGGTGTCTGCAGGCCGCCGAGTTGCTCCAGGGGCAAGGGGTTTCCGCCGGAGTTCTTCATGTGCCGTCGATTAAGCCGGTGAATAAGGGGGAGATTGTGAACGCAGCCGAGAAGGTCAAGATGGTGGTCACCGTGGAAGAACATTCGATCTATGGTGGGCTGGGCGGCCTTGTTGCGGAAATTCTATCCGAAGAGTCGCCGCGGCGGGTAATCCGTTTTGGGATCGAGGATCGTTGGGGTGAGTCGGCGCCAAACGACTACCTGCTTGATACGTTTCAGATGTCCCCATCGCGGTTAAGTGAGCGCATTCAAAAGTTAGTCGCATAATTAGCTATGACTGGCTCGATCGCATTGATCGATGCCGGCTGGGATACTCTCAGCAAAATCTCATGGTGTCCGACTTCCAATACTTTGCCGCTGAACTCGAAGGAACGCTTCATTTCGATGCAACGATGCGGACGCTCTATGCGACCGATGCATCCGTTTATCGTGAGATGCCGCAGGCTGTCGCACTGCCCAAAACCGAGGGCGATATCTGTAAGCTCGTCCGCTTCGCACGTGAACACGGCACATCGCTCATACCCAGGACCGCGGGCACTTCGCTGGCCGGTCAGGTCGTTGGATCGGGCATTGTGGTGGATGTGTCGCGCCACTTAACTCGCATTCTAGAGATTGATCAGACGCGGCGCCGTGTACGGGTGCAACCCGGTGTCGTGCGCAATGAGCTTAACCTCGCGCTCGCTTCGCACGGAGTTTTCTTTGCACCCGAAACCTCCACACAGAACCGTTGTATGATCGGCGGTATGGTTGGCAACAATGCCTGCGGCGCCAACTCCGTTGTCTACGGCAGCACGCGCGACCACCTCGTAGCAGCGCGAGCAGTGTTGAGTGACGGTTCAATCGCTGAATTTGGACCGCTTTCGCCGGTAGAATACGAAGCGAAGTGTTCGGGCGCTACACTTGAGGCCTCCATTTATCGCGAGACCGAGAAACTGCTGAGTGACGCTGGAAATCGTGCGGAAATCGCGCGCGAGTTCCCAAAGAGATCCATCCACCGTCGTAATACGGGCTATGCCATAGACTTGCTGTCAGATTGTGCGCCGTTTACCTCGGATGGCCCTCCCTTCAATTTCTGCCGCCTGTTAGCCGGCTCCGAAGGGACATTGGCGTTTCTAACCGAGATGGGGACATCTGAAACGTATCAAGCAGGTAGTCGTTTGGCGCCGACTCACCCCAACGATCCTCGATCCCAAAACGGATTCCCCGCCGCGGCGACTCTTCGGATAGAATTTCCGCAACA
>WNFJ01223865.1_pt1 | contig 10603 bp, 10 predicted proteins | sample 5400461 | NCBI WGS metagenome assembly WNFJ01 (sample SAMN13153349, study PRJNA577476) | soil metagenome | isolation source: 115 cm saprolite on Douglas fir-dominated hillslope | place: USA:California | collected 2013-09-17
AAGCTGGAGTCTCAGAGAGAGGGGAGTGACATCAGCGATCTACCCCGCGTGGGCAAATCTGACTACGCTCCGGAACCCTCCCACCAGTTTGAAAGGCAAGATTCGCGCCGCACTGGAACTTTATCCGTGCGACCTGCTGCTGGTTCATCGAGACTCTGAAGCCGAGAGTGTTGCCCGTCGCCAAGATGAAATCAGGGATGCGTTACAGGAAGTCTTCAGCGCGAAAAACGATCCGGTTCCCGCGGTTTGCGTTGTGCCACGCAGAATGACGGAAGCTTGGCTCTTGATCTCCGAACGCGTTATCCGGATCGCGTCAGGAAATCCAAACGGGCAAGCACCCCTTCAAATGCCAGCCCACAACGAACTAGAAGATCTACTAGATCCGAAGAATGATCTCTTCAGGTTGTTGAGGACAGCGTCGGAATTGCACGGCCGAAGATTGAGGCGTTTGCGCGTCCACCAACTTGTCCACCGAGTCGTTGAACTCATCGACGACTTTTCCCCGCTTCGTGCTCTTCCCGCATTTATCGCTTTCGAAGCCCAGTTGCGAGACTCTCTTTGCGAAATTTATCCCGCGTTGATCCGTATGAAAGATCCCTCGTAGCTTCATAGCCCGGACGTCAGCAGGTGCCAGGCTTCTTTGTATAGGGAGTATTTGGAATTTTTTAGGTGGGGGGACAGGAGGATGTCGGGTTGGGAGTGGGTGGCGGCTAGGGGGAGGATGTAGAAGGTGTCGGCGGGGATGACGTAGGCGGCGAAGAAGTCGATTTGGGCGGGGGTGTAGGGGATGCCGTTGTGGTCGAGGTGGCATTTGTAGGAATTTTTCTCGCGTTTGTAGAGGGTGCATTTGACCTGGACGCGGAGGAAGTGTCCGTGGTGGTCGACGGCGAAGTCGTAGGGGGCGCAGTCTCCGCAGGGCTTGGCGAGGATGAGTCCGAGTTCGGTGGCGCGGAGCTGGAAGCGGAGTTCGGCCCATTCTCCTCGGAGTTTGGGGTGCGGGATGTGTTGGCCGCGATTGCGCATGTGTGATTTCCTCGGGCGAAATGCAGCGCCTGAAGGCGCGATTGAATGATGTGGCGGTGGCGGTATGCCTGAAGGCATACCCTGATACGGATCTGGCTAGTTGAACGTCAGGTGGCGGTAATTCCTGAGGCCTTACCCTGGTACGAAGTTGAACGCGGCGGTTGCCGTATGCCTGGAGGCGATACCCGGTTACGAATCTCAGAGATGATGGATCTCAGTGCACCGGGGGTGCTGGGAAGTCTGATTTCGGGAGTTCGGGCAATAAAAACGCGACCCGGAGGGGTCGCGTTGGGTTATTTGATTCTGTACCTATTATATCACAAAGCAATGGGGTACTGTGACATTTTTGCGGAAATATTTTCGTTGAAGAATCATAGAGATAGGTTATTCCGGGTAGGGTTTGGCTATTGACAAGAAATTGTGAAGATCAGATCAGGGTCGTCCAAGAAGCAAAAGCAGATTCCTCGCGATAAAGCCGCTCGGAATGACAAATCCTTAAAGTGACAAATCCTTAAACGGCTGTGAGTGAGCAGAATCCGCGGAAAGATGCGAAAATAAAGATAGCTTGCCACTCCTGTTCGCTGGGTCATCCTTGAAAGGCCGGATGCAACGTAGCGAAGGGAATCCGTGTCTAACGGACAAGCCTGGTTCAGACAAATCAGTCCATGCCCATCACGCAAATTCCATTCCAAGACCCGGTGGCTCCACCTGAGAAGCCGCAGCCGGAGCAGCTCGGGCTGTATGATGCCCAGGGATGGGAAACCGCGTACCGTGCCCTCGACGACGATGCCCGCGTGCCGCATCTGCTCATCCAGTTGCAGGACGATCTGGCGCGTTCGCGCCGCAGAGAAGCCGCATGGATTTCCATCATCGTCCACATTGTCCTCATTCTTTTGCTCTACTTCGCGAAATACCTTCCTTTTCATCCGGTTGTCGTAGTGAGAAACCCGAGCAATGCGAAGGACGTGACATTTCTGGAGCTTCCGCCGGACCTGCAAAAGCTGCAACCCCGGCCAAACACGAATATTGCTTCCGACAAGAACCGCACCGCGATGACCCGGCATCCCGAGCTGGATATTAAGGAGCTGCGCAAGAGTCTAGCGACGCCGCCTCCCGGGAAGCCGGGACCCAGCGGCCCGCAAGCTGCGCAACAGCCGCCCGCGCAAGCGGTTGCCACGCCGCCGCAGAATCAACCCTCGACTCAGCCGCAGCAGCAGGCGGCCAATCCGCAGATCGCGCAGTTGCAGACTCCGGCAAAACCAAACATTGCAAATGAGTTCAGCAAGTACGCCGGACCGATGTCGGCAGGTTCGGCGATTCAGGAAGCCACTCGGGCTGCGGCGGCCAAGCGTGGTGGCGGGCAGCAGGGCACTGGCGGAGATTTCGGACTAGGCACCGGCGCTCATGGCCGCCAAATGGAAAACCTTGATGTGCTCAGCGACACCATGGGCGTTGATTTCGGCCCATATCTTCAGCGGGTGCTTCACGACGTGAAGCAGAATTGGTACAACGCAATCCCGGAATCCGCGCAGATGAAAAAGGGAAAACTATCCATCGAGTTTGCAATTTTCAAGGATGGAAAAGTCGCGGGCATGAAGCTGGTGGCTGGTTCTGGGGACATCCCCCTCGACCGCGCAGCTTGGGCGGGTATTACAGCGTCGGATCCATTCCCTCCGCTGCCCAGCGAATTCGGAGGGCAATATCTGGCGCTGCGCTTTACGTTTTTCTACAACCCCTCCAAAGAGGATCTGGAATAGTTTTTCTAGCTTCGATACTTCCATCTACCACACGCTGCAGCGGTTCTGATTGACCATCGGCGATCCTGCCTTGCAGTGAAACGCCTCTTGAAATTCCGGCATGTTCGAGATCACGCCGTTGGTGCGGTATTTCTCTGGAGAATGTGGGTCGACTGTCGCGCGTAATCGCTTTGTTTCGTCACGGGATTCGCCGCACCAGCTTTGCCCGTAACCCACGAAAAATCTCTGCTCGGGGGTAAGATCGTCGAGCGCGTGTAACTTCTCTCCTTTGGTGTCATCCTTCCACGCTTTGTACGCCAGGATGAGTCCACCGAGATCGGCGACGTCCTCGCCCAGAGTCAGCTTGCCGTTAATTTTGATGTCATCGATGATGGTGTAAGTCGAGTACTGATCTGAAATGCAATTAGCGCGCTTGACGAACTCTTTGCCATCGTCGTCGGTCCACCAGTCCCGGAGATTGCCTTGCGCATCGAACTGGCGGCCTTCGTCGTCGAAGCCGTGGGTGAGTTCGTGTCCGATGGTGCCGCCGGTGTCGCCATAATTCGGAGCGGCATCCGAAGTAGGATCGAACGCCGGCGGTTGTAACACGCCTGCCGGAAAGTTAATGTCATTCATTTGCGAGTTGTAGTATGCATTGACGGTGGGAGGAGTCATATCCCACTCGCCCCGGTCCAACGGCTTGCCAATTTTGGCCAACTGCCGGTCAAATTCAAATTTACGCGCCCGCTCTACATTTCCCAACTCATCCCCGCGCTCGATGTCGAGTTTGCTGTAGTCGCGCCACTTGTCGGGATACCCGATCTTATTCGCCATGCCATGCAATTTGATCAGCGCCTGCTGCTTGGTGGCAGCGGACATCCAGGGTAACGCGTTGATATCCTGCTCCATCGCCGAGTCGATTTCCTTCACCATCTTCAAGGCCTGCTGTTTGGCTTCCGGGCCGAAATATTTTTCTACATATACCTGACCCAATGCCTCTCCCAGGCCGCCATCCACCTCATCGGTGCAGCGCTTCCATCGCGGCCGCAGTTCTTTCTTGCCCTGCAAAGTCTTGCCATAAAAGTCGAAGTTCTCGTTCAGAAATGAAGCGGAGAGAAATGGCGCATCCGCGTGAACCAGATGCCAGCGCATGTAGGTCTTCCAGTCGGCCAGGCTTTCTTTGTCGAGTTCCTCATTCAGGGCTTTGAAAAAGCCGGGAGACGCCACATTCAGTGAAGCCAGGGAAGGCAGGCCTACTTTGGTGAAATAAACTTGCCACTCAAAATCAGGACTAATCTTTTTCAGGTCGCCGGTGGTCATCTTGTGATCCAGGTTTTTAGGATCGCGCCGTTCGACTCGCGTCATCGATCCTTTCGCCAGTGCGGTCTCGATGCGCATTACGTTCTGCGCCTCGGCGGCAGCTGCGTCCGGCTTGTCACCCAGCAGTTCGAACATCTTCTGAACGTGGGCCACGTAGGCTTTCCGCAGATCGACTGACTTGGGATCGTCCTTCACGTAGTAATCACGGTCGGGCAGTCCCAGACCTCCCTGGTCCGCTTCTGCAATCATTTGGCTCGCATCTCTATAGTCCTGGGTCGAGCCGAAGCGAAAAAGAACATTCTCCTGGATCATGGCCGCAGCCACGTCGGCAAAGTCCGCCTTCGATCCCAGTCTGGCGATACGTTCCAGTTCCGGCTTAAGCGGCTCTGCGCCCTTGCTTTCGATCGCCTTCTCGTCGGTGCAGGAAGAATAGTAGTCGCCAATTTTCTGAGTGGCAGCGTTGCGCTTGGGATCGGGCGCCGAGGCGGCCTCAAGAATCCCCCGCAGCCGTCCCAGGTTCTCGTCCTGCATCTTCGAGTACGTATCCCACGAAGACTGATCGGGAGGAATGGGATTGTTCTTCATCCATCCGCCGCAGGAATATTTGAAAAAGTCGACGCAAGGATCAATGCTGCGATCCATCGAGGTCACATCCAGCGCGGGCTCATGCTGGGGCGCTGGAGTAGCGGATTGTTGTGCGCTGACTGAGGAGAGGAGGGATGCAGTCATGAATGCCATTACATATCTGCTTGGAATTCGCATGAAAGGCCTCTTCTGTTGGAATCGAAACCTTGGAACGAAGGATTATAAGACTTGGCGTCAAGTGCCGTTCGGCCCGAGCATCGAACAAACCTTCGGAAACGGGGAGCGGGGAACCGAGGTTTGCTAACTTTTCCGCAGCCGGATCGATCCATCCCCAGTATGAATCAGCAGCAGATTTCCGCCCCCGTTGAGTTTGCCGCGAACCTCGTTTTCGCGAATCTTGCCTTCGGTCGTTACCGGCATATCGAGATCGATGTGGCCGTCGCCGGTGTGCAGATCCACGTCTGCGGCAAAGTTCTCTGGAACTTCCAGCGTGACCGTGCCATCGCCGCTTTCCAGCCTCCACCCCGTCCCCAGAGCTGACCCCGCCGCCGCCCGCGCGTCTACCCGCCCATCCCCGGTCTTGAGTTCGAGTTCGTCAAAACGGCCACTGGCGCGGATGTGGCCATCCCCGGTCGTCGCTCGCAATTTGCCGTCGACGCTCTCAATTTCCTGGGAACCGTCGCCGCTGCGCAACTGCATTTCGCCTTTGAAGTTTCCCAGTTCGATCTTGCCGTCGCCGGTGTGCAGGTTCACACGGCCCTCGCGCGGCATGTGAATCTCAATGTCGACGCGATGAGTGACGCCGTTGATATTGATGCCAAAGTGCAGGTGCGGAAAGCGCACATCAATCTCAACCAAATCCCCCGTCTGGTGTTCATCAATCCGGATGCCATCGCCGCCGATCTTGTAGCGCGTGGTCGTCACTTTCGCTTCGATGGTGTTCTGGTCCCAGGTGGAAACGTGAATGTTGGCGTCGGACGTTTCTACCCGCAAGTCGGGCTTTCCGGTGAGAGTGTAAGTTTTCGACCAATCGTCACCCTGCGCCGGGAGCGCCGCCCATGAAGAAACAAAACCTGCAAGCATCAATCCTACGAACTTCCAGCGTTTGAACCTCATGTTCTTCATAGGAATCCTCCGCCGGGCAAACACACTCCCGCCCAGCCTCTTAGACGTGATTACGCGCGATTCGTTAGATTGGTTCCAGGAAAAAGTTGGGCCCGGAGCACGACCGTCCACAACTTAGTTACCGAGAGACCTATTCGTACACCCAGATATCCAGAACGTTTCCTTTTGGGCTGCTTACCCATAGCTTGCCACCGACAACGCCCCCGCCGGTGAGTGGCCGTTCGGCCGTCAGGGGAACGGATTTCGCGGTGTTCACGTTCCAGATCGCCTGGTGCGGCGGCTTTTTGCCATCGCCATCGGTATAGAGAATTACCGCCTGACCATCGTTTCCGAAGGGAAATAGTTGTTGAATCACATCGGCATCCTTGGGAAATTTTTGAATTTCGGCGCCGGTTGCGGGGTCGAGCACCGTGATGCGATCATCGGGACCGCCAATCACTGCGCGCTTTCCGTCGGTTGTAAACGCCACAGCAAAGGTCTCAAGCTGCAAGCCGCGGTACTCATGCAGCATCTGCCAGGTCGCCGTGTCGTAGAAGCGAACCACTGTATCTCCATCGGAGGTCGCCAGAAGTTTCCCGTCTGGGCTGAAGCTGCACGTGAGCAAACCGGCAAAATCGGAGTGCAAGGTTGCGAGTTGTTTCGGCGCTGCACGAAGATCCCACACCTGCGCGGGGCGGTCGAGCGCACCCACAACGATTCCGTTCGAATTGGGAAAGAACTCAAGGGTTTCAATGCGATGGCTATCGCTTTTCCAGCGTCTGCTCCCGCTTGTGCCCGAGGTCGGAACCACTTCCACTGTGCCGTCCCACAGGCCCACCGCAAACCAGCGGCCGTCGTGGGAATAGTTGTAAGCATCGACCTGTGGTTCGCCAGCGAAAGTATGTTGCACTTCTCCTGAACCAACATTCACCAAGCGCAGAGTGTGATCCTTGCAGCGCAATGCGACCTGCTCGCCGGTGGGCGAAATTATCTGCGAGTAGGTCTCACAAGGCAAGGGAACCGTGGCGGCGTGTTTCATCCCCGAGCTCGCGGCGGACGAAGCAAAGGACGCCAAGAGGAGCAGTATCGTGGCAGGCAGAATCATTTTAGAGGGCATCAGGATTTCTCTAGAACGATATCGAACATCACCGCGGCCACCACCTGTTGCGGATCGCCCTTGAGCATTACAGGGCGCACCAGCTCGCGGCTGGTGATCAGCGGGTCACGAGAAAAGTTCTTGTCAGGATCGCCTTCGAATACCGGATCGCTCGCGAAATAAAGCTGTGTGGTGAGAGGCTTGTGTCCGGGCGCCGTCACCAGGTAATGCACGTGCTGGCACACCCGGTCGGGATAGTGACCGGGCAGAACACTCTCGAAGCCGTAGTTGCTTTTGGGGTCCGGCTGAATCGTCGTGCGGAAGTGGTAGCCTGCGTTGTCATAGTGGCCGAAGTGGTCGGTTTGCCAGATTTCAAGCTTCGCGGATGGAAGGATTTCTCCGTTCGCGCTGTACACCATTCCGGCAACGGATAGAGGCATGCCGGCATCGCCGGGTGCGCGCAATGTTGAAACGTGCGGCGCGTCGCGCTTGTAGAACGGACCGAGTTCACAGAATGGAGTAGGCTGCCGCTTGGTCTCAGCAGCATCCCAGGCTCTTGCGATGGCTGACAGGGAAGCTGACGTCGCAAGGGTCACTGCCCCCAGAGCAACGCATTTCTCCAACATTTCCCGACGAGTCTGGTTCATGGCAACCTCTCTGGCGCACCGAGTATAGTCCTTTGCAGCATGCGAGGGTCATCTTTTAACGATCACACATGTAACGATCACACATGGAGATGCGCGTTGGCATGATTCGCCGCTCCAAGCTACTCCCGGACCTGTCGTTCCACGTAAGCCATGCGAATAAGAGTGCGTTCGGAGAACGGCACGTAGAGCAGCCCGGCGCTGGCCGCGAAAGCGGCGCCCACCCCGATGTTCTGCGTCAGCAGAAATGGAGCCACGGCCCAGAGCTGATCCAGAGCCAGAATGAATGGAAACATCCGCTGGAACTTCTCGCCCAATCGCTGGTAGTCGAATCCAACCGCCGAAAGCAGATAACAGCGCAAAGGAATTCCCACGCCCGCGGTCACCATCACCGTGGCTACCAGAACGGTCGCTTTCCATCCTGGCAGGAACGATTCCGCGATTCCCTGCACAGCGTGCAAACGAAAGAGCGCGGCAAGGTAGAAGATCAAGTACATTAGCTGGGCCAGCGCAAACAATCCGCGGGTCATAGCGCGACGCGGCATCGGGACTTCGAGCTCGGGATGCAGCGCGTTCGGAGAATCCTGCGGGGATGTTGGCCCCGTCGAGCTCTGCTCGACGGGCCCCCTCGATTTCGCTCGGGTCGGGCTCGCGAATGCGCCCGTCCCCAAAATGTTCGGCTCCACACCGGTCTGCACCGGCGCAATGAAGCGGTAGCCGCGCCGCGCCAGCGTCTCAATGTACCGTGGACTGGACGCCGAATCGCCCAACGTTTCCCGCAACTTGTTCACGGCGGTGTTCAGGCTGTGATCGAAGTCCACAAAAGTGTCGGCGGGCCACAGTGTCAGGCGCAATTCTTCGCGCGTGACCACGTCTCCGGCGTGCTCCAGCAAGAAGGCCAGCACTCGGAACGGCTGCTCCTGCAGGCGCAGCTTCGCGCCATTCTTGCGCAATTCGCCGGCGAAGAGGTCGAGCTCAAAAATCCCGAACCGCGCGATTCTGCCGGAGGTTTTCTCTTTGAAATCAGGCATCAGATGTTACCGGCGACGGGCGTAGTGTAGCACCAGGGAGGTGGCGCCCGATGCATACGCCTGTTGCCATCTCGCTCAAGTTTCGGCGCGGAGTACAATACGTTCGTGGCTAATGTCCAACGCCAAAACGACCCTGCCCACAAGCATCCGCGGCATGCGGTTTATGCCACGGAGACTTCCGGCCTGCTGCTGATCGCCTTTCTATTACTGGTCCTCACCCTGGTCCGCTACTGGCACGCCATTCACTGGAGCGTGCGCTGAAAGGACCTGCCCCGCGGCCTGAGCCGCTGCTGGTGGTTGTGCTGGGGCCAACGGCCAGCGGAAAGACGGCGCTATCTCTCGCACTTGCCGGGCGTTTTAAGGGCGAAATCGTGAACTGCGATTCCGTCGCCATGTACCGCGAGTTTGACATTGGGACCGCCAAGCCCACCCTTTCGGAACGCGCTCGCGCCCCGCATCATCTGCTCGATTGCGTCGCGCCTGCCGGCCCCATGACGGCCGGCGAGTATGCCCGCCAGGCGCGGCAAGTGCTCGAAGAGATTATAATGCGGGGAGATTTGCCGATACTTGTCGGCGGTACGGGACTCTACCTTCGCGCCGTGCTCGAAGGGCTCTTCCCCGGCCCACAACGATCGGAACAACTACGCGAGCGATTGCGCGGACTTGTCGACAGCCGCGGATCCAACTACGTTCATCGCATCCTTCGCCGTCTCGACCGCGCGGCGGCGGAAAAGATTCATGCCAACGACACGCCGAAGCTCATCCGCGCCATCGAGGTTTGTTTGGCCTCACGCCAGAAGATGACGGACCTCTGGCAGCAACGCGGGCGCGATTCGTTGCGCGGCTTCCGGATCTTGCGCCTGGGCCTCGATCCCGATCGCCAAGCTCTTTACGTCCGGATCAACCAGCGCGCGCAACGGATGTTCGAAGCTGGGTTAGTCGAAGAGACGCAGCGTCTGCTTGAGAAATACGGCGTCGCGGCCGTCCCGCTGTCTTCTCTCGGTTACAAGCAGGCGATGCAGTTCCTTAATGGAGATATCACGCGTGAGCAGGCGCTGCAAGCAGCTCAGCAAGCCCACCGCAACTACGCCAAACGCCAGATGACATGGTTTCGCCGTGAGCCGGAGGTGCAGTGGTTGCGGGGCTTCGGCGACGATGCGCAGATTCAGGAGGCGGCGGCAGCTTGGGTCTCGGAGCTTAGGTCTTAGGTCTTGGGCTCGGACGTTGGGTAGCTTAGGTAAAGACAGAGTTTTGATTCGCAACCTAAGGCCGAAGACCTAACACCCAAGACCAGCCCTTCTGCTATCGTTCTGTGCATGCATCGCATAATCAGCCTCCTGGTGTTTGCTCTGTTGCTCATAACCGCCGCATCTGCCAAAGACAAATATCAGCGCCCTGGACCGATTCATCAGACGCATTCTGGCGATAAATGGGCGGAGAAAACTCTACGCAAGCTGTCTACGGAAGAGAAGATCGGCCAGGTGTTCATGATCTGGTGCCGCGCCAGCTTTCTCAACGTGGAAAATCCGGAGTACCTGCAATTGCGCGAAGCCATGCAGAAGTATCACGTGGGCTCGTTCGCCATGACGGTGCATGTGGACGGACCATATCTGCTGCGCAGCGAACCTTACGAGGCTGCCGAGCTTCTCAACCGCCTGCAGAGCGAGTCCAAACTTCCTTTGTTGTTTGCCGCCGATTTTGAACGCGGCGTCTCGATTCGGCTGATGGGAACCACCGCCTTCCCCCATGCCATGGCATTCGGCGGGGATGGCAAGCCTGAAGATGCGCAGGCTTTCGGCCGCATCACCGCGGAAGAAGCGCGTGCCATCGGCATTCACTGGAATTTTTTTCCTGACGCCGACGTTAACTCGAACCCAGTTAATCCCATTATCAACACGCGCTCGTTCGGGGAAGATCCTAAGCAGGTGGGCGATTTGGTCGCAGCCTATATCAAAGGCGCGCATGAAGGCGGCATGCTGACCACCGTCAAACATTTTCCCGGCCACGGAGATACCGCGACTGACTCTCATCTCGGCGTCGCCAGCGTCAACGTTGACCGCGCTC
>WNFJ01059317.1_pt4 | contig 10602 bp, 7 predicted proteins | sample 5400461 | NCBI WGS metagenome assembly WNFJ01 (sample SAMN13153349, study PRJNA577476) | soil metagenome | isolation source: 115 cm saprolite on Douglas fir-dominated hillslope | place: USA:California | collected 2013-09-17
ATATAGATAGCTGAAAGGGTGAGCACCGGTAGAATCAGGTTCTTGCTGGGAAAGCCGCCCCAGCGCGAAGGCGGTAGCCAATAAAGACTGAGTGAAAAAATCAGGACCAGAATGGGACCAAGCACGAAGTTGGGGACAGAAATGCCGAGCATGGCCAGGGCCATCGAAGCGTAATCCCACCTGGAATTCTGTTTCAGTGCGGCTATTGAGCCTGCAGTTATTCCGAAGACTAAGGCGAGAATATAAGCAAGGATTCCTATAGCGGCGGAAACTGGCAAGGATCTGGCAATGATCGCATTGACGGACTGACCTTCGTACTTAAGCGACGTGCCGAAGTCTCCATGACGAAGAATATTCCACATCGTTCGGCCATATTGTTGATACCACGGTTTGTCGAGACCGTATTTCTCGCGAATGTTCTTTTCAATTGCGGCAGGCAGTTTTTTCTCACCGGAGTAGAAATTGCCGGGTGCAAGAGTGTTATCACGACGAGAATCGTCGGAATGGTGATGAGCAGACGCCGAATGATGAACCGAAGCATCGTTACCGCTGACAGGATTTCCTGCCTGTCTCACTTGCCTCTTCAGGTTTTTAGATAGACAACAAGAACTGTCCTATTCAGCCAGGCTCGGTGTTGCGTAGTCCCACTTGGCCTGATCGCGCTCAAGATAAACAAACTTCCACGCGAATAGCGAACCAGGATTCGGGTACATCCCTTTGACGTACGGTTTCTTTACCCAGTTAACGGCCGCGGTGTCGATGGGGATCACTGGTTGGGCATCCATCATGTATTTCTCAGCTTTCGCTAAGAGCTCGAATCTTTTCTGTGGCTCGAGCGTGCGATTCGCTTCGTCAAGCATTTCCACATATTTCGGATCCAGCCAGCCGGTGCCGCTTTCGCCTCCGGTGTAGAAAAGGCTCAGAAAAGTAAACGGGTCCATGTAATCGGCTGACCATCCGCCCCGCGAAAATCCTTTGTAGTCGAGTTTCGCACGAGCAGCAATGAATGTTTTCCACTCCATGTTTCTCAAGCTTACCGTGATGCCGAGGTTTTGCTTCCACTGCGCCTGCATAAACTCAGCCATCGCTTTGTTACTTTCCTGGGTGTTGTAGATGAATTCCACTTGATCTACGGGAAACTTCGGACAGGAATAGCTGCCGTCGGATTTTTTTATTACCGGATATCCAGCTTCAGCAAGCAACTGCCGGCCGCGTGCGGGATCAAATTGATCGCCTTTCGGTTGGGGATATCCCTGAAAGATTCCTTCGGGTGTAAACGCAGTTAGTGGCTTCACAATCCGGCGCCAGCTGGCCCAGGCGTTCTTATCGACTGCAAAATTGAAGGCCTTCCGAACCCGGACGTCATTCATTGGAGCCTTTGTCACATTGATTTGCAAAAAGTCGATCGTTGCTTCCACTCCATCCATGTAGTCCTTCTTGGCACGAACAACGTCAAGCCAGGCGTTCGGTACAGTGTGGTTAAGTACAGCATCAACCTCACCAACTTTGTAAAGGTTCATCGAGGTAGTCTGGTCGGAGCTTGGATAGAAATAGATCTCATCAAGACCAACCGCCGCAGTATCCCAATACATTGGATCCTTTTCCACGACGAGCTCGTCATACGGTCTCCAGCTTTTCACTTTGAAAGGGCCGCAGGTGACAATATGCTCTGGCTCTGTCCAATGATTACCATACTGCTCAATTACTTGGCGCGGAACCAAACGAAAAAACTGATGAGGCAACATGTTAACGAAAAAGGGCGCCGACTGGGCCAGCGAAATTCGCAGCGTATAATTGTTGACCGCTTCAACTCCGACATCCTCGGCTGCTACTTTCACAAACTGGGTACCTGCCAACGCTGCCTTGACGTTGGGATAGTCAGCCAAAAACTTGTTGCGCGCCTTTTCGCTGCCTGGCAGCGTTAGCCGGGCTGAAGAATGCATAAATTGATGGAAGGGGGTATCTGGATCAGGCTTGGGTTCTTCAGCGGTCGGTTGGTACTCGCCGTGCTTGGGATCGACCGGTTTTGCGCTCAACGGTGCAGTGGCATCGCCCTGTTCAAAATCTCTGGCCAAAAGAAATTGCCCGGTCTGTGCATTGCGAACGAAGACAGCGCCCTCGTTGTAGGCCTGGGCATATTTTATGTAGTAAGCAAGATAGGCGTTGCGCGAGGCCAGTTCAGGAGAAAGAGCACGACGAATACTGTAGACGAAGTCGTTAGCGCCAATAGGATCGCCGTTGGACCACCGCCCAGTTTGGCGCAGATGGAAGACAAACTCTGATGAGTCGTTGTTTACATCCCAGCGTTCTGCCAGCGCGGGGATCGGTCGAAGCGTCTTGGGATGGTATTCGACCAAACCATCATAGAGGGCCATGTAAATGCGCGCTTCTGGCTGGCCAGTACTGATAGGAGGATCGAGTGACTCAGGTTCATCGCCCGTAACGTAACGAAGAATGTTGCGTTCGGGGGGCACAGTCTTACCGAAGAACGTTTCATTCCTTGCCGACACATTGCAGGAGGTCTCAGCCAAAGCAATTAACGCGAACAGCGCCAGCGCGTATAAGTGCTTCCGGTAGGTCTTTCTCATCAGGAAAACTCCAAACAACCGCTGGGGAATTGGTCTTTGTTCCGGCTGAAGGTGGTCAGATGCCAGCCGCTTAATTCTATCAAGCGAGTTGTAGCCGACTCACTTGGGCAATTGCAAGCTTACTGTCCCTCGCTCTGTCCAGTTGGTGTCTATACGAGTTTTTTTCAACGATGGTGCGTCCAAAACGTTTGCATCAAAACCTGAAACGTAGGGTTTTACGAGGGCATAAGACGACGCGAAGTAGATCGGGACGGCCTTTAGCTCCTTCAGGGCCTGGGATTCGGTCTCCGTCTCACCGGAGCTGAGCTCCAGGGTTTCGCGAGTCGAAGAGCTCCCGCGTCGTCCAAAGCCCTCACGAGGCCGGGCTGCCTCTGAGGATCCATTTGAAGTTGGTGCGGTCAGAGGTGAGAAGTCCTGTCGGAATAACATTCTCAAATTGGTAAGCTCATCGGTTGTTTGCATCACGATGCCTCGGCGCACAACATCATAGTCGCCAGCCTTGATCGCCGACTCATATTCGTCCCAATTCTTAATGATTATTTCGCTTTCAATGTTCAGTGCCGTACGCCACATCGCCGCAATGGATTGCGCCACCATCCGCTGTTGCTCGTTGCGATTGATTAGCAGCCTCACCACGGGAAATCCATGACCATCGGCGTAACCTGCTTCTGCGAGCAACTGTTTCGCTCTGCTAATATCATGATCGAGCAAGTCCGTTTTACCGACCACCGGCTTTTCACCGGACATCTCTCCTGGTAAAAATTTACCTGCCGGCTCAGTTGCGCCACCAAGGTCATCCCTACTGACTCGCTCACGATCGATCGAGATCGCGAGGGCTTCACGCACTCGCACATCATCAAAAGGCGCACGGGATATGTTGAAGCTGTAGTAGGTAAGCGCGCCGAACGTCGCACGTCGGAAATCCTTGTAAGCAGCCAGGAGTTTTAGGGCCAAAGGTTCAAAGGGCGCGCTTGTTAGAGCGTCGAGCTGGCCGGATCGATAAGCTGCAAGTGCTTCTTCGGCGCTTCCGGCATTTACGAATTCAACTTGCTGCAGACCCACCGAGGCGCCATCCCAATAGTTCTTGGCCCGTTCCAGCAAGACCCGATCGCCCTCGGTCTTCACCAATTGAAAAGCCCCATTGGATATCAAATCCGACGGCCCTAATCTTTTCGTCATGTCCGCCTTAGCAATCTTGACGGGACGAAACACAGGATGAGCCACAAGCGCGGGAAAGTTGGTATCCGCATGTTGCAGTCGAACTCGCAGCACTTGATCGCTGAGAGCCTCGGCTCCAAATCCATGGTCGGCTGCGGCCGATTGATCCTTCAGGGACCTTTGACGAACGGCAGAAACTGCGGCGCCGGCGATGTTGCCGAGTAGTTCTGTATGAGGAGAAAGCTGGCCAATCTTGATCGTGCGCTCCCAGGAACGCACAAAGTCGTTTGCAGTTACCTTCTCACCATTAGACCAGTGTGCGTCGTCGCGAAGGTAGAAGGTCCATATCCGACCATCGTTCGAGGATTCCCAATGCGTAGCCACTCCGGGAACGGGAGCCAGCGTTTGCGGGTCATAGTCTGTCAACCCTTCAAAAATGGCTCTCACAACATCCGTGTCAGGAGGGGCGGCAGCAAAAGCAGGATCAAAAGTTTGTGGCAATCCTCCGTCACTCCAGCGAAATTCCTGAGCGCGCGGTACGACAATATTTCCGTAATAGGTGGTCGGGTCATGACTCTCGAAACAACCTGCGTGCGACAAAGACAAGATCAGAAGAACCGATGAAAAGGCCGGCACACGAACACACAACAATCGATATCGAACGAGCGCGCTTGCGTTCTGTAGTACTTTTGTCAGGCGCAATTTCATTTGCGGCCCCTGGTCAGTTGGCGCAATTCTTTGTAAACCTCCGCGGTGCGTTCACGTGTCTGGTCCAACCCGTCTGAGGTATCGATCAAATAGTCGCCAAAGTTCCGCTTCTCAGACTGAGACAGTTGCGAATTAATTCTTTGCGTTGACTGCTCCAATGACAAGCCGTTCCTGTTCATGAGTCTTTCCAGCTGCACTTCGGGGCGACAGTGTACGACAATCAACTTATCAAAGCGTTTATATCCGCCAGACTCGATCATAAGCGCCGCATCGACCACACCAATGCCGTCAGGATCCTCTTTTTCCCACTGGCGCATGATCGCATCCTGCTCGGCAAGAATGAAAGGGTGCAGGATAGCATTCAGGAGTTGGCGTTTTTTCTCATCAGCGAAAACTAACGTGGCCACAAGCTGCCGATCCAAGGTGCCGTCGTCGTGTAGCACTTCGTTGCCAAAAGCCTGAGCGACTGCGCGCAGTCCAGGCGTTCCCGGCGCCACCACCTCGCGAGCGGTTTGATCGGCATCCAGCACATGACAGCCGAGATCAGATAAGACGGAAGCAACAAACGATTTGCCAACTCCGATGGATCCTGTTAGTCCCACCCGCAGCATACATTATCGTCACTGGTTATTGAATTCTGGTCTTAGGTCCTTGGTCTTGGGTCTTTGACCATTCGAAGAGAACTTTGAGACCCGAAGACCAAAGACCAAAGACCCAAGGCCGAAGACCCAAGACCAAAGTCCAATCGCGTTTTCCAGTGGCTATGGTTAGATTCCTCGCCGCCGCCTGGCCGCTGTTACCGTATTTTTCATAAGCATTGCGACCGTAAGCGGACCGACTCCACCCGGCACAGGCGTGCGTTTACCAGCCATTTCGTCCGCCGCTACCGGATTCACGTCTCCCACTAGTGTGTAGCCACGCTTCGCAACGATCTCCAGCCGCTTCTCAGCGTCACGGCCAAACATGGCCCGTATCTCACCCGGATCCGTTAGCCTATTCATACCGACATCGACCACGATCGCGCCAGGTTTTATATGGTTACGTCCTATCAGGCCGGCGTGGCCAATGGCGACAACTAATAGGTCGGCTTCGCGGGTGACTGCCTGCAGATCACGGGTCTTGGAATGACAGATCGTAACTGTTGCATCCCTTTGCAAGAGAAGTTGTGCCATCGGTCGCCCCACAATTTGGCTACGCCCGACTACGCACGCATTCGTACCGCGCATTTCAATCCGATGATACTCGAGAAGCTCAATGATTCCCGCCGGGGTACAGGGCACAAACACCGGCCTGCCAAGCCCCAGGTAGCCAACATTTACCGGATGAAAACCGTCGACGTCTTTTGACGGATCGACTGCTTCGACTATCACGCCCTCGGCAATCTCACTGGGCAGCGGCAGTTGGACGAGAATGCCGTCTACATCGCGGCGAGAATTCAATGAGTGGATGACGTCAAGTAGCTCAACGGCGCTGGTTGACTGGGGCAGCGCATGGTGTTCTGAGCGAATACCAACTTCCTCGGACGCGCGGATCTTATTCCGCACATAGACCGCGGAAGCGGGATCGTCGCCAACGCGAATCGCCGCCAGGCACGGTCTGACATCGTGTTCCAGGACCATCTCCTCGATATCTCTCCGCACCTGCTGTTTGATCTGGTTGGCAACGAGAGTACCGTCCAGCAGTTGGGCACTCGCAGTTTGAATGTTTTCAGTAGACATTTGAGGGCGTCGATCTTAGAAGTAAAGCCACAGTACATGGAACGTAGTGACGCGTTGAAACTTTTGGTTCGGCACTAGGTTACAACGACTTTCAGGAAATGAATAGCGAGTAAGTATTAGCGCGCCGCTTTGGCAATTCATGTCCCGTCAATGATAATTTGAAGCATGCATTCAAAGTTCAGATGGATTGGCGGCGGTTTCTTCCTCTTGCTAATCCTTTGTGCGCAGGTCACGCGCGCACAATCGCTTCAAGAGAGACGAGCTCGCATTCGTGCAGCGGTGGAATTAGGCGCTTGGCAGACGGCGCTTACAGAGCTCCAGGGATTTAGTAACTCTGATGCCGGCCTGTTCAAAGCCAACGAATACGATTACCTTCAGGGCCGACTATCAGAACGCGTTGGTGACACGACAGGAGCTTCCGCGAGTTATGAGTCGGTGGTCTCCCGCAATGGCCTGCTTTAATTGCCCGCGGAACCGGGGATTTGGTGCTTGAACGAGAGCGCCTGCGACGACTTGTTGCGGCACCCCCAGCTAGTGTCCTCCATGATGCGGCAGTGTTGCGACTCGCCAAAAGCTTTTCCGAAAGTAATGATTATTCCGCGACCGCCGCGACCGTTCGTCCGCTGCTCTTGTCGAAAAACATACCGCTGGCCCGCCAGGCAGCAGTGCTCCTGGGCCAGGCGGATCTTCGCTCGGCTAAAGAAGGTGAAGCCCGGGAAGTGTTTGCCAGGCTGCTGATGCAGATGCCTGATGCATCGCGTCCCGATGACTTTGCGCTGGCAGCCGTGCGCGCTCTTGATGCTCTCGATAACAAGTCGGGAGACGTTGCACATGTTCAGCCATCGGAAGCTGAACACCTACTCCGAGCTTCCGTTTACCAATTCAATCGTGACTTTGCCGGCGCGCGCAATCACTATCTCGCGATCGTCGAACACTATCCACAAAGCGGCACAGTCCCTAACGCTCTTTATCAGCTCGGCCGGGGATTTTATCTTGAAGGAAAATACGCAGAGGCGATGAGCTATTTTCAAAAGACCCTCGATCAGTCTCCGCAAAGTACGAGCGCGCGCGATGCGCTTAGTTATATAGCCTCGAGCCACGCTCGTTTGAAACATGTGGACGACGCAATAGCCGCTTACAAACTTTTCCTTACCCGCTTTCCTGACGCGCCCAATCCCGAACGAACTTATCTGAACATAATTGATGCTCTTCATGAAGGGGGCCGCTATCCGGAAGCACTCGATTGGGTGCAGCAAACCCGCTCGCGCTTCAAGGGAGACATTGGATCAACGCTGGCCCTGTTTGCCCAGTTACGAATTCATTTGGCACAGAGTTCATGGGCCTCGGCAGTTGCCGATGCGAACGAGTTGCTGAAGGTGTCGGACCTCGGCGGCTCACGCGTGCCTGGCGGAACCAGTCAAACAGAAATCACTTTTCTGCGTTCGTATGCACTGGAGCAAGCGGGAAGAGTTGAGGAAGCCATAACTGGCTATCTGTCAATCCCCGATGGACGCAATGAGTATTACGGCGCGCGGGCGACCCAACGATTGCTGGCCGCTGCAGCAAGGAAAGACTCGCCCGGCGTCCAAACGCGCCTTGGCTCTCTTGTGGCCGCTGCAAAAACGGCAAGCGCAAAAGGACAAGCTGAGCAGGCGCGAGCAGCAGCTCAAGCAAGCCTGCGCATTACCGAAGAACCGGGGCTGCGGGCCGAGATGTTGAAGATTCTGCAAATGACTTACGAAACACTCCCCGCTTATAAACTGACTGCGTTCAAACTCGTTCCCCTGGGCAGACAGGAAATACTGACAACTGGCGCGGATTCTGCAAAGCGAGAAAACACGCACAAAGAAATCGCCGACGATCTCCTCTTTCTCGCTCTTTACGATGAAGCCATACCCGAGCTTTTGGCAGCCCGAGCAATGGTCAATACGGGATCGCACATTGACAGCCAGACGCCCAGCCAGCAAGTCAACGCATCCACTTCATCCGCCATCTCAGACGAAGCATATACGGTCGCCACCTATTCTTTGCGTGGTGGCCTCCCCAATAAGGCCGTGCGCTTCGCCGAACCGCTTTGGAAGACCGTGCCGGCAGACTACGTTCTCAATCTGGCGCCCCGCGGACTCGCAGAACTTTTGTACCCTGCTCCATACAGCGAATCGCTCCAAAAGCATGCGCCATCCAGAAACGTCGATCCGCGTTTCTTGCTCTCGATAGCTCGTCAGGAGTCGCGGTACCAGGCGGACGCTAAATCAGCGGCCGCGGCGCGAGGCATGATGCAATTCATATCGTCGACCGCAAATGAAATCGCAACGCAATTGAATCTGCACGATTTCAGCCAGGACGACCTCTACGATTCCGACACCGCGATTCTTTTTGGATCGCAATATCTTGCTAATCTTTTCCAACAGTTTCCCGCTCAGCCGGATGCGGTGGCGGCCGCTTACAACAGTGGGGCTGATAACGTCGCGCGCTGGATAGCCCGATCGCGTGCCCAGGAGCCCGATCGATATGTTGCCGAGATCGGTTTTTCCCAGACCAAAGACTATGTTTATCGCGTAATGACCAACTTTTGGAACTATCAGCGACTTTACGACTCCCAACTCCGACCACGATCTTCCGATACGAAATAAATGAAGAAACTCTCGTTCATCACAATTATCATTCTTCTGCTTATCGTCACCAACTCTTGCCGTCGTCATGTGGGCAACGAAAAGAGATTTGATCTGAAAGGTAAAGTATTAGCGGTTGAGCCGGACAAGCACCTTGTCACCATCGCCCATGAAGACATCAAAGACTATATGCCCGGAATGACGATGCCCTTCACTGACCCCGATGATGCTGATTTTCAATTTCTTGCTGCGGGCGATGAGATTGCAGCCACACTCGTCATAGACGGCGCACACTCCTGGTTGGAGAATGTGCAAATCACGAAGGAGAGCATGGATCCATCGGCGACGACCGGCATCGTGGAGGCGAAGGAAGGCGACGATGTTCCTGATTACGGTCTCGTGAATCAAGACGGGAAAGATATTCGGATTCACAACTATCGTGGCAAGGCTCTCCTTTTGACTTTCATTTACACGCGTTGCCCGCTGCCGGAGTATTGCACGTTGATGAGCAACAACTTTGCAGCGATTGATCGCGAGCTCCAGCAACAACCTCAGACTTATGAGAAAACCCATCTACTGAGCGTCACCATCGATCCCGATTACGACACACCAAAAGTCTTGCGCAGCTACGGCGCCGCACATACGGAACGCTATTCAGATGAGACCTTCACGCACTGGGAGTTTGCAACTGGCACAAAGGACCAGGTGAAAGGTATCGCGCAGTATTTTGGTCTACGTTATTTCGAGGAGAACGATCAGATCACTCATAGTCTAAGGACTGTGATCATCGCTCCAGATGGCAAAGTCTTTAAGGTTTATCGTGGAAACGACTGGAAGCCCGCGGAGGTCATTCAGGAACTGCAAGCGCTTCTTGGTAAGTAAGACCTAAGACATTTTTCATTTATCATTTGACATCAGTACTGTCCCAACGTTAGTCGCATAGGATCAGTCACTTGGCACCAACACCACCTTGAGTTTGATTGATTGCTAGTGCAACAGCACGAAATGCTGAGGGCTTTCAACAACACATGACAAATATCACTGATGTAAGTGTGTAGACCATCGTCGCCGAGATTGAGATCTCCGATGGAGCGGCTTAGTACCAGCGAAGTAGCGGTGGGTCTCACTCGCAGTCACTCATGCCGCGGTCCCATGAGGTCATCAGTACCACCGCGCGGGTAGAGGCTGGTGAAAACGCAAATACCATCGGCTTCAGACGTTGTGTGAAAACTCCGCAAACCATCCACCAGCTCCCGTTGGTGGGATTGCGGAGTTTTCACACAACCTCCTCAGCCGCGTGGTGGTACTGATGATGACCTCATGGGACCAGCGGTGAATTGGAATCGATTCCAACATGCATCGGGGTTAAGTCGATCAAATCCCACAAGATAGAACCAAATAAGTCAATCAACGTTGGGACGGTAATGATGAAAAATGATACCGCTGCTCTATGTGATTGATTGCCTCACCAAATCTGGCAACGCTTCTCAGGCGGACGGGCCATGGCGTCGCCCGCCTTGCATTGAAACGCTTCCGCAAACGCCGGCATGTTGGAAAGCGGCCCATTGACTCGGAAGCGAGAGAGCGGGTGCGGATCGGTAATCACCCGGCGACGCGCTTCTTCAGGCCGGATGGTGCTGGCCCAAACTTGCGCCCACCCGAGAAAGAATCGTTGCTCGGGAGTGAATCCGTCGATCGGCTTACCTGGCTTGCCAGCTTGAGCCTTTTGGAATGCCTTGTAAGCGAGCGTCAGACCACCCAGATCTGCCACGCTTTCACCCACAACGAGTTTGCCCTGCAGGTGTAATCCCGGCTCAG
>WNFJ01346847.1_pt1 | contig 10602 bp, 11 predicted proteins | sample 5400461 | NCBI WGS metagenome assembly WNFJ01 (sample SAMN13153349, study PRJNA577476) | soil metagenome | isolation source: 115 cm saprolite on Douglas fir-dominated hillslope | place: USA:California | collected 2013-09-17
CGTGGTTGCAATTAGCTAGGTCCAGTTGCCCGGATCCCTAAATCATTCCACGTTCGTCTAGAATATAGCACCCGTGGCGCCAAAAGGCAAGCAAAAAATGTGTTACGCTTTGGCTCGAATGACCAACTTCAAAGCACTCCTACTCCTGTTATTCTTCACGCCCATCGCGGCGCAGCCCCCCCGCCCCTCGCTCGACCAGAATGTTCGCGCCGCCATCGACGGCTTCTCCGCATCGGTCAGCTACTACGCCAAGAATCTCGATACCGGGGAAGTCTCCGCAATTCGAGGCGATGAGCGCGTCCGCACCGCCAGCACCATCAAGCTCCCCATCATGGCAACCATTTTCCACACCGTCGCCGAGGGCCATGCCAAGTGGGATGAAGAGCTGACGCTGACCAAGGACGCCAAAGTATCCGGATCCGGTGTCGCGCGCGAGCTTTCCGACGGGCTGCATCTCCCCATACGCGATCTGGTTCATCTCATGATCGTAGTCAGCGACAACACCGCCACGAACCTGCTGCTCGATCGTTTCGGCAGCGACTCCGTGAACGCCTACATGGAACAGCTCGGCCTGCACGACACGCGCTCGCTGCGTAAAATCATGCCCGCCGGCAAGACCCCCAATCCAAGCCCGCAGAGCCGCTTCGGCATTGGTGTCAGCACGCCGCATGACATGGTAACGATCCTCGAGAAACTCGAGCACGGCGAGATTGTGAACGCGGCCGCCTCGCGCGAAATGATTGGCATTTTAAAACGCCAGCAATATAAAGATGGCATCGGCCGCAGACTGGAGTTCCCAGTGGCCAGCAAATCCGGAGCCCTCGACCGGCTGCGTAGCGACGTCGGCATCGTGTATGCGCCGGGCGGCCGCATTGCTATCGCCATCACATGCGAGGACCTGCCCAAGACCGATTACTCCGCCGATAACGCCGGCAACATATTCATCTCCCAGTTGACGGGAATACTTGTCGAAGGTTTAAGCAAGAAGTAGTAGCCAATCCGTTGCGCCAGCAATTGCGTATTCCCGGTATGCGTAAGGCCGCCCCCGCGGTAGTCATCTCCCTGCTTCTCCCTCTCCTCGCCTTCGCGCAGCGCCGCTCGCCGGAGCGCCGCATAACCGACCGCGCCTCGCAACTCAATACGGACCAGCAGATCGCGCTATATCAAAACCAGGCCGCCGCCCAGCCCTCCAGCGCGCATTTTCAAAACCTACTGGCCTCCGCCTACATCCAAAAAGTTCGCGAGTCCACCGACTTCACCTACCTCGACCGCGCCTCGAAAATCCTGGATAGCGTGCTCTCCGCCGACGCCGGCAACTACGAAGCCATGCGCCTTCGCAGCGAAGTCGAGATGGAGCGCCACCATTTCGTCCAGGTCCGCGAATACTCCGAAGAGCTCACCAAGATCACGCCGGAGGATCCCTGGAACTGGGGAACGCTCGGCGATTCGCTCATGGAACTGGGCGAGTACGATCAGGCCGGCAAGGCCTACGAAAGGATGTTGGCGCTCAATCCGAATCAAGCCAGTTACAATCGCCTGGCCTACCACCGCTTCGTCACCGGGAACGCGAACGAGGCAATCAGGCTCATGACACTAGCGGCCGGCGCCGGTAGCTGGGCGCCCGAGAACACAGCCTGGTGCCTGGTGGAGCTGGGTAATATGTACTTCAAAACCGGCCAGCTCGATGCGGCTGAGCGCGCATACTCGAATGCGCTGGCCCTGTTCGACGGATACCATACAGCCCACGCCGGGCTGGGCCGCGTGAAAGCCGCGCAAGGAAAAATCGCCCAGGCGATCGCGCAATATAAGCGTGCGCAAGCGTCGGTTCCATTGCTGGACTACGCCGCGGCGCTGTCCACTCTCTACCTGCAGTCCGGCAAGCCCGATGAGGCGAAGAAGCAGAACGATCTCATCGATGTGGTCTACCGGCTCGCGCAAGCCACCGGCGAGAAGACCAATCGCAATCTGGCCCTTATCTACGCCGACCGCGGCGAACATCTGGATAGGGCGCTGAACTTGATACGGGAAGAGCTGAAGGTGCGCCAGGATGTCTACACCTACGATGCCCTGGCCTGGGCGCTCAATAAAAATAAGCAATACGCCGAGGCTCAGCAGGCGATGGAGCTCGCGCTCAAAATGGATTCACCCGAGCCCGCCTTCTACTATCATGCCGGGATGATCGCGCTGGCCCTGGCCCGGAAGCCGGATGCAGCGAGGCTGCTTCGGCGCGCGCTCGATTTGAATGCGACGTTCGATCCGGCGCAGGCGCCCATCGCGAAACAGAAGCTTGCCTCACTGACAAGCCATGACCTCCCCTAGTCGTCCTTCTTCGATGGAGCCGGCTTCGAACCCACATCAATCTTAGGGATTCCCATTTTTCCGCCCAGATCGTTAAGCATCGACGGATCGATCGGGCCGATAATCTGCACAACAGTTAATTCCTTGGCTTCCCCAGCCACGATCAGGATGCCCTGAGTTTGCTTACCATCCGTTTTCAGATAGATGGTCGAGCTCTCGTTCTTCTCCTGCGCATCCACTATCTTGGACCAGCCAGGCCCCCGGGCGTAGGACCGGATCTCGCCTAGGTCCGCTTCGGAGTACTGACCTTCCTTGGCATATGTGAAGCTCTTCACATAGACGCACTTGAGCCCCTGCACCATTTGCTTGATTTTGGACTCGTCCCCCTTGCCGCTAAGAAAACTGGAGGCCATTTGAAGTACGGAGCCCTCCAGGTTAACATCAACTTTCTCCACCGCATTGGCAGCCAGCTTGTCCCAGTTGAACTGAATGCAGCCGGTTGGCGGCTCCAGCGCGAAGGCGCTGAAACTGAACAGGAAAAAGCACAATGCTCTATTCATGAATTGTCCTCTGACTTAAATCTGAAATTTTTTTTTGTACACTGCTTAGTTTGCTACCCGTGATCTCGAGCGCCAGCAGCAGTTCGCGCTTCGCCTTTCGGCCCTCATATTGGTGATACGTAAACCCGCCCATCGACAGCAGAAAGCAAGCCGCGATCGCGGCCGCGGCCCAATTCGAATGGCGGGCCGCGCCGCTCGATTTAGTGCGCGCCAACACCCGCGACGCAAATCCGGCTGGTGGTTCCTCGCGCCGCAGCGCCGCACGCAGCTCGTCTTCAAATTCCCTCATTTTGATGTCCCTTTCCGTTCCCGCTCCAGCTTCGCGCGCAGCAGCGCCAGGGAGCGATGCAGATTGCTCTTCACCGTCCCCAGCGGGATGTCCAGCATCCCGGCGATCTCGGCCGGCTCCATTTCCTCCTGAAAGCGCAATATCACAATCATGCGCGACCGCTCCGGCAGCCGCGCGATCAGCCGCCGCAAAACCCCCGACAGCAGCGGATCGCCCACCGCAAAGCGCGCCGCCGGTTCCGGAGCCCGTTCCAAGTACTCAGTCAGACTGATCCGCGGCCGCAGCTTCTGACGCCGCGCCTGATCGATGCAGCGGTGCCCGGTCACCTTGCGGAGCCAGTAGACCAGGTGCGATGGCGATTGAATCGCCTTCAGGTTCTTATGCAGATGCAGGAAAACGTCCTGAGCTAGATCCTCGGCCAGCGAGCGGTCGCGCAGAAAGTGATAGGCAATGCTGAATACCATCCCCTGATGCGCGCGCACAATGCCCGCGAAGTCCGCGGCATCGCCAAAGGCCAACTCGTCTTCTCCCGTTGGGGCAGTCGTTAACACCGTCACTCATAGGATAAATACGCGCGCCGGCCCTTGGCGATGGCATAAACTAGTCTGAAGATGGGTACCACGATTCTAACCCCGGAGATCGTGACCAGCCAGCGCGATGAGTTGACCCCCGCCTACAACGTGGTGCTGCTCGATGACGACGATCATACCTATGATTACGTGGTTGAGATGCTGCAGGCGATTTTCGTCTTCTCGCTCGAGCAGGCCTACCAGCACGCCGTGGAAGTGGATACCAATGGCCGGACTATCCTCTTGACCTGCGCGCTCTCCGAAGCTGAATTCGCGAGGGATCAGGTACATGCTTTTGGCCCCGACCGGCGTATGCCTCAGTCAAAAGGCTCCATGTCCGCTGTAATCGAGCCTACCCGCGTCTAAGGAAGCCGACTATTCTCCTCCGTGGGGCGGACGGTCTTGTCGTCTGCCAGCGCCGAAGGCGCTCTCTTTGGTTGCGCTAGCTGTCATCAAATATTCATTAAGACTGAAGTTACCGCAAGTATACTGAAGTTTAACTTCACCCAGTTCGACACATCCTATGCCCTCCGCTCGTTTACCATTCGCGCTGATATTGATTTTGTCCATTTTCGCTGCACCGCTGTGTGCCCAAACGGACACGGCGGGACTGTTTGGGGTGGTAAAGGACGCCTCTGACAGCGTCATCGCAAACTGCAAAGTCAGGCTGCAAAACCGGGCTACTGGCCTGGTGCGTGAACAATCCACGGACCCTGGCGGTCAGTACCACTTTGAAGTCCTTCCCGCGGGCGAATATGAGCTGACGGCGGAAGCCCCCGGCTTCAAGCAATTCCGCGATTTTCAGGTACGCCTGCAGGTGGCGCAGCTCTCACGTCTCGCTGTCCGGCTCGAAGTAGGCGCCGCCAGTGAGTTTGTCGAAGTCCAGGGTACTGCCTCGCCACTCCATACCGGAACAATCGCACAAGGCACGGTGATCGAAGGAACTAAGATCGAGCAGCTACCACTCAACGGACGCCAGTTCATGCAACTCGCTCTTCTGGTTCCGGGCGCAAATGCAGGTGGCCGCGCCGTTCAGCAAAATGGCGTACGGCAAGGCGCAATGGCAGGCCTCAGCATCGCCGGCGGCCGCACCAACAACACCAACTTTCTGCTCGACGGCGCCGCCAATGTCGACCCCGATTACAGCTCGATGAACTTCTCTCCGCAAATCGATTCCATCGCCGAATTTCAGGTGCAGAGCGCTATGGTCAGTGCCGAATACCCTCGCGCTTCGATCAACGTTGTCACTAAGTCGGGTTCGAACGTATTGCACGGATCTGCATTCGAATTTCTCCGCAATAATGTCCTGGACACTCGCCCATTCAATCTTCCAGGCGATCTGCCTGAGTTCCGGCGCAATCAGTTCGGCGGCACTTTGGGTGGCCCGATCAAGAAGAACAAATTATTCGCGTTCTTCGGATATGAGGGTCTCAGGGTGCGGCAGGCCGCCGCCTCGTTAACCACCACGGCCGTGCCGTCCGCTCTGCAGCGTCAGGGCAATTTCACCCAGACTAAAGGCGGTATTTTCGATCCCGATACACTGGTCAACGGTGTCCGGCAGCAGTTCCCCGGTAATATCATTCCGGCCAGCCGGATTAATCCGCTGGCATCGGCTGCCATGAATGCAATGCCCCTACCGAGCAATATAGCCGCCGGCACATTCGTCAATGCCGCCGAAGTCCTGCAGCAGAATAACGACAGCTACCAGGGACGCGTCGACTACACCGTAAACGCCAAATGGACTATGTTTGGCCGCTATTCGATTGGCGATGAAAGCGCAATTATTCCGGGCGTTGTTCCCGGCCGCGAAACCAATAACCCGGCGCGCAGCCAGAACGCCGCCATCGGCGCCGTGGCAGTTCTGACCAGCAATATGGTGAACGAGGCCCGTTTGGGATTTAGCCGTCTCTGGGTGGAGAATGGGACGCCCGAGCCGCTCTTCACCGTGAACGGCGCGAAGACTGAGCTTCCGCAGTTCACTGTGAATCCTTATCCTCTGATGGGCGGCGCTGGCGCATTTGTCACCACCGCCACTGGCGGTGGGACCGCGATTACCCGCGACAATACTTTCCAGGCTTATGACAATTTATTTATCCTGGAACATCGGCCGCCACTCCATCAAGTTCGGAGGCGGAGCGTATAAGGTCCAATACAACCGCTATGAGGAACCCGCCGTCTTGGGTCGATTCCAGTTTACGAACGGCTTTACCACGCGCACAGCCGCCAATGACGGCACCGGTGACGCGCTGGCAAGCATGCTGCTCGGGCTTCCGTCGACCGCTTCGCGGGCCGCTGGTCCCAGCCGAATCGATGGGCGGAGTTTCTCTGGATCGCTTTACATTCAGGACGATTTTCGAATCGCCCCCACGCTCACGCTGAACCTCGGCCTGCGCTACGAGCTGTCCCCGCCGATGAGCGATGCCCACCACCAGATGTCCAGTATCGACTTCAGCACAGCGCCCGCGCCGCAGCAGAGTTTCGCCACCGGTAAGACCGGAGTCGCCAACGCCACGCTGTTTGTTTGCGGCCGAAGCGGTTACCCCGCGGGCTGCGCTTATACCGACTATCTGAATTTCGCGCCGCGTGTTGGAATTGTTTGGGCGCCGGACCAAAAGACTGTGATCAGGGCTGGCGGCGGCGTCCCCGATAACATCGCCCAGTCGCTCACCAGCACCAACTTCATTCCGCAGTATCACGATTTGAATCCGTTCGGCTCTTATGTTGTGGGACCCGTCCAGCTCCAGGCCGCCGCGCTCGATCTTCATGAACGCTCGAGTTATAGCTTGCAGTGGAATCTGGCCCTGCAGCGTCAGCTCGGCAGCAATATGGTGCTTGAAGTCGGCTATCTGGCTACCTTGGGAATCAAGCTCGAGCAGAACGTGCAGCCAAATAACGCCCAGCCCGGAGCCGGTAATGTGGATCCGCGGCGGCCCTACCTCGGCGTGCAGTTTGCTCCGGGAACGGTGTTTCCCAATTACCTGACGGTGACCGGCAATACGGTTCCGATCGGGCAGATCAATTATCTTCCGCACTCGGCGCAATCGAATTACGAGTCTTTATTCGTACGCCTCGAAAGGCGCTTCAGCCGGGGGATTTCATTCCTCAGCTCCTATACCTGGTCGAAGGCCATCACCAATGCCCCGCAGTTCCGCAACGCCGGAGGCGCGTCCGGCAGCGAAAACTCGCCGCCCCAGAACTCGTTTAACCTGGCCGCGGAGCGCGGACTCGCTTCCTTCAACGTCGCCCATCGCCTCATCAACACCGTCCTATACGACCTGCCCGCGCCCCGGGGCAAAGGATTGATGTCTAAGATCCTGGGCGACACGCAGCTCTCCGGCATTGTTTCAGCTCAGACCGGATTCCCGTTTACGATTAACCTCGCCGGCGATACCGCCGGCATCGGCGCTGGAACCGGAGGCGTGATCATCCGGCCCAACTACGTCTTGGGCCAGCCGGTCCAGCTATCCGGGTCCGGGCGAAGCACGAGTAGATGGTTCAATACCGACGCGTTTTTACTTCCCCCCGCGTTTCAGTTTGGCAACCTCGGCAGGAACACGGTCACCGGACCCGGCCTGATCAACATGGATGCCGTATTTGCCAAGAATTTCGCTCTGCGGGAATCCTTGAAGTTGCAATTCAGGGCCGAGTGCTTCAATGTCTTCAATCATTCGAATTACAGCATCATTGGCCGGCTGATCAACGATCCTGCCACCTATGGCAAGGTTCTCAACCAACTCGACCCGCGCGAGTTCCAGTTCGGGTTAAAACTGGTGTTCTAAAGGCGGTTTTTTGCCTGCAAACTCTGCAGAGTCGGCAATCGGAGCAGATGGCGCCGGCCAGTTAGCTCGCGTGTGCAAGTTGGGTTTGCATTGGAGCTTTCAGGTAATACGGCTGGTAGACTTCTGGAAACCAGGGCTTACTCACTGCAAACTGGATATAGTAGCCGAATTCATCCTGTTGATAACTCTGCACTTCGGCTTCAACCTGACCACCCTCAAAAGCCACAGTGAACTTCTCTCCGGCCGGCAATGGCTCGTCGGCTTGTATCACCCCACCCGAGGGCCAAATCTCCAAAAGAACCCCGTCAGTCAGCGGCTGAGAAGCGGCAGCGCTTTCGATATGTAACACATCCATGCAAAAAAAATGTGGCTCGGCGTCTGTCATGGTCTCTCCCGATGGTGAATTTCACCAGCCTTACGTTACAGCTACTTAAGACTCCTACAGGAAAGCACTTAAGCTGCCAAACCGGGAGTACTACTAGTCTTACTGTGGCAGACCAGTCCGTTCACCCCGAGTTAAGAGGACTGACTCTAAGGTTCTGCGTCGTTTGACGGAAGGTCCTTTGCGGCGGATAACCGGGGCGGTGAGCAAATGTGCTCGAATCTCTTCGATCCAGCCTTCGTACCTGGGATTTGGAGAGCAGGATTCAAAGCGCAGCATTTCCATCTCGCAACTGTATTGAGGGTCGTAATAGGGCGGCAACTCCACGCCCTCAGCCATGAGCGGCCTGCCGCCGATTCTGCGGAGAATCGAAGACGAATGATGGCGGCGCGTCGCGGCGCTGATGCCGACGCATCCTCCCAGACTTTGCGCCAGACTATACACTCCCAGCGCGATTCGCAGCGCTTCGGTGGAACAGCGCAACTCCTCGGAAACCGCCCAGCCGCCGAACTCCACGTAAGCGACGTCCCTTTGGCGCGCCAGTTCGAGGTCGGCCTCCACTGCCGCTCGCAACTTCGTTCCCCAAATATCGGACTGTGCCAGTGAAGACGCCCCAGCCGCCAGTTGGGAAAATGGGATGCGATGGGATGTCTCGCGATAGCGCGCGCCCCCGCATACGGTTCCGTCCCGATTCACCGCGAGTAGATGCCAGCTTGCGTCATCGATGGGCAGTTGGAGCCTTCCGCTTGGACAGAGCTGCTCAGACGTTATCGCGCCATCCTGCAAATAGAGCGCGCCTCTCAGCGTCTGGATGCCAGCCAGCAGTGTTGCGTGAAGCTTAGGATCCTCCTCAACACGGAGAAATGAGTCCGGGATCTGACAGTCCGCAGGCGCCAGGACGACAAGACGCCTTGGGGCAAAGTCGGGATTAGCAACCAATCTCATTAATCTTCCTTTTTTGGTATTTTGGGAGTTTTACATCGGAGAGCGCCGGGCCCCGGAACGGGGGACGGTCTAGAGGTTCTCTTAGTACTGATTCAGAAAATTGCAACATAGTCCAATTACCATTTATAATCAATTGTTTACAGATGAACCTGAACAACTTTTCATTGAAAGCTTACTGGTGGTGCCTTAGCACTCGGGTAATAGTACCGAGGAATCATTGTAGGGGACTAAATGCCCATGTGTCAATGAAACTTTAGAGCCGAATGGCATCGGCTTCCCCGTGTGCGTTGCATTTGACAAGCACACATTATGCCTTTCAGGGACCGGATCGGTGTCCAAAGTTCCCTTAGGCACAATAGTCCTATCGGTCACACCCGGCGCGACTTTAGCTTTAGTACTTCTCCACGCGTCGAAGCATTACGGAAAACGGGAACAGTCGTTCCAGATTACGGGATTTACCCCGGCGGTTTCGCCTGCCGCTCGTACCGGAATCGCTCGGGCCGCGTGCCCCCACCTAACCGCCGTCCGCCGCTTACCTAGCTCTCCTTAGTATTTCTACTTAATTCGTAGACCGTTGGTTGTGGGCCTTGCATATTCGAGTATTATTGAATAGGAATCCTCAACGATGGAAGCTTTGCTTTGGATCTGTTTGCCGGTGCTGGTGGCGGGGGGTTCGGCCCTGCTCGCCTTTTATATTATGCAGGCGCGGCTCGAAGTAGCGGTCGCCAAAGAGCGGGAAGCGGTGTCGGAAGCGCGCATTCTGCTCGAATCGCACAAGAAAGCCATGGACGAATCGCTCAAGGCCGTCGAGGAGCACACCAAGCGCAAAGCGCTCGATGAATTTCTAGCCGATGTTCGCACCGAAGAGCGTCATTACGTGCGCGAGAACAAGATGCTGTTCATGAACCGGAAAAGCCTGGTCCTGCAGGAACGCATCTTCTTCCGCAACATTCCGCTGTCGAACTGGGTGGAGCACGAGATGGTCGTCGAAGAAGGCGCCGATGTCGACCAGCTCGCGAAGACGCTTTCCATCTTTGGATCCGACCTGCTTGGAAACGCCTTGCCGGCGCCGCGCAGCAATGGTCCCGGCGCAGTCCGCAAAATGATCCGCTAAATGTCCTGGCAGTTTGAGCTCATCGATGGCCCCTACGGCGGCGTAAGCGAAGGACCGGCCTGGGACGGCTCGGCGCTGTTCTTCACGCACATCCAGCAAAGCCGCATCATGAAGTACGACCCGCAGTCAGGCGTGGTCAGCGTTTTTCGCGAGAACACAAACTGCGCCAACGGTCTGAATTTCGACCGCGCCGGCCGGCTCTACGGATGCGAAGGCGGCGAGACCGCGGATGCAAGGCGGGTCGTTCGTTATGACGGCCCCGGCCCCGCTACCGTTTTGGCCGACAGCTTCGAAGGCCGTCGGCTCAATATCCCGAACGACCTGGCGATCGATCCGGAAGGCCGTGTCTGGTTCACCGACCCCTACTATGAAGGCGCAGCCGGCCCGTGGAGCTTTGATCGCGGCCCCAAAGAGCTCGATCACGATTCCGTCTACAGGCTCGATCCGAAACCCGCCGGCGCCTGGTCGATTTCTCGTGTGACCTTCGACACTACGCGGCCGAACGGCCTCCTGTTTTCGCGTGACTTTCAAACGCTATACGTCGCTCAAAGCGGCCGCCGTCCTGACGAGAAGCGCGAGTTGCGCGCTTATCCGGTGCGCGCCGGCCTGTCGCTTGGGGACCCCACCGTCCTCCACGATTTTGGAGAGCACCGCGGAATCGACGGG
>WNFJ01293508.1_pt2 | contig 10600 bp, 11 predicted proteins | sample 5400461 | NCBI WGS metagenome assembly WNFJ01 (sample SAMN13153349, study PRJNA577476) | soil metagenome | isolation source: 115 cm saprolite on Douglas fir-dominated hillslope | place: USA:California | collected 2013-09-17
CCAGCGCCTTGCTGATATCGCCGGAATACTTGATCCCGCCGTCGGCAATCACGGGGACGCCCGAGTCGCGCGTGGCTCGCGCCGCCTCCGCAATTGCCGTGATCTGCGGAACCCCCACGCCGGTTACGATGCGCGTGGTGCAGATCGAGCCCGGCCCGATGCCGACTTTAACTCCGTCCACTCCCGCGCGCACCAGATCGCAAGCGCCATCGAAGGTTGCGACGTTGCCCGCGATCAGTTCCACCTCCGGCAACATCGCTTTGACTTTCTTAACCGCTTCCAGCACCAGGGTGGAATGCCCATGCGCGCTGTCGATGGCCAGCACATCGACTTTCGCCTTCGCTAGTTCTTGCGCGCGCTCCAGGAAATCGCCGGTCGCCCCGATCGCCGCACTCACCCGCAGCCGTCCCTGTTGGTCCTTGGCGGCGCCGGGATACTTCAACTTCTTCTGGATGTCCTTGACCGTGATCAGACCCTTCAGGTTGTATTTGTCGTCCACCACCAGCAGCTTTTCCACACGGTGCTCGTGCAGGATTTCTTCCGCTTGCTCCAGGGTCGTCCCAACCGGCACCGTGATCAGATTCTTCTTGGTCATCACCTTATCGATCGGAATATCAAAGCGCGTCTCGAAGCGCAGATCGCGATTGGTCAGAATGCCGACCAGTTTTCCATCCCTCAACGTGATCGGCACGCCTGAAATCTTATATTTCTTCATGACTTCGAGCGCGTCGGAAACCTTGGCGTCCGGCGACATGGTGACGGGATCCACAATCATGCCGCTCTCCGACCGTTTCACCTTGTCCACTTCATTGGCCTGCTGGTCGATGGTCAGGTTGCGATGAATAATCCCCAGCCCGCCATGTTGCGCCATGGCAATGGCCATGTGGGATTCGGTGACGGTGTCCATGGCGGCGCTGATGATGGGAATGTTCAGCGGAATGTTGCGCGAGAGCTGGGTCTGCGTGTTGGTGTTGGCGGGCACGACTGCGGAACGCGCCGGCAGAAGCAACACGTCGTCGAATGTGAGGGCTTCGGGAACGGGAAAATGGATCATAGAATTTTGGATTAAACCTTTATTGTAGGGAGCACCCACACATCAGGCAAATGCTTTGAGCGCGGTTTGCCAAAGGGTCTGAAACACGGTACATTGCGGGTATTCCTAAATCCTCATGCACTCCTGGAGGCTCTATGTTGCCTAACCTGCCCTTTCGTCTCGCACTCACTTCGATCCTGATCATAAACCTTGCCGCCGCAGCCGTTCTAAGCGCCCAGCAGGCGCCGGCCGATGTTCCCACCATTACCATCCGCGCCAATACGCGGCTGGTTGTGGTGGACGTAGTCGTGACCGACAAGAAAGGCCAGCCCGTGACGGGCTTGAAGTCGGAAGACTTCACGGTCGAAGAGAATGGCAAGAAGCAGAAGGTTTCAGTGTTCGTTCCGCCCGGCATCGCCAATCACAGCGCCGCGACGCCCGCGCCAGCGGGGGTCTTTTCCAATCATCCCGAGAGTTTGAGCCCAGCCGGCGTCCCGACTGTATTGCTTCTGGACGCGGCGAACTCCCCTTTCAAGGATCAGGCCTATGCCCGTTCGCAGATGTTGAAGTATGTGCTGGAGCAGGGGCAATCCGGCCGTCCGATGGCGGTCCTGACGCTGACTGATCGCATACGCGTCCTGCAGCAGTTCACCAGCGATCCTCAGGTGCTCCTCACCGCCATCAAGAATTTCAGACCCCAGGAACAGATCCTGCAGTCCGGGGCCCCGGCGCCGGAATCGCATGGCGTGGCGGACGCACCGAAGGGGACAGTTGTGTCAGACAGTATTGCGCAGGCTGGCCTGGCGATACAGTCGTTCGCCGATCTCCAGGTCGGCTATAACATCGAACGCCGCACAATGATCACGCTCGATGCCATGCACGCGCTCTCCCGGATGCTGGGCGGGCTGCCGGGCCGGAAGAATGTGGTCTGGCTCACCGCGAACCTTCCGTTTGATCTGGTCCCGGAAGACCGGGCCATGACCGACGCGGAACTGTTGGCTGATCTTCCAGGCCAAGGCCGCCAGCGATCGGTAAGTGTCAACGCTGCGGGTTCCTTGGCCGCGGAGCAGCGCAACCTGCATGGCCAGGCAATCAAGGAAGCCGAATCCCAGTTAGCGAGCGCCAGCATCGCCATCTACCCCGTGGATCTCCATGGCCTGATCAGCGGTATGGAAGGCTCCGCTACCGCTGGCGGCTCTGTCTACAGCGACACCGCAGTCAGCAACCGAGCCATCATTCAAGTTTCGAGCCTGCAAGCCAGTCAGGGCACATTGGAAGAAGTGGCCTCACAGACCGGCGGTAAGGCCTACATCAATCAAAACGAGATCAAGGACGGCATTGCGCTCGCGGCATCCGACGAAAAGGCCTCTTACACCCTGGGTTACTACCCAGAGAATAAGAAGTGGGACGGCAAGATGCGCAACATCAAGGTGAAAGTGGCGCATGGCGACACCCAGCTCCGCTACCGCAAGGGGTACTTTGCGCTCGAGCTCGGTCCGGTAAAGGATCACAGCTTCGAGCAGGACGTGGCCGCCGCTCTTGAGATGGATGCTCCCGCCACCCAGATCTCGTTCATGGCGCAGGCCAAGCCTACCGACCCAGGCAAAATGCGGGTTGTTTTCCTGGTGGACGCCCACACCCTGACGGCAGAAGACTCCGGCGGCAACAAGAAGATGAATGTCAACTTCTACGCAACGGTTTGGGGAGCGAGCGGCAAGAGTATGACGGCCCAGAGCATTAAGGTGGACAAATCCTTCGACGCTGCCACCTATCAGCAAATCCTCGATCACGGCATGATGGTACCGATTGACATGACGATCCCCGCAGGTGGTAAGGAACTTCGCCTGGCCGTGCTCGATAACAAGACCGGCTTCATCGGCACGGTGAGCGGGCCATTAGGACAGTAGTCCGGCACGTGAAGGCAATAAAAAGGGCATCTTGAAACGGATGCCCTTTGTGTTTCTTGAAAAAAGTTCCCGCCGAGTCTGCAACCAGAGTGGACTACTCTTTCTTGTCTCCGCCCTCAGTCTTACCCTCAGCCTCAACCGCGGCGCTGTCCTTCTGCGCCTGCGCTTCGGCGTCGGCCTCTTCCATGGCCTTGCGGTTTTCCTCGGCACGTTTGGCGCGTATTTCTGCGCGCTTCTGGCGCTTTTCATCGATCACCTGCTCGCTGCCCAGAAGTTCGATGAACGCCTTTTCAGCGCCGTCGCCCTTGCGCCAGGCGGTACGAACGATCCGTAAATAGCCGCCCTTGCGGTCGCCGAAGCGCGGAGCCACGGTATCGAAAAGTTTGCGGACGGCTTCGTCCGTCATCAAATAGGCCGCCGCCTGACGGCGCGCCGCCAAATCGCCCTTTTTCCCCAGGGTGATCATCTTCTCCACCGACGGACGCACCGCCTTCGCCTTGATCACGGTCGTCTCAATCCGTTCTTCCATGATGATCGACGTGACCATGTTCCGCAGCATCGCGCGCCGGTGCGAAGTGGTCCGCCCTAATTTGTATCCCGCTACTTTGTGACGCATGTCTTACTCCTGAATTCGTTCGATCCTCGTCGAAATGGGTCGTTGGTCGATGGTCGTTGGTCGTTAGCGAACGACTAGCGACCAACGACCAACGACTGCTTTTCTACAGATCGTTGTCGCCGTATGCCGAAGCGGGCAGCACCTGGTTCGAAGTCGGTCCGGGCACGGCGTTTCCGTGCTCGTCGATCTTCATGCCCAGGCTCAAGCCCATCGAGGATAGGATCTCCTTGATTTCGTTCAGCGACTTCCGGCCAAAATTCTTCGTCTTCAGCATCTCGGCTTCGGTCTTCTGCACCAACTCGCCAATCGACTGAATGTTGGCGTTCTTCAGGCAGTTATAGCTGCGCACCGAGAGTTCGAGTTCCTCGACCGAACGGTTCAGGTTCTCGTTCTTGATTTCCGGCCGGTGCTCTTCGCCCGCCGACGCGGTTTCAATCTCTTCTTCGAAGTTGATGAAGATATTCATGTGATCTTTAATCAACTTCGCCGATAGTCCCAGCGCATCGCCCGGAGTGATCGAACCGTTTGTCCAGACTTCCACCGTCAGCTTGTCGTAATCGGTGATCTGTCCCAAACGCGCCGCTTCGACCGTGTAGTTACACTTGCGCACCGGCGTGTGCACGGAATCGATGGGAATGAAACCAATGCCGAGGTCATCCTCGAAATTCTTGTCCGCGGAAACGTAACCGCGGCCGCGCTTCAGGCGCATTTCCATATCGAGCTTGCCGCCCTCGCTCACCGTTTGCCGCCCTCGCTCACCGTTGCGATATAAATTTCCTTATCCAGCACTTCCACATCGCCGTCGGCTTCGATCATGCCGCTGGTCACCACCCCCGGCTGATCGGCGCGAAGGTAGATCGCCTTCGGACCGTCGCCCGCAAGCTTGAACGGAACCTGCTTCATGTTGAGGATGATGTCGGTCGCATCCTCGACCACGCCCGGGATCGACTGGAACTCGTGCAGCACGCCTTCGATCTTCACCGCGGTAACGGCCGCGCCTTCGATCGAACTCAGCATCACGCGCCGCAGCGCGTTGCCGATGGTGGTGCCAAAGCCGCGCTCAAACGGCTGCGCCCAGAACATCCCGTATTTGTCGGTGAGCGAACTGGTGTCGCTCGCCAGCCGTTTCGGTTTTTGAAAACCTCTCCAAAGCATTATGTGTTTCTCCTCTCGGCCATGTGGCTCCGCAGCGGCTCTCCGAACCGGCCCTTTTTACTAACAACGTTCGGATCAAGCGCCGCAGCGGGCTGATCTGGCGCGAACGTAGGCCAAAAATCAGTCGCTGGTCGTTAGTCGCTGGTCGCTCGCGGGCCGTTGGTTGCCAACGACTAACGACTATCGACCAACGACTTCCAACTATTACTTGCTGTACAACTCCACAATCAACTGCTCGTTCACCGGCAACTGGATGTCTTCGCGTTTCGGCAGCGCAATCACGCGCCCCTTGTAGTTCTCGCGATCGATCTCCAACCACACCGGCGCCGGCTGATGACTGGCAAAATCCCTTGCGATTTCTAGAATCGGAACCTTGCGGCTGCCCTCGCGAATCGCAATCTCTTCTCCCACGCTGACTTCGTACGAAGGGATGTTCACTTTCTTCCCATCCACCTGCACGTGCCCGTGACGCACCAACTGGCGCGCCTGGCGGCGCGAGATACCGAAACCCAGCCGGAAGACCACGTTGTCCAAACGCCGCTCGAGTTGCTCCAGCAACTTCGCGCCGGTCACGCCCTTCGACTTGACCGCGTTCTCGAAGTAATTCCTGAACTGGCCTTCCTGGGTGAAGTAGATGCGTTTGGCTTTCTGTTTTTCGCGCAACTGCAGACCGTAGCCGACAACCTTGGTCTTCCTGTCTTTCCCGTGTTGTCCGGGAGCGAAGTTGCGCTTCTCAATAGGACATTTGTCGCTGAAGCACTTGGTGCCTTTCAGGAAGAGCTTGATCCCTTCCCGGCGGCAAAGACGACAGACTGCATCGGTGTAACGTGCCATTTTTCTCCTTTTCGAAATCGGTTTACGGGGTGGCAACCCCTTCGTCCCGATTGAAAACATCAGGTCTTAGGTCTTAGGTCTCAGGAAGATCTCACGGTTGCTGACACCTGACACCTGAGACCTGACACCTGGTTTTCTACACTCTGCGCCGTTTCGGCGGCCGGCATCCGTTGTGCGGAATCGGCGTCGTGTCTTTAATGGACCGCACTTCAATTCCCGCCGAGGCCAGGGCGCGCACCGCCGACTCCCGCCCCGATCCCGGACCGCTTACCCGCACATCCACCGAGCGCACGCCGTGATCGCGCGCCATGCTGGCGGCGGTCGACGCAGCCTGCTGCGCCGCAAACGGAGTTCCTTTGCGCGACCCACGGAAGCCCAGCGAGCCCGAACTCTTCCAAGCCAGCACATTGCCGGTCATGTCGGAAATGGTCACGATGGTGTTGTTGAAAGAGGCCTGCACGTGCACCAGTCCATGCGGAACGTGCTTGCGCTCTTTCTTCTTGAACGTCTTCTTCTTGCCTTTTTTCTCGGGCGCCGCGGCGCCGCCTGCTGCTGCTGGTTTTGCCATAGTTTAGGTCTCAGGTCTTAGGTATCAGGTCTTAGGAAGATCTCATGGTTGCTGAGACCTGACACCTAAGACCTGACACCTGATTCTTACGCCTTTGCCGTCTTCTTCTTCTGCGCGACCGTGCCTTTGCGCGGACCTTTGCGGGTACGCGCGTTGGTATGCGTGCGCTGTCCGCGAACCGGCAGATTCCGGCGATGACGGAACCCGCGATACGACCCGATTTCGATGAGCCGCTTGATGTTCATCGAAACGTCTTTGCGCAGATCGCCTTCCACCGAGCCTTCCGCCTCGATCACCTGGCGGATGCGGTTGACCTCGTCTTCCGCGAGGTCGGAAACCTTCTTCATCGGGTCCACTTTCGCCGCGTCCAGAATGCGCGCCGCGCGCGAATTGCCGATGCCGTAGATGTAAGTGAGCGCGATAACCGCGTGCTTGTTGCGCGGAAGATCGACGCCTGCAATACGTGCCATAGATTCCTATCCTTCCTGCTAGCTTTCCGCTGCTTCGAGCCGCGAGCTACGAGCACCCGCGTTGCGCTCATAGCTGGAAGCTCGTAGCTTCTTCAACCTTGACGCTGCTTATGTTTCGAGTTCTCGCAGATCACCCGCACTACTCCCTTGCGGTGGATGACCTTGCACTTATCGCAAATCTTCTTAACCGATGCTCTTACCTTCATAATCCCTCACGTAGCGACGGACGCATTCGTCCGTCCCGCCCGGGCGAAGCCCGGCGGCAAACTTATTTGTAGCGGTACACAATCCGCCCGCGATTCAGATCGTAAGGAGAAAGTTCGACCGCGACCTTGTCTCCCGGCAATATTCGTATGAAGTTCTTCCGCATCTTATACCTGGTGTTTGTTTTCGAGCTCCACCTTGAACATGGCATTGGGCAGCGGCTCAATGACCACCGCCATCACTTCAATCGCGTCTTCTTTGCTCATCGACTCCTTAAAAAGCCTTCAGCTGTTAGCTCTTGGCCTTTAGCTAAAAGCCAAAGCCTTCAGCTGTTAGCTCTTGGCCTTTAGCTAAAAGCCAAGAGCTAAAAGCTAAGAGCTCCTACTGGGTCAAAATCACCGGCCCTTTTCTGGTTACCGCCACGCAATGCTCAAAGTGCGCGCTGTAACTGCCGTCGAGCGTTACGGCCGTCCACTTGTCGCTCAAAACTTTCGTTTCGGGACCTCCCGAGTTCACCATCGGCTCAATCGCCAGGACCATACCCTCGGTCAACTCCGCGCCCTGGCCCTTCCTGCCGAAGTTCGGAATCTGCGGCGCTTCATGCAGCTTCGTCCCGATGCCATGCCCGACAAATTCCCGCACCACGCTGAATCCGTTCGCTTCCACGTGCTTCTGGATCGCCGACCCAACGTGTCCCACCGTGTTGCCGATCTTCACCTGCTCGATGCCCTTGTACAGCGAGGTCTCGGTCACCTCGAGCAGCTTCTTCAATTCCGCGGTCAGCGAGTCGCCGACCGGCACCGTGATGGCAGCGTCTCCGTAATACCCGTCGAATACCACGCCGCAGTCGATGGAAACGATGTCTCCCGTTTTCAGCGTCCGCTTCTCCGACGGGATCCCGTGCACGATCTCTTCATTGATCGAAGTGCACAGCACGCACGGATAACCGTAATATCCTTTAAAGGCCGGCACGGCTCCGAATTCCGCGATCATCTTCTCCGCGGCCTTCTCCAGGTCCATCGTCGTAACGCCGGCCGCCACCATACCCTTCAAGTGGTTCAGAACCTCGCGGACCATCTTGCCGCTCCGCTTCATCTTTTCGATCTCGTCCGGCGACTTGCGGATGATCCGGTCTTCTCCAAAACTCATCATTTAATTCTAGCTTCGTCGTTCATCGGATCGCATTCATTCTGGGAATGACGATCAATTACGCCGAAAATCTGCGCCGTAACCTCGTCGACCGGACGATCCGCATTGACTGCGATCAACCGCCGCTGCGCCCGGTAGTAATCCGCCACCGGCCGGGTCTGCGTCTCATAGGCGGCCAGGCGACTCGTTATGACTTCCTCGCGATCGTCGTCGCGGATCAGCAGCTTGGATCCGTCCACATCGCACAACTCGTCAACCAGAGGTGGCTGAAAGTGGATGTTATAGAGCCGTCCACAGGTGGGACACGAACGCCGTCCGGTAAGCCGCAGTAGTAACTGAGTATAGTCCACGAGCAACTGGATCACAACCGGCGGACACTTCGCCGAGTCGTCCGATTTCTCTTCCGACCTCTTGTCCGGTCTCTTGTCCGGTCTCTTGTCCGGTCTCTTGTCAAAGATCTCTTTTTTCAGGAAAGCGTCCAGCCATCCTGCCTGGGCGGCTGTCCGGGGAAAGCCGTCCAGTATAAATCCGCGTTGACAATCGGCTTCCCGCAGCCGGCTGGCCACGATGCCATACATCAATCCGTCCGGAACCAGCTCGCCTCGCGCCATGATCGCCTTGGCCTCAAGGCCGAGCTCGGTGCCACGCGCTACATGGTCCCGTAAAAGATCACCCGTCGATATCTGCGGGACGCCGTAACGGTCGACAATCTGTTTGGACTGGGTGCCCTTCCCGGCCCCGGGAGGCCCTAGAAGAATCACCGGTCCAATGTTTCGCGCGGTCTCATTGGCCGTCGAAACGGCCGTCTCTTTGGCCATCGAAATGGCCCCTTTTACTCGTATTTCCCGTCGCGGAAATACCGCGCTGCTCCGCGCCTGCAAAATCAGTTCTCGGTTCCCAGTTCTCAGTTCTCAGAAAAACCGAGGATTCCGCAGCTCTTACTGAGAACCGAGAACTGGGAACTGAGAACTTTTTCTACCAAGTCCGGCGTCCGCGAATTCGTCCGCTCTTCGGCGTGAATCCATCGTAGTGCCGCATGATCAACTGCGCTTCAATCTGCGTGACCGTGTCCATCGCGACCCCGACTACGATCAGCAGCGAGGTTCCACCAAAATAAAAATTCACTCCCAAGCCATTCGTGATCCAGGTCGGCAGGTTTTCGAAGACTCGTCCCAGCAGCGGAAGATGGTTCAGCTTGATGCCTGCAATCATCCACTCCGGAATCAGCGAAATCGAGATCAGGTAAAGCGCACCCACCAGCGTGATCCGGGTGAGCACATCGTTGATGAAGTCCGAAGTCCGCTTCCCCGGCCGGATGCCGGGAATAAAACCTCCCCACTTCCGCATGTTGTCCGCGACCTCGTTCGGATTGAACACGATCGAGATATAGAAGTAGGCAAAGAAAACGATGCCGGTGCAATAGAGCAAGGTATACAGTGGCTCGCCCCAGCGCATCGCGTCCAGAAGCGGGCCGACCACCTTGTTATTATGGAACGCCGCACCCAGCATCTGCGGCAAAGCCAGAATCGAAGACGCGAAAATCACCGGCATGACGCCGCCGGCGTTCACCCGCAGCGGCAGGTGCGTGGATTGCCCGCCCATCACCTTTCGCCCCACCACGCGCTTGGCATACTGCCCTGGAATCCGGCGCTCGCTGCGTTCGACAAACACGATGAACGCCACCACTGCGATCATCAGCACCAGCAACATCAGGATGGCCGGGGCGGTGAATACTCCCCAGGCGGACGTGCTCGCCTTCTGATACAGATCGGCCACGCCACGCGGCAGACCGACTACAATGCCCGCAAAAATCAGCAGCGACATGCCGTTGCCGATGCCGCGCTCTGTGATCTGCTCCCCCAGCCACATGATGAAAGCGCTGCCCGTGGTCAGCGTCAGCATGGTCATCAGCGTGAAGCCCGTCCCGGGAGTGTTGACGAAATCGCCCGCTTTCTGCAGGCTGATGGCGATCCCGAACGACTGCACCGCGCTCAGAATCACCGTGAGATAACGCGTCCACTGCGTGATTTTCTTCCGGCCCAGTTCGCCTTCTTTCTGCAGCTTGGCCAGCGGCTCATACACCACCGTCAGCAACTGCAGAATGATCGACGCAGTAATGTAGGGCATGATGCCGAGCGCGAAAATCGTGAGCCGACGCAGGTTGCCGCCCACAAAGCCCAGCACCGAGCCCTTGTTCTGCTCGAAGAACGCCGCTAGCCGGTCGCCGTTGATCCCCGGCGTCGGGATGTGGCCGCCGATGCGATACACCGCCAGCAGGCCGAGCGTGAACAGCACGCGCTTGCGAAGGTCGGGAACCCGGAAGATGTTGGCCAGCTTTTCCAGCATTACTGCAAGACCTCGAACTTGCCGCCTGCCTTGGTTATTTTTTCCTGTGCCGACTTCGAAAACTTGTGCGCGTGCACAGTAATCGCCGTCTTCAGTTCGCCGTTGCCCAGTATCTTGACCGGCTGCTTGCCATTCACCACACCCGCCTTCTTCAGCACCTCGGGCGTGATTTCGGTCTCGCCGAGCGCCGCCAGACGATCGAGGTTCACGACGTCGTATTCCTCGCGGAAAATGTTCGTGAACCCGCGCTTCGGAACCCGCCGGAGCAACGGCATCTGGCCGCCTTCAAACCCGCGTATCAGCCGCGCCCCCGAGCGG
>WNFJ01273297.1_pt2 | contig 10599 bp, 14 predicted proteins | sample 5400461 | NCBI WGS metagenome assembly WNFJ01 (sample SAMN13153349, study PRJNA577476) | soil metagenome | isolation source: 115 cm saprolite on Douglas fir-dominated hillslope | place: USA:California | collected 2013-09-17
GCGGCCTGTGCAGCTGGGCATTGGTACTCACGCTCATGGGTTTGACCATCCGCGCGGGAGCGGGGCCGGAAAACGAGAGTCAAATCTCTATCATCCAGCAGCCTAGTTCGCCGTTCCGAGTGACAATTATCGAGGAGAATCCGACCTTTGCGTTGTTCGGGCGCGATCGGCATTACACTAACGGATTCAAGCTCGGATTAACGTCCTGCCAGCTAGCTGACGGTGGCATCTGGAATGCGCCGGTCCGGCTATTGCGCGCCATTTATGTCTTTAACCGGCCCAGCGATGGAACGGACAACCGTCTGGAGTGGACTCCGGTGGCGCAGGATATTTTTACCCCGCAAGACCATGATCACAAGTTTGTTACTCCAAGCGATCGGCCTTTCGCCGGTTGGCTTTACGCCGGGTTTGATTGGATCCAAAACGACAATGATCGGCAGCTCACTTCCTTTGAGTTCCAGGCTGGGATCGTCGGATCCTGGGCCCTCGGTCGCCAGGTGGAGAATACCTATCATGATATTTTCAATATCAATCGAGTGCGCGGCTGGAGAGCCCAACTCGGAAACGAGTTTGGTGCAGTCGGGTTTTGGGACAGAAAATGGCGTTTTAATCACGATCTCGGCAACGGCTATTCCTGGGAAATCATTCCCGGCGTCGAGCTCGCGGCCGGCAACATTTTTACCTATGCAGAAACACGTTTCAAAATAGCCGAAGCGTCGACAAAGAAATCGCCGTGGGCGACGCTTTGGCCGGTTGTGAGATATTTTACAAGGACTATCTCCGGGCCGGTTTCACGTTTTTGCTTCGTTCCAATGAGTTTACGAAACAGCGCGGGCCTGATACGTTCGGAGCTTTCTATCTTTCATTGGCTCTCTGAAAGATCGCTCTATTCTGATTGCGGTTTGCCGGCTCTGAATTTATTCTAGCGTTCCGGTCGTTGAGTAATTCAAAGTGTCTATCCGGCATCATGAAACTCCTTGTGGTTCATCCGAGTTGTTTGATGTACTCAAAGATCTACCTTCGCCTGGAGCCGCTCGGGCTTGAGCTGGTGGCAGCCGCCGCTCGGAAAGAAGGTCACGACGTTCAGATCATTGACCTACAATCGGAGACGCAGCGGGATTATTTCCGCATCATTGATCGATGGTCGCCGGACGCGATCGCTTATTCCTGCAACTACTTGGCAAATGTTCCCGAAATCATCGATTTAGCGAAGGAGACTCGGAAGCGACTGCCAAACAGCTTGATAATGGTTGGCGGGCACAGCGCATCTTTTACCGCCAAAGAATTACTCGAGCATGCCGATGGAGCATTGGATTGCGTTCTCAAAGGAGAAGGAGAGCCGGTTATAACGGACGTGCTGGCAGCTGCTGAAAGCGATCGCAAATCGCTTCACCAGCTACCTGGCGTCATGACCCTCGAAGGGGAAGGGCCGCGTCCACGATTCGTGGCGAGTCTCGACGATTTGCTGCCAGCGCGAGACTTGTTGCGTCACCGTCGTCGATATTTTATCGGAGTTCTCGATCCCTGCGCATCGATTGAATTTAGTCGGGGTTGCCCGTGGGATTGTGTGTTCTGCAGCGCTTGGACATTCTACGGCCGGAGCTATCGTACCAAATCACCGGATTGTGTGATTGAAGAGCTGGCCACTATCCGCGAGCCAGGCGTTTTCCTTTTAGACGACGTGGCATTCATCCAGGCGGAGCATGGGATGCAAATCGGCGAAATGATTGCGCGTAAAGGAATTCGCAAACAGTATTACTTGGAGACGCGCGGAGACATTTTGTTGCGCAACAAGGAGGTTTTCCAATTTTGGCGCGATATTGGACTGGAGTACATGTTTCTCGGCATCGAGGCGATCGATGAACAGGGCCTCAAACAATTTAGGAAGCGCGTTTCGCTCTCGCAGAATTTCGAAGCGCTGGAGTTTGCCCGGTCGCTTGGCGTATCGGTCGCAATTAACATCATCGCGGACCCGTCTTGGGATCGTGAACGGTTTCGAGTGATTCGCGAATGGTGCATGGAGATTCCCGAGATCGTTAATATCAGCGTCAATACGCCTTACCCCGGAACCGAGAGCTGGCGAACCGAGTTACGCAATCTGAGTACGCGCGATTATCGGCTGTTTGACATTCAACACGCAGTTCTGCCGACCAAGCTTACGCTGGCCGAGTTTTATCATGAGTTGGTCGAAACTCAGCGCGTTTTGAGCATGAAACATCTCGGGCTGGCCGCGCTGCGAGATACCGCCGGGCTTGCCGCGGCTCGACTGATTCGTGGTCAGACGAATTTCGTACGTATGCTCTGGAAGTTTAGCAGCGTCTATAATCCGCAGCTCCAGTTGGCCGATCACAACCAACCGGTGAAATATGAAATTTCTCTGCCGCCAGTCCGATCAGAACAGTTCGATCGACAATCGCTGTATATCCATTCTGCTCGCGGACGGAGTGGCCGTCAGATTGATCGCGCAACCGAGCAGTTCGTCGAGAGTACCCGGATGGGAGCAGCCGAGAAATAAATGGACGGCTCGGCGGCAGCTTCGCCCTGCCGAAGAACATTTTGAGCCGTTAGGTTTGGTACGTCGCTCCCGCCGAGCCGTCCATTTATTTCTAGAAGAAGCTCAGATGATTGAGGCCATTCTGAAGCTCAACGTCTACTGTTGCAGTCTTCGTATCGCTCAAAAGAAACACCAGATCCATCAGACTCGCGTCCGCGGGAACCTTTCGCGGGTGCGGGATTTCGTTATCGACGATCCACTCGCTGTTATCGGGGAGGCGATAAAAAACAAACACATGGCTTCCTTCGGTTTCGGTGCCGCGAATATGCCACCGATAAAAAATCAACCGTCCATGGATACCGTGCTCAGCCAGTCTGGACGAAAGAGCTAGTGCGTAATCCATGCATTCGCCATCCTTTCCCTTGCCATTAAGGTGCGGATCGCTGGCCAGCTGGTAGTGAAGCGGCTCACTGGGCGAAGAAGCATTGAGCGGGAGGTAGGAAGCCAGAAAAACTGATAGGGCAATCAGCAATTTTCCCATTCCGTTTCTCCTTCCCACATCAGATCGCACCGACCGCGCAAAAAGATTGCACCGGCTCCCTGGGAGGAGAGTGACAGGCCAGCAAGCGAGCAAAAATCGCCGCGTTTTTCTGAATGAAACCCCAAAAAAACCAACTCCTCGGGCCTGAAAGCCACAGTCAGAGTTAAACACATACCCCATATAGGGGACTTATTGGATAGCAGCTTGCGTGCCAGGTATGTCCACCATTGGAATTTTACCGTGCCCCCGTGGACGCTCCCTGGGACAAGAGAATCGGCACCCTTCAACCACGCTCCCACATCTGGGAATCGATCGTCTCGTCAGCGGGAAAAGGATTTTGGAACCCGGAACTTTGTATCCCGAATTCAACGCCCGCCGGGCGGCTGGCGAAGAGGTCGATCTAGTTCGTTTTCATGAACCGCACGAAGAATAAAATTGACCAAAGCTTTGGCCATCGATCCCTCAAACTTTTCTTCTCCATATAACATGATGTCCATGCCGCTATGCTCCGGAAACCCTTCTTCATTTTGTTTATTATTGTTGCTGTGGTTCGTTTAAGACCATGAAAGAGACTATGAAGGCGGTGGCATTAACCCGTTATCTCCCAATCAAGGATCCAGAATCGTTACAGGATTTCGAGCTTCCCAAGCCCGTTCCGGGGAAACGGGACCTTCTCGTCCGCATCGAAGCGGTCTCTGTGAATCCGGTCGACGTGAAGGTTCGGGCGCCAAAGCCTGGTATTGAAGCGGACCCAAAAATCCTCGGCTGGGATGCAGCCGGTGTCGTGGAGCGAGTTGGGGGCGACGTCACATTATTCCGGCCAGGAGATGAGGTCTATTATGCCGGATCGATCACGCGGCCAGGAACGAACAGCGAATATCATCTGGTTGATGAGCGAATCGTGGGAAAAAAACCGGTGAGTTTGACCTTTGCGGAAGCGGCCGCACTTCCTCTGACCACGATCACGGCGTGGGAAACATTTTTTGAGCGACTGCACATTGATCGCGCCGGAGCTGATGCAGGAAAGCTCCTCTTAATAATCGGAGGTGCAGGGGGGGTCGGCTCGATCGCAATCCAAATTGCTAAGTTTGCAGGGCTAAAAGTTATTGCAACTGCGTCGCGAAGCGAAACCCGGGAATGGTGCATAAGTCTGGGAGCAGATTATGTGATCGATCATCGACAGCCGCTAAAGACGGGGTTGGAGAAAATTGGAGTCGGCCAGGTCGATTACATCGCTAATTTTTCAAACACCGATCTGTACTGGACTGCCATGGCCGACATTATCACGCCGGAGGGAGCCATCTGTTCCATAGTGGAAAACTCAGAGCCGCTCGATCTCAATATCTTGAAGAGCAAAAGTGCGACTTTTGCCTGGGAATTCATGTTCACCAAATCGATGTTCAATTCTTCGAATATGGAGGCGCAAGGCGCTCTCTTGAATGAGGTCGCCAAGCTAATCGATAGCAAACTCATCCGAACGACTCTCACCGAAACGGTTCCGACGATCAACGCCAAGAACCTTCGCGATGTCCATGAGCGAATCGAATCGGGCCGAGGCATCGGAAAAATCGTTCTCGCGGGCTGGTAGCCGAAGCGAGAGGTCCAGAGGGCCTAGAGAATCTGGCCCAGGGTGAGGCTTGGCCTAACCTTGGGTCAATCAAAAGGCGACGACGCTCTGTCGGAGCGAGAGGACCCATTTATCCGCAACCGAATCGTTTTCCATCGTTCAATTTGACTTGCAGATCGACCGCAACGCCTTCGGAAATCGCAAACCGATCCACGGGTTGTTCGACGAGGAGGTTTTCGAGGCGACGTTCAAGTTCCCGTTTAAGTATACAATATCTTGCAATGTTATGATATGCAACCACAGAAGTCAATACCGGAAAGTTCCTGAAGCGGCGTTGAGCCGCGATGGAACACAGCGGGCGGTGCCTCTCGCTCTTTAGCGTGGAGGCGATGTGTCAGCCGATCCAGCGAGTTCCTCCTAAGATCAGTACGCGCATTGAAAAGGATCTTGTTCAATTGGGCCTTAGCACAATATCGTCAGCCACGATGAATCGAAAACAATGCTTCTGGCTTCTTGCCCTGCTCGCGGCGGTACTCATTTTGAATTCGTGCGCCAACGAGGAGGGTGTAGCCCCAGCCGAAGGAGAACTGAGCAGGAGCCACGGCGGCTACTAAACGGCAGCCTGTTTCGCCGGGTTCCGTGTTCCGCCCCTCACAACGGTAGTCCTCGCGCGACGACATCACGTCTTGGTAGAAGGTCGCGATCGATGCCGGTCACGCCAAAATGTTCAGCGAGCAGGGTTCGAAGCTCGGTCTCGTTCTGGATCAGCCGCTCGGTGCGATCGCCTTCGTGAGTCTCAATGAACCGATCACCGCTGACCGTTACGCGCCCGGTGGATGTTGCGATGGAACAGATCGTCCCGCGGGTGAAATGGCTTTCCGGTGAAGTCTGATGGTACCGGCACATTTCGGCGAAATCATCGATACTGCGAGGTACCAAAGTGAAAAGGTATAAAGGCTTCCAGGTCCCGTCAGGTGCGCGCTCGCGGACAAGCCAATCATCGGCTGCGTGCGTTAGGAGCAGTGTCTTGCCTGGATCGCTCTGTTCTACACCGGCAGTAAGGCGCAACGGCTCAAGGAACGCATCACCAAAACCGACATCGACGAGGTAAGGCTGATCGAGATCGACCCGCAGCGCCAAATGATCAAATGCCGGACCGAAGCCTCCTTCGCGATGTGCGGCCCGAGCAGATAGCAGATTGACCTGGAAACCAAGTGATGTCAGCAGGCACGCAAACAACCCGTTAAGTTCATAGCAAAATCCGCCTCGACGGCGGCTGACGATCTTTTCGCAGAGACTGACGAGATCCAGTCGAATCGGCCGTCCAAGGTGAATATCCAGATTCTCGAATGGCACACACAGCAAATGGGCGTACTGCAATCGGCGCAGACTTTCGGCGTCGACGGAAATAGGGCGGGCGAGGCCAATTCGACCTAGATATTCCGCAACGTTAACGGCGTCAGGCATCTCCGAAAGAGATCACAGCGCGACCGAGCTGCGATTGTCGAGAATGTAAGCGGATGCTCTACCCTCCGCAACGCAAGGCAGGACTGGCCCTCCCGAGCATATTGAACCGCTACAGAACGCTGTCTGGACATTTTTGCTGTATGCAGCCCTTTCGTTGGCCGGTCTCTGGCTCTGCTTTCGTTTCGTCCCCGCGACCAAGGGAGTGCCACTCGAACGGATCGAGCGCGATTTGCGGTTGGGGCGGCCGTTGCGGGATCTGGGAAGAACCGTGTGACTCGACCAAAAAGGACTAATAGCCAGACCCGGGTGGCGCATGGCTAACCGGGGGTGCCTCGAAAGAAACCAGAATCTAATCTGCGAAATCTGTGTAATCTGTGGATCGACGTTCTTAATCATAAACTCTTATGAAACTCGAAGGAAAAACTGTTCTCATCACCGGTGGAAGCCAGGGTATTGGTCAAGGTATCGCATTCCGGCTGGCGGAAGAGGGCGCCAATATTGTGGTTGATTACGTTGGCAGCTCGCAATCCGCGGATACAACCGTTGCGCAAATCCAGAAGCGTGGACGCCGCGCGTTGGCCGTCCAGGCCGACATTTCATCAGTCGACCAAATTCACAGCATGATAAAGCAAGCGGTCGATTCCTTCGGCGGAGTCGACGTGCTTATCAATAATGCCGGAGTAGAAAAACATGCCTCCATCTGGGAGGCAACCGAGCGCGATTATGACCTGGTCCTCACAATCAATTTGAAAGGCGCTTTTTTCGCCAGCCAGGCTTTTGTTCAGCACCGAATGGCGGTAAAGAAGCCGGGAAAGATCATCAACGTCAGTTCAGTGCATGAGGAACTGCCTTTCCCGCATTTCACTTCCTATTGCGCGAGCAAGGGGGGAATGAAGATGATGATGCGCAACCTGTCTATTGAGTTAGCTCCTTACGGGATCACGGTGAACAATATCGCTCCCGGGGCGATTGAGACGCCGATTAATACTGCGCTGCTTAACGATCCACCCAAGCTCAAGGCGCTTCTCGATAACATACCACTCGGCCGATTGGGACAGGTCAGCGATGTCGGCGGGGTTGCCGCCTTCCTGGCGTCATCCGATGCGGACTACATCACCGGAACCACCATTGTGGTGGATGGGGGATTGACCTGGAACTACAGCGAGCAATAGCGAACCGCGATGGAACACTGCTAACGAAAAGCCGGCAGAGACCCGGCTGCAACGATTCTGGTAGCGATGGGGGCGGGGCGCGAGGACGGCAAAGGAATACAGTCAAAATTGAACCGCGAATAGACACGGATTAAAGTCGATTCATTCGCGGTTGGTTTTTCGTCGTCTTTGGCTGCGGCTAGGCCGCGCTGTCTTCTTCGTTTCTGTTTTTCACCTTGCATTCGTGGTTCCTGCTATTTGCCCCAACTCTGCGGTTGAACCGCGGATTGGTATGACGAGAATACAAGATGCTACCGGTCGAACTGATCGAATACGAAAACGCCTCTGCGGAAGTCCGGAGTGTCTTCGACGATATTATGGCCACGCGGAAGGTTGATAAGGTGAACAACTTCTGGAAGGCCTTGGCCAATCATCCGGTCACTTTGCGCCGGACCTGGGAAAGCGTAAAACAGGTAATGGCGCCCGGCGCACTTGATCCCCTCACGAAAGAGCTGGTTTACATCGCTGTAAGCGTCACTAACAATTGCGATTACTGTATTCATTCGCATACCAAAACCGCGCAGAAGGCGGGACTGACGGAGGAAGCGTTCGGTGAGCTGCTCGCGGTGATCGGCATGGCGAATGAAACAAACCGTCTGGCTAACGGATATCAGGTACCTTTGGACTAGGACTTCGTGATAGCCGATAGCCAACGACCGTGAATTCTTTTATGAGCGTCTCATCAATCCATCACTTAGCCGAAAGGCGTTTAACCGAGCTTGGAATTGTGTTACCGGCGTTTCCCATGCCAGTAGCCAATTATATTCCATTCACAATAAGCGGAAATCTGCTGTTCATATCAGGTCAGGGTCCACGGACAGCCGATGAAAAGTATATGACCGGCAAAGTCGGCCGGGATGTTACGGTGGATGAGGCGTATGCCCACGCTCGGTTGGTCGGTATCAATTTACTGTCGGTGGTTCATCACGCTCAAAATGGGCTTAGCACTGTGCGCCGGGTGGTTAAGCTGACCGGATTCGTGAACGCGTCTGATGACTTTCGGGATCACCCGAAAGTGATCAACGGTTGCTCGGATTTACTGGTCGAGGTTTTCGGAGACGCGGGCAGGCATGCTCGATCAGCAGTCGGGGTCAGCAGTTTACCACTGAATATCACGGTCGAGATCGAAGCGATCTTCGAGATCTCCTGAATTTTCTGCCCATGTTCAATATCGCTGAGCTCGAGCGGGCCGCGGAGGTCGTGCACAAAGTCTTGCCGGAGACGCCGCAGATCCGCTGGCCGCTATTGTGTCAACGCGTCGAAGCCGACGTGTGGGTGAAGCAAGAGAACCATACGCCGATTGGCGCGTTCAAAATCAGAGGTGCATTGTTCTATATCTCTGAGCTTCAGCGCAAATATCCTGAGGTGGGAGGAGTGATCGCAGCCACGCGGGGCAACTTTGGTCAGAGTGTTACCTTTGCCGGAGTCGGTGCCGGACTCAGGACCGTGATCGTGGTTCCGCACGGCAACAGCCGAGAGCAGAATGCGGCGATGCGCGGTTGGGGCGCTGAAGTGGTCGAATTCGGCCAGGACTTCCAAGACGCTCTCGAGCGGGCTGAACATTTGGCGAAAGAATTACAGCTCCATTTTATCGATTCCTTCAGCCTGGTACTCGTGCAGGGCGTAGCCAGCTACGCCTTAGAGCTGTTTCGGAGAGTGCCGAACCTCGATTACGTTTATGTCCCGATTGGCATGGGCAGCGGCATTTGCGGAACCATCGCGGCGAGAAACACGTTGGGATTGAAAACCAGAATTATCGGAGTGGTTTCGAGCGGGGCTCCAGCCTACGCTCTCTCCTTTCAAGCTGGCAAACCTGTGTCCACACCGACGGTGAACACGATGGCCGATGGCATGTCTTGTCGAGTTCCGAATCCGGTTGCCGTCGATATCATCAACCGGAACGTGGACCACATTGTGACAATACCAGATAGCGAAATCATAGAGGCCATGAGGATCTATTTCAGCGCAACCCACAATGTAGCGGAAGGTGCCGCGGCAGCGCCCCTGGCCGCGCTGTTGCAAGAGCAGAAAATCGTTCGCAATAAACGCGTCGCCTTGATCCATTCCGGGAGCAATATCGACAGCGACATCTTTGCGTCGGTGTTGGCGGGTTGAGCGCCGACCTGTCCGCCGAAGCCTTTCCTCCGCAGCAAGATTGTAGACGATTATTTGCGAAGGCGGAAGAAAGCCAACTGACTTGCGGCGACTTCATCATTATATGGGCCTTTGTGCTCAGCCCATGCCGTGAGCTGGTTTCGATCTCCGCGAAATTCGTAAAGGGGTACTCCAAAGCCGCACGAAGTGGAAATGCGGGTCAAGCGCACGCGAATAAATGAGCGAAGCCCTGGCCCACCGCCAAAACGCGCCTGGAGAGTGGCGAAATCTGCATGGTGGGACTCAACTACTTCGCCCTGGCCATGCAGGCGGACGATATTTGGCGCACCGGCAAAAGCACAGAACATCAAAACAATGCGGCCATTTTCTTTGATGTGCGCGATCGTCTCCACCCCGCTACCGGTCAAGTCCAGGTAAACAACGGTTCGTTCGTCAAGAATGTGGAATGAGCGGCCATCCTTTGGCGAGCAATTGACATGGCCGTGCTGCGACAGTGGGGCGGTAGCCACGAAAAATATCTTCTGTGCAACAAGCCAAGCGGACAGCTTTTCATCAATCGCGTCGTAAACTTTGCCCATGGCAAATAGTGGGTCAAAGCTACCGGCCGGTCAACGGTGAGACAGTCCGTCCCCGGACCGCCGGTAGGGCGGTCCGTCCCGGACCGCCGGGGTGCGTCATGAATTGGTCGGGCGGTCCGTCCCGGACCGCCGGGGGTGCGTCATCAACTGGTAGGGCAATCCGTCCCGGACCGCCGGGGTGCGTCATCAACTGGTAGGGCGATCCGCCCCGGAACGCCGGGGTGCGTCATCAACTGGTAGGGCGATCCGCCCCGGAACGCCGGGGCCGCTAAAATGGATAACATCAATGTGTAGTGTTGTTTATATGGATCAAACTCCCAACCGATCGCGTAAAATGCTCGATCACACAATTCCGGCTCGGACGGAATCAGACGCTGAATATTTCGTTACAGTGTGCTGCGGTGACCGTTGCAAAAGCACATTGGCTCTTCCCCATGTCGCGAAAATCATCTTCGACGCGGTCCAAGCTTACGAACGACGCAAACTCTGGTTCGCCAGATTCATGCTTCTCATGCCGGATCATCTCCATGGGATCTTCGATTTCCCGTGGGATGCATCCATGCAAGCGCTGGCGAATTGTTTGCCGGTCAGGGGTGAATTCGCCGGCGGTCCGGGACGGACCGCCC
>WNFJ01237537.1_pt1 | contig 10597 bp, 16 predicted proteins | sample 5400461 | NCBI WGS metagenome assembly WNFJ01 (sample SAMN13153349, study PRJNA577476) | soil metagenome | isolation source: 115 cm saprolite on Douglas fir-dominated hillslope | place: USA:California | collected 2013-09-17
CGCTGGCGCTGATGGACGCCGGGGTTCCGATCCGAGCTCCGGTGGCGGGAATCGCGATGGGATTGGCGAAGGAAGGGGAGAAGATCGCCATTCTCTCGGACATCCTCGGCGATGAAGATCATCTCGGGGACATGGATTTCAAAGTCTGCGGCACCGAGAAGGGAATTACCTCGATTCAAATGGACATCAAGATCAGCGGCCTGACGACGGAGATCATGCGCCGCGCGCTGGAGCAGGCCCGGGTGGGGCGCCTCCACATTCTCGCCGAGATGCGCAAGGGGCTGGCCGAGCCACGCAAGGAGATCAGCCAGTACGCGCCGCGAATCACCACCATTCAGATCCGCCCGGAATACATCAAGAATGTGATCGGGCCGGGGGGCAAGGTGATCAAGGACATCATCGCCCGGACCGGTTGTTCGGTGAACATCGAAGATTCAGGCAAGGTGGACATCGCCAGCGCCAGCTCGGAAGCGGTGGCTCAGGCGATCTCGATGATCCAGGCGCTGACCCGGGAAGCGGAGGTTGGCAAGACCTACCTGGGCACCGTCCGCAAGATCGCCGAGTTCGGCGCCTTCGTGGAGATCTTCCCGGGCACCGACGGACTGGTCCACATCTCCGAGCTTTCGGACAAGCGTGTGAAATCCGTCTCCGACGTCCTCAAGGAAGGCGACGAGGTGATGGTGAAGGTCCTGAGCATCGACAAGATGGGGAAAATCCGGTTGTCCCGCAAGGAAGCGCTGGCGGACCGGGCCGGGCAGCAGAACTCGACTGCCCAAGCTGCCAGCTCGCAAAACACCCCCGCCTGAATCGCTTAGCCCTTTAGTCGCAGGTCGAAAAACGAGTGCTCAACCGCCACGCCATCGTTCTGATTGTAGGGAGCTCCGCCCTGGTGCTCCTCTGGCCCTACCCTCAATCCGCCTACGGTTGGTTGGGGATGGCCCTACTGGCGAGCGGATTGGGACTGCTACTCGATGTGGAGAGCGGCGGAATCCGGTCCGCGGTGGCTCACCTGGTCCAGGGCGTTGGCGTGGCATGGCTTCTGGCCACCGTGGTTCGAGGGCTGGCCTTGGGAGAGGCGCCCCCTCATCTGATCTTGGCCGCGAGCGGGATTGCTTTCGCCGTTCTGGGCGTGTGGTTGGAGATTCGAATCGGATTTCGCGCGCTCCGAGCAGCGGTGGCGATCCAGGCGGTGGGGGACCTGTTCTATCTCTCGGCGCTGGCGGTTGCCTTCTGGGGGCGCAACCAGTCTCCCAGCACGGTCGGATGGACCTTCATCGCGCTGGCGGGTCTGCTCAGCCTCTACGCGGCGATCTACAACCTGGCCCTTCAACTGCGCCGGCTGCGCCATCCGCAGGCCGGGTGGCGTTATCGCCTGATGGGGAGCGATGGACGAGGGCTTCGCTTGAAGACGCCCGACGGAGAAGCGCTGATTGCCTGGTCCCATCTGGAAGCGATTCGCCAGTTGGATCCCCGGCATCTGATTCTGATCTTGCCGGCGCCGCTTCCGCCGGAGATCGCCGCCAGGTCTCTTCCGCTGGAACAGCTTCAGCGCGAGGTGGGCGGTTTACCGGATCGCCCGCCCGATCGGTATGGCCTGATCCTCCACGAGCAAGAACTCGGTGCGCCATTGTCGATCGCCGAGGCTTCGATCAAGGCGCACCTGCCTTCGTCAGAAGTGCTACATCCCCCTGCGTGAAGAGGATCGAGCTCAAGCTGAAACGGATGCGGCGCGGCTCGCAGGTGCCCCTGCCGGCGTACCAGACGGCCCTGGCCGCGGGATTGGACCTCTGCGCGGACCTCGACGCGGAGGTCACCCTCAAACCGCTGGAGAGGCGAGTCATCCCGACCGGCTTCGGCATCGAGGTGCCCGCCGGGTACGAGGCTCAAGTTCGCCCTCGATCTGGCCTGGCGCTGAAACAGGGCGTCACCTGCCTCAATTCGCCGGGGACGATCGATGCGGACTATCGGGGTGAAGTGCAGGTGATTCTCGTCAATCTTTCCAACCTCCCGGTGACGATTCGGCCGGGGGAACGGATCGCCCAGCTGGTGATCGCCGAGGCGTGCCGGGCCGATCTCACCGAGGTGAACGAGCTCACCTCTACCGAGCGGGGGTCGGGTGGCTTTGGCTCGACCGGGAGAGGACTGTGATCGACCGTTACGCGCGCCGGGAAATGGCCGCCCTCTGGTCGGCCGAAGCGCGGCTGCGAAGATGGAGAGACGTCGAGCTCTCCGCCCTGGAGGGAATGGTTGAAGCGGGGATTGCGCCCCGCGAGGCGCTCAAAGAGTGTCGAGCGAAGGCAGGGGATTTCGATTCGAAGGACGTGGCCCGGATCGACGAGATCGAGCGGAGCACCAAGCACGACGTGATCGCCTTCCTCACCTTCCTGGAAGAGCGGATCGGCCCGGCGGCGCGCTGGCTACATTTGGGGATGACCTCCTCGGACGTCCTGGACACCGCCCTGGGAATGTCGCTCCGGGATGCGGCGGATTTGCTGCTCAGCGGTATCGATGGGGCGATGAAGGCGATCAAGGACCGCGCCTTCGAGCACAAGCAGACAGTGATGATCGGTCGGAGCCACGGGATCCACGCCGAGCCGATCACCTTCGGGCACAAGCTGGCGATCTGGTACGACGAATTGCGCCGCCACCGACTGCGTCTGGAGCAGGCCCGTCAGATGATTTCGGTTGGAAAGCTCTCCGGAGCGGTGGGAACCTTCGCCCATCTGGCGCCCCAGGTGGAGGCCCACGTTTGCGCCCGGCTGGGACTCCAGGCGGCGCCGGCGTCCAGCCAGATCATTCAGCGGGATCGCCATGCGCAGTTCTTTACCGCCCTGGCCTTGCTCGGCTCATCGATTGAGAAATTCGCCACCGAGATTCGGCACCTGCAGAGGACCGAGGTGCGAGAGCTGGAGGAGGCCTTCAGCGCTGGCCAAAAGGGCTCTTCGGCGATGCCCCACAAGCGTAATCCGATCCTCTCGGAGAATCTGAGCGGATTGGCCCGGCTCCTGCGCGGCTACGCCTTGAGCGCGATGGAGAACGTCCCGCTGTGGCACGAGCGGGACATCTCCCACTCGTCGGTGGAGCGGGTGATCTGCCCGGACGCGACGATCGTGGCGGATTTCATGATCCACCGCTTTCAGGGCCTGATGCAGGGCTTGCGCGTCTACCCGGATCGAATGAAGCAGAACCTCGAGCTACTCGGAGGGGTGGTGCATTCACAGCGGATTCTGCTCGAGCTGACCCGCCGGGGAATGGACCGTCAGGCGGCCTACGTGCTGGTCCAGCGCAACGCGATGAAAATGTATGAGCAGGGAACGGATTTCAAGTCCGCGCTGTTGGCGGACCCGGAGCTTTTGAAGGTAATGTCCGCCGAGGAGATTTCCGCCTGTTTTTCGATCGAGCCGCACCTGCGCCATCTGGACGAGATATTTCAGCGGGTGTTTGGCTAAGCCTCAAGCCTTCAGGTAACCCGCGCTTCGCCGATTGTTTTCGATCCGAGCTTTCACCTCGCCAATCGCCAGAGGAAGCGGATCGCCGGTAATCTGCTCGAACGCGGCAAGGTACTTCTCTGCCAGCTCGAGTCGGACCTGATCGGGGATCGGCGGAGGGACTCCGTGCCCGGAAAAGCCGCGCTCCTTGATCAGCCATTGCCGGATGTTTTCCTTATCCAGCATCTTCTGATCCTCGCCTCGCTGAAATCGCGCCTCGTACTCGGCCGCCAGCCAATATCGGCTGGAGTCAGGGGTATGAATCTCGTCGATCAACAGCAAGTCGTCGCCGAGCTTTCCGAACTCATACTTGGTGTCGACGAGGATCAGCCCCCGGCTTTGCGCCCATTTCTGTCCCTCCGCAAAAAGACCCAGGGCGGCCTCGCAGGCCTTCTGCCAGTCGTGCCGACTGAGCATTCGACGGTCGAGGATCTCCTTTTCGGAAATCGGCTCGTCGTGCTGTCCCTGAGCCGCCTTGGTGGAGGGGGTGATGATCGGTCGGTCAAACCGCTGGTCTTTTTTCAAGTTCTTCTCGAAGGGAACGCCGTAAGCGGGAGCGGCCCCCTTCTGGTAATCGCGCCACAGGCTTCCGGTGATGTATCCCCGGATCACGAATTCGATTGGGAAGGGCTCGCAGCGGCGGGCCACGGTGACGTTCGGGTCCGGAATGTCCACCACGTGGTTCCGGACGACATGCCTTGTCTTCTCGAACCAGAAGGCGGCCAGCTGGTTGAGCACCTGACCTTTGAAGGGGATGGTGGTGAGAACCCGATCAAAGGCGGAGAGCCGGTCGCTGGCGATCAAAATCAATTGATCGCCTCTCCGATAAACGTCCCGGACCTTTCCTTGATATCGCTCGCCCAGCTGCGGGAACTGAGTCTCCGTTAGCGTGTTACCGAGCTGTTGACGAAGGATAGAGTTAGTCATCGCGCCTCCCTTGCGGAAAGCGGCCGACTCTATCGGATTTCTTGCAATCTGGAATGACTTGCGGCGAGGTAGAGGAACGTCGAATTGATGCGGATCAGCGCTTGAGGTGCGGCCGATGCTTCAGTCGACTCGCCCGATTCCGTGCTCGAGTCCTGGGCCACGTAGACGATGGCCGGCGGACCGGCGCTCAGCTCGACGCTCACCCCGCCTTTGGGTGGGCTGATCCCTGTGCCACCCTCAGGGCAGCTTGCTCTTCGGAGAGGAAGTGGAGGCGCTCCACCGGAACCTGATGGGAGGCGTTCGAGCTGGCGAAGGAGAGCTGAAGTTGGACACCTGCATCCGGGGCTTGCAGCAGGTCGAGTCGGGCGTCGATCACCGCCGGACTGACGACCGACCGTTCGATTTGAACGAAGATTTCGGGGACGCCCCGCACGCCGAGGCTGGCCTCTGCCTGCGCCCCCTGAAGCAACCGCAAGTACGCATCCTCGGCATTGGCTTCCAGCGCCACCATCTCCGGGGCAAGCATCAAGATCGACCGCGCGGACACTGAACGAGGAGGGGCAGGCGTCTCACCACAGGCGATGAGGACAAGAGTCGCCGCCAGACTCAACGTAATGTGCCGCAAGTACATCGGAATCTCGAATATACAGATCCTCCTCGAAAACAGCTAGTAGTTAAACCGGGTTGAATGTCCGTTTCTCGAGCCAATCTCGTAGTGGTTTTGCATCAGACGCGCTCTCCGGACAACCTCGGGGCCGTAGCGCGATTAATGGCCAATTTCGGTTTTTATCGGCTGGCTTTGTCCGAGCCAGTCACTTACGCCTTCAGCGCCGCGCAGAAGCTGGCGGTAGGTGCCGAGGAAAGCCTGGATCACCTGGAGCTGTTTCAGCATCTTCCCGATGCGCTGGATCAGGCCGTCTATGCCTGTGGAACCACCGGGCGCCGAGAGGTGAGCGGCAGGCAGATCCTCTCGCCAGAGGAAGGCCTTCGACGACTGAGCCAACGCGCCAGCGGGGGTCGGGTTGCCCTGGTCTTTGGCGGAGAGAAACGCAGCCTCTCGGATCAGGAGCTGTCTCTCTGCGACGATTTAATCGCGATTCCGACCCAGGCCGTTCAGCCCTCGATGAACCTGTCGCAAGCAGTGGCGGGCTCTCGCGGGGATGAAAGTTCCAAGGTCGAATCCACCGAAGCTCCCGGCGCCACGTTGGAGACGGCTCGCCGCCTCGAGGAGCTGATGCAGGAAGTTCTTCTTCGAGCCGGGTTCCTCAATCCTCAAGCGCCGCAGCATCTGCTTGGCGAAATTCGACGTTCGCTGTGGCGCTCGGCGCCGACTCAACGGGAAGTCGAGCTGTGGCTCGCGGCGTTCAACCAGCTGCGGTGGGCGTTGAAAAAGGACTAAGCGGCAGGCGCCGCCGGGGCCGCGGGTGGGGCAGGGGTTTCAGGGGGGGCAGCCGACGCGGGCGCGACAGTGCCCGCAGCCTGCTCCTTGGGTGCCTCCGCCAGGTGCTTCGCACACAGTCCGTGCTGGACCGTTTTCGCTCGGCATTCCGGCTTGGAGCAGACGCGGTAGCGGGAGTGCGGAAGCTCTCCTTGCCGCCACTTCTTGTAGTGAAAAAAGCAGTACCACTTCGCGCGGTAGGGCCGCTTGCAGCCTTCGACGGTGCATGCCTTCTTGCCACCGCCCTTGGTCCGCCGAGGCCACTGATTGGATTTTGAAGCGGGCTTTTTCTCGGTCTCGGCCAACGGGAGCTCCTTGAAGGGTTGAATTTCGCTCGGGCAGGCGCCGAGGCGAAGGGGCGGGTTACATAGCTCTCCGACGGCATCCGCTGCAAGCCCAGCGTCGGGCGAGCTAAGCTAGGGTCCCCCGTCGGGCGAAGCCATCAGCCCGCGCGCTCTGCTGCCCAGCGGGGACACTGTCTTGCGCACCAGGTCTACGGAAAACCGGTAGGGCTCCGCAGCGGAATCTCCGGCGCGACAGGCGACCTCCAACGTGCCGCGAAATGAAGAAAGTATCTTTGCCTTGCAGTCGAGGGGGTGCTCGCCGGCGCGCGCTGCGAGCTCCTGGCCGATGGATCGCGAGGGCCCTGCAGGCGCGGCGCCCACGAGGGCAACCGCGCGGCGCTCATCGGCCCGGTTGAATTGCTGTTGGAGGAGCAGCAGCATGAAAGCTAAAATGGCCACCATCAGCGCTCCGATGACCATCTTCGCGCGTCTTTCGCCAAGCGACTGCAAACCAGATGTACTTATCCGCTCCCATTTCGCTTCGCGACTAGCTTCTTAATTGCGTCGCGGTCCTCAGCCGAGTGCCGCTCCTTGGGCTTGCGCTCCGCTCCGCCGGAGAGCTTGTCAGTCGCCGCATCCCATACGTCCTCGGCCTTGTTCTTCAAGTCTTCGATTTTGTTTCCTATTTTCGGCAGGGAACCCTGCCTTTTCCATATTCTTTGGACGCGGTGGACAATGGTGTCTCCCTGGATTTCATACGTTGCCAGGAAGAGTCCGCACCCCAGGGCGAGCGCCATCCACAGAAGCAACTTTAGAATTCGGACCATCCTCTTTTCCTCCTACCTTATCCTACAGGTGCTCATCCGCGGCGCCAGTTTTTGAGTGCGCTATGACCGGAGAACGAAGGGATTCAAGTGGACGGAGACGGCGCGAAAACAAGCCCTGAAGCGAAGAAAGCCACCTACCCGCTGGGCATGATTCTGATCGGGCTTCTTTTGATGAGCGCCCTGCTCTACGTAGGCGTTCGAGAGGCCGAGCAATCTCGGTCTCTCGACAAGGGCTCACCGGCGCCCGAATTCTCACTCGCCCGATACGAAGGCGGGACCCTTTCCCTTTCGGGGTTGAGAGGCAAAGTGGTTCTCCTCGACTTCTGGGCGAGCTGGTGCGAGCCGTGCCTGGCGGAGATCCCCTTTCTGGTGAAGCTGGCGCGCGAGTACGAGCCCAGGGGCCTGGTGCTGGTCGCTGCGAATCGAGATGAAGGGGCGAATGCCAAGGCGTCGGTGGGCGTCTTCGTGGCAAGGAAAGCGCCGGAACTGGCGCCCTACATCGTCTTTGCGGATCCAGCGGCCGCGGCCCACTACCAGGTCGATGTGCTGCCAACCGCCTATTTCATCGATCGCGACGGGAAAATCCTCAGCAGCCACTTGGGATATTCTTCCGAGGCTGCGATGCGAAGCCGAGTTGAGCAGGCGTTGACCCTGACCCTGAGCGGAGCCGAAGGTTCGAAGGGCCAGCCCTGACCCTGAGCGGAGCCGAAGGTTCGAAGGGCCGCTGTGGGGCTGGCGGTTTCCTTGGCCTACAGTTCCTCGATAATCCATTTCTGCTTCCGACTAGTCCTTGTGACCACATCGCTCGACCGCGTACGATTTTGCGGTCCCCCACAGATCGCGCGACCCATGACCGAGCCCAAATCGAAAACCCAGCGACTGTTTTGGGGCCGAAGGCTGTTCCTGATCGACCGCTCCTTTCAGCTCAAATATGCGGGCATTTTGTCGTTGATCGGCATGCTGGTGGTGGGCTTCAGCGCCTTCATCCAGGAGATTTTTCGCACTCAATCGCTTTCCGATCTGGCCTTGCCGGGTGCCCTTCGCCTCGAGTTGGCCGCTCGCCATACCCAGGCCCTGTGGGTATCGGTCGGTGTTTCAGCGGCGACGGCGATTGGTTTGGGCCTGTTTGGAATTATCATCACTCATCGAATCGCCGGGCCGGTGTATGCGATGAGCCAGTTCGCCGCGGCGTTGGCACGGGGTCGATATCCGCTCATTCGTCCGCTCCGAAAAGCAGACGAGCTCAAAGATTTCTACGAGCTCTTTCAGAAATCGGTCGAGTCGCTTCGGGCCAGAGAAGTGGAGGAACTGTTCCGGCTCGAGGACGCTATTCAGGAGCTCTCTGGCGCTAATCCGCAAGTGCTTGCAGTGGTGAGCTCGCTGCGGCAGTTGAAGCAATCAAAGCTCGCTGCCACCGGTCGTCTGGTCGGCGAAGTGCCTGAGTCGAGGCTGTCGCCTGCCGAGATGGCCATGCACGCGATCAGCAACCCGGAGGTGGGCGGTTAACCCATGTCGCGCGACGTCTTCGTCAAAGGCAGCTCCGCGGCCACGGACGTTGCCAAGCAAGCAGCCACCGGCGCTCCAAAGCCTCCGCCGGTGCGGAAAGCAGTAGCGGCGACGCCGTTGGCGGCCGCGCCGTCGGTGCCCTCAGTAGTGGCCAGGGGCAAGGGCGCAGCCTCTGCTCCCTCTCCGCCGGTGAGCTCAAACAGCAGACCCACGCTCGCCCCCCCGGGCGCGGTGGCCGTTGCGGGTGTCTCTCCGAGGCCGGCGGTGAATCCGAGCGTACCCAAGTCTGCAGCTCCGACGGTCAGCTTGCGTCCCGCGAACCAAAGCGCAGCAGCGACTGCGCTCGAATCGAAGTCGCTTTTTGACTTTCTCGATGCGTCTCCGGGGCAAGCGCTCGCCGGCACAACCAGCGTTTCGGCATCGGCTCCAGTTCGACGCCATGGCCTTCGGGAGTTCCGCAACCGGAGCGGGCGCTCGACTTGCTGAGGGGAAAGGTGCAGGACGAAACCTGGGCGGCGACCCTCGCGAAGTTGCGCTCACAGCTGACGGAGGTCGAATCCTCGTCGTTGAAGGCGGGGGGAGGGGCGATCGATCTGTCTGGGCTGAGGAATGCAGTCGTGACTCGCTTCCGGCTGGCGGCCGCGTTGGGCGTCAAGCCCGAGCCAGGTGTCGCTGTCGATAGCGCGGCGCTGGAGGAGTTACTGGACGAGACGGACGTCGTGCTCTCGATACTACAGTTGCCCGAGGCTGCGACCGAGCGAGTACGCGCGGCTTTTTCGGCTGCCCGCTCGGCGATGGCCAAGGACGCGGTCGCCCTTTCGGAGATCGCCGCGGAGCTCGCCCGGCGCGCGGCGGAGGACGCGGCGGCCGCGAAGTCCACTCACAAGTATCAGCACGTCGCGCGGATCGTGGCTGCCGGTGGCCATACTGCCAAGACGGCCTTGCGGTCAAAGGTGCTCTGGGCCGTGACGGCGATCTCGTTTCTCGGTGCGGGGGCTTTTCACGGGTATCGTTATCTGAAGGCTGGGAGTGAGGTTCAGGTTCTGATGCCCGATGCACCCCCGGGGATGAATGGGTTCAAGAACGAAGCGTTGGGAATTTCGGTCTTCCAGGCCTATGACAAAACAAAACCGGTCGACCCGGAAATGGTCGCGCAGTTGAAGAAGAAAGCGGAAGCAACTGGCAAAACGCTCCATGAGGTTGGTCCTGGAGAATTCATCCTTGCCCCATCGAGCATGAAGATTCCGGATCTTGCCCCTCCTTCAAAGCCGGGAACCCCGTGAATTGTCATCGAAAACGAAAGCATTCGTCTCGTCTTGGATTCACCCTGGTCGAGATCTGCCTGGTGGTGGGAATCATTTCTGCTCTGATGAGCGTCGCCATTCCTGGTTTTCTCACCTTGGTCTGGACTGCCAAGCGGTCCGAAACAGATACGGTGATGCGCAACATTTCACAGGCGATGATCGATTACATTTCCCAGAATGAAAAATTTCCGACGGACATGGGAGGTGGACAGAGCTCACTCACCGGCAACCTCAATCCGCCGGCTCCGGTGACTGGTTTAAAAAAACAATTTCTCCCGAAACAACCGGGATGGACGTCACTTGCCTGGGAGCCCTCGACGTTCGTTTACTACCACTACTATGTCTATGGGTATATCTCGCCAACCGTCGCCTACTTCAATGTGCAGGCGGCGTCGGACTTGAACGGCAACGGCGTCGCCGGCTGGCGCCTGCAGACGTATACAAGAAACGGTTTGGATTGGAACATGACGCAGGACATCATCTCGCCCCAGAACGAGTGGTAGACGAGCGTCGTTCCCCGGGTCGGGCGAGTAGCAGTTGACTGACGCCGCCCGCTCGTTATGAGTAGAGTCAACCTCAGAAAGGGGGCGACCTGGTTTCGACGGGGGCAAAGAAACCCTAGACGCGTGTCGAGCATGCTGGCAGCTCGTAAATCCGCTGGCAAAAACTCAAAAGCCAACGACAACGTTGAGCTCGCACTGGCTGCCTAAGCAGCTTTAAGTGCGCGGTCCTCCTGATCTCGGCCCGTGGGTTGGGGCAGGACCGTTAAAATGCGGGCTGGCTTGCTGGAGCGCCTGGGCTCTGGCGAGCGAGAGATTCCAGG
>WNFJ01185173.1_pt1 | contig 10596 bp, 11 predicted proteins | sample 5400461 | NCBI WGS metagenome assembly WNFJ01 (sample SAMN13153349, study PRJNA577476) | soil metagenome | isolation source: 115 cm saprolite on Douglas fir-dominated hillslope | place: USA:California | collected 2013-09-17
TTCTTTGTCCCGGAACTCAGTGCCGCTTGTGCTACCACCGAGTAAGTTCCCGTTAAAGACTTGGCATTTAGCTTGTAATTCCAAATTGCAGTGCCATTGGAGCCGGTGGTGGCAGCCTGTGTTGTGTTGGCGCCGTTCGGCGCGGTAAGCGTAAAGGTCACGTTCGCGCCCGAACTGGAGGTCCCGCCGTTGGTTACCGCCGCCGTAATAGAAACTGTGCCTGGCCTGGTAAAGGACGCCCCGGATATAGAAACGCTGACGGCTAGCGATGGAGGAGTCATTACCGTCGCATTCGCTGTTCCAGAAGCGCTGGAGGCGGAGGTTGCGGCGTTCAAGTTGACCGGATACGTACCCGCCAGTGTTCCGGCAGGTGCGCCTTTATCCATCGTCACAGATGCGGATTGGCCGGGGCTGAGTGTGACCGAAGGGGCTGAGAGTGACGTGAACCAACCCGAAGGCGCGGTTGAGCCGAGATCTATGGTGCTTGAGGAGCATCCGGAGGAGTCGTTATTCGTGACTGAGACCGCGTAGCCGGCGCTCTGGCCAGGATAAATGCTAGGGTTCAAGGGTGAAACAGTGACGCTGGGCGCCGCTGCTGTGCAGGGCGTGGGCCCATAGTTCACGGCGACCGTGAGCCCGCTGGAAGTAGCACTCAGAACCGAGAGTGAGAGGTTCGTGTATGGGTCGCTCCAGCTCTGTCCCGAAAGCAGAGCGGGCGAGAAGAAGCTGCTGTCGCTCGGGGTGTAGTTAATAAGTTGGCTGTGGAGCCCGGTGGCTGAATCTTCGTAGTGAATGAGTGCTCCCGAATACGGTTGTGGAACTAAGAGGGTATTAACTGGGCTGGGGAACGCTCCCCCGCTAGACTGTGGCGTATCGTAACTGCCGTCGGGTTGCCGATATTCGATCCATAACCAGGCGTCGTTGCCCGTTCCCCGCTGTACCTTGATGGCCTTCAGTCCGCCAAGGATTTCGTAAGGTTGCAGGGTGTAACTGCCACTCGCTTGGACGGTTTGGTACCCGGCGTTGGGCGGCAGCCAGCCCAGAATTTCTGCCTTATGCGGCGCTGCGTATTCACCGCCAAGGTTTCCGGTGCAGCAGGACATTGCAGAGAACTTATCTCCGTATTCAGTGAGAGCACCCGAACTGGCCAACGGCCCGAGGGTAATTGGGTTGCCACCACTGTCGGCGAAACCTCTGCTTGAGGCGTGCGACAATCCAAGGCCGTGCCCCAATTCGTGGGTGGCTACCTGTACCGAGGCATAGGCCGCAGAAAGATAAGAGCTTGAAGCGTTGATGGTGCCACTCGGGGTGCTCAGGGAAGAACACCCGATACTCGAAAGTCCGGACCAACCACATCCCAGGACATCGGGAAAGATGACTACGACGCGGTTGTAGTTTTGGAAATTCGCGCCGGCAGCGGTCGCAGCAGACATGGCATCGCTTTGTACCGCGGCGAGAGACTGGCAAGCGGTGCCGCTGTAGGTCCCCGTTAGAGTAAACCAACCGAAGACATCTCCAGTCGCGGACGTTGTTCCATACGAAGTCTCCTGCCAGAAACTGTTCACTGAGGGCGACGTGCCAAAGAACATGTCATGCACGCTCTGAGGCGTGATATTCGGCGGTGGTGTGACACCCGGAAAGGTGGCCAATATTACGATTACGTTCTGAACTCCAGTTGTCATGCAGGAACTCTGGGCATACCCCGACGTTGAGGTGAATACGCATAAAGCGAACACCAGTCCGTAGATCGCAAACTGCTTAAGGAAGGACAGCAGTCGTGCGCGCGAGAGGCGCACTCCCTCGCTCAGTACTGGCCAGCCGAAGGCGCAAGCCAGCACCAACAGCGATGTTGGCCAGAAATGTGCCATCGGCCGCGTTGTTGCCGCAAGTAAATGGCTGGAATCTGAAACGCTCGATCTTGCACCGGGCGGCACCGGAGCACTCGTTTCAACGGCCATGAAGTTTCCTACCACTACGCCGGTGGCCTGGAGTACTTGTTCGCCACTTTTTGCGGGCTCTTTGTTTGCGAAGTACAAATAAAGACTGCCTGCGTTCGCATTCATGCTCCACCAGGAGCGGGAGCGATTGGCATAATCGGCAATCCAGTGCTGGACCGGTCCACTCACAGTCGCGTGTGATTCAAGCTGGGAGGAGGATTGCGGAAACTTCGTCGCCAAGTCCGCCAGCAGTTCGGGGGAGAACGCAAATGCTAGCGCGTCGTGGGGATTGTTCTGGATCAGGTACGTCAATGCCGCTGCACGTTGCGCGATCACTGTGGCTGCCTGACCACGCAGCACCCGGGCGTGATTGACGTCTGCCTGCCGCATCTGGCCGTGCAGATTCAGCAGCGAGTTATTCAAAGCCCGCATGCTTGCTGCGGCGGGGGCATCGGTCTTGCTAGTTTGGGCGAGACAGAATGGGCTGCCAAACAGCACCACGACGGCCAAAGCAACGCTCTGCAAAGCACACTGTAATAGATCCGGGGGGAGATCTCTTTTTCCATGAGGCCGCCTTTCGTCCCAATGATGTCAGCTTGGGCGAGGTGCGGCGAGATCACAGAAGTGCAATCTGCAAATAGGAAGGGCACCTCAGAGGTACAGCAACCTTTGTGTCAGTCGCACACGAGGGGGTTGAGGACAGCAGGTATGTGCAGCTTCAGAGGCTTAATCGAAACGTGCCATTGCGTACACGGGAGGCTACGTAATCTTTCGGGCAGGGACAGCGGTTATTTCGGTCACTTCATTTCAGGATTAAGCCGTTCTACTGTTCAACGCGCGAGATGCGTATGCTCGCAGTCGGGCGGTTACTTTTCCTCGCCAGCTCATCATCAATAACGCGCGCAAACGCGTCCTGGCCCTGGGCACCGGAGAGCGCAACTCCGTTGATGAAGAATCCCGGCGTCCCGGAAACACCGGCCTTCTTGCCTTCCTGAAGATCCTTATCAATCTCCGCCTTGTACTTCTCGCCGGTCAGGCAGGAACCAAACTGCTTATCATCGAGGTTCAAATTGCGCGCGTATTCGAGCAGGGCACCCTTGTCCAGCTTCGACGCCGTGAACAGCTGGTCGTGGTACTCCCAGAACTTTCCCTGCTCCAGGGCGCAGCGCGAGGCCTCAGCCGAAATCTCGGCCTGGGAATGAATCTGCGTGAGCGGGAAGTCGCGGTAGGAGAGGCTCACCTTGTCTCCGTACTTGGCCAGCACCTGGTTGAGCGTGGGTTCCACCTGATGGCAGTAGGGACACTGGTAATCCGAGAACTCAACGATCATGACCGGCGCCTTGGGATTTCCACGCACGCGGGCGGGATCGTAACCCACTTCTACTCTCGGGGCCGATAGCAGGACCACCACCTTCGAGTCGGCCCGCAGGGCCTTCAAATAATCCTGGCGCGCCTGCTGGATTTTCGCCTGCTTCAAGGACTGCTTCACTTGTGCCCTCACGTCACCGAGCGGCCGATTCAATCGGTCTTTCTGTGCCAGGTAGTACCCCTCGATCTCGGCGTCGCTCGGCTCCGGAACTTTGGAGTTCACTTCCTGATCGAGCAACTTTTCCGTGGTGAGCCCTTTCTTTTTGGCAGCAGCCTCAAGCGTCTTCTGTTCAATCAGGTTATCCAAGGCTTTCCTCTTGATTTCGTATTCCTGATTGCGCAGCGGCTGAAGTTGCCCCTCAACGGTCGGAGCCAGATCCTCGTCGTAGATGGTTTGGCCCTCTACTGTGGCAACGGGTTGTTTGGGTTTGGGCGTCTCCGCATTCTGGGCCACAGATGTCGCGGCAAAGAAGGCGGACATACACAATAGGAGTGCAACCCTGAAGTGGCTCATAGGTAGAGAGAAGTATACGTGAATAAGTGAAAGGTGTCCCACATGAAAAAGCAGATCTGCACCCCACGGATCTAGTTACGTCCCGGTGCGGAAATTCGATCCCAAAAGGGACGCTGCAGCGGGTATTCAAGCGGCGATTGCTGAAGCGCAGAAGACCGGCAAGCGCGTCATCCTAGATATCGGGGGCGACTGGTGCCAGTATTGCCACCAGATGGACCAATTTTTCCAGGACCACCCTGACGTTTTCCAACTCCGCGAAAAGAACTTCGTCACGGTGCTCATTTTTTACAGTTCCGACAACAAGAACGAAAAGGCTTTATCGCACTACTCTAAAGTCCTTGGTATCCCTCATTTTTTCGTATTGGGGGTTACAGTGCGCGTCCATTCCCCAGACTTGCACCGGAACCAGAGCTTGTCGGCGTCGGTCCATTCAGTCCCCCCTCGCGAAATTGAATGGAACGATGATAGGTGCAGGGGAGGAGAAAGAAAACTAACGCCGGTTACCCGCCTGCAATTCCTGAAGTTATTTACCAACGTTACGCCGGAAAGGGTACTTAAGTGCCGAATCGAGATCGGGCATGGAGCACGAGGCGGGACCACGCGGATCACCGCACGTGCTGCGCGCTCCGGTAGGGGTAGCGCTTGCGGCTGATCCCTTCGCCGACACAGCGAATACCGAAAGCTGCGGAGTCAGCTTTCTGCTGTGGCATTTCGGGCATTCTGCCTGCCCAAGAGCAGGGACGATGCCGAGCTGTTGCATCATGCCCAGAGCATCCCAGCTGAACCGCTGGTCCAGGATTTTTCCATTTGTTATGCGGTTGGTGGTTATTCCCTCTGGTTATTCCCTCTGCAGTCATTGTCTTGTCGCCGGAGCTGAGCCCCTCAGATCGCCCTTGTGAGTACCTGATGATCTCCAGTGGATAACCACCTCATCTTCTTCTGCCACTATATCTTCAATTGTAAAACGGAGGTCGGGGAAAGCAGTCAGGTAGAGATTGACCAGGCGCTTGTACGCCTCGGACCCCGTACCCAAGTCGGGCGTGTTGGGATCGTGGTTGGTGAATGTGGAGGCGACAAGTTCGTCCACAACTTCCAGCCTCCGGTTGTTCCAGATTTCCTCAAATCAAACGGCTAGCGATGACCTTGTTCTGCGCCGACATGAGGTCTCTAGTTGGATTTGCTTGTCCGGAGTTCGGCCCTGCCTCACCATGCGATGGGTTTCTAAGGGAACAGCAAACGGTAAGGCTGGTCAAAGCGTACTCTCAGAGTCTCCGGCTTGCCAGTCGCGTTGGCACGAGTGGCACAACGGCGAGAGTCTGGGAGTTCGCAACGGTGCCGCCCTTGGAAGCGTTTCGACCGTTTTCCTGACTTGCTTTCTGGACATACAGATCCGAATCGGCTGCTCTGAGGAACTCCTCGATCGCTGTCCCAGGGGTGTACGCAGATACGCCGCAGCTAAGGCCCAGCCGGTATTCTCGGTGTTCCCTGTTGTTCCACCTTTCCAGCAACTGGCAGAGCCTCTCGACAGCGACGCCAGCCTGGACTAAGTCCGTGTCGGGCATAATGACCAGGAACTCATCGCCTCCATAGCGGATGACGAGATCCGCCGCACGAAAGTTCTTTTGAAGCAAGGCTGTAACCTCACGCAGGATCTGATCCCCGATCAGATGGCCAAATCTGGTGTTGAAATCCTTGAACTCGTCAACATCGGCCAGCATCACAGAGAGATTGCTCTGGGTTCGCTCTGCTCTCGCTACCTCCCTCGTCAGAGCTTCTTCCATAAAACGACGGTTGAATACTCCTGTCAGGGCGTCCGTTCGTGCGCTCCGCTCTGCGATCTGCAATTGAAGGATCAACTCGCGCCTTGTCCGCAAAAGTACCAGCCGCTGCTGAAACAAATACACATTCAGTAGGATGAGTAATGCCGTCAGCCCGAAAATGAGCTGCGTGATGTTCTGCTGGCGCGCGACGATAGCACTGATTTGCCACAGCATTTGTGGCGTTACCAAAGCTAGGAACCCGCCGCCCAGAACGACCACGACCACAAATCCGATGCACCAGAGCTGGAGATCACGCCAGTCAAGCGCGCGGATTTTCTGCTCGATGCGGTCGGGCGCGAGTTCGGGTTGTCGCTCCACGACGGTTGTTTCCACCGAACAGCCTCCCCAGTGAAATATTCTAGTTACTAAAGCCCATTTGACCCGCTTCCCACAAGATCGTCATCTGAGTTGGTATCGCGGGAATCAAAGAGGCTTTCCTCGCGCAGTACCGCAACTTGACGAAAGGGAGCGACTTTGAATGCAAAAGCCGCCACTCCGAGCGGAGTCGGGCCATATCAGAGACAGTATACTGTCAGCAACCTTCCTCGTAACCGTTACACCAGTAACATCCTGTTTCTCGCTTATTCAAGCTCGACGGAACTGTGTCCTACACGTACAGTCCCCTGTCTGCCATCACCCGTGACTGAGATCGTCCATTTTTTCGATGAGCCGCTGTAGGCGTTCCTGGGTTTCATTGTTCAGGCCCGTAAACTCGATTCCCATCCCCACTCCACCGTCGCAAGCTCTGACAATAGCTCTGGTACTGATTTTTTCGGATTCCATCCAGAAAGTAATGCTCAATTCCGTGTCCCGGGGAAGCGGAAGGAGCGTCTCCACATAGCAGCCGCTGCCGCTTGTGTCTGTTGCATGTGTCCGCATGGGCGCACCGCTGCCGCGCTCATCTCGTAATTCGATGGGGAAGGAAACCTTGTGCCGTTCAAGTCGTCTCCTGTTCTGAGCAGACCGTGTGGTTTGAGCAGCAGGTGTGGCTTGAGCAACAGGTGGGTTCTGGGCGACGGGTTCTGCGATCTTTTCCTGCTCCCAGGGACATTGCTGACCCTCGAGCATTTGCACGCCAGCCTGGATTTTTTGCAGAGGTCCTGCGTCGTTTACCCACACCACCCGAAATCGGGCTTTCTTGTTACCAAGCTGCACCCCGATGACGTCACCCGTCGTCAGCTGACGCTCGATACCGGACAGCTTTGCACCTTGGGTGCTGATGTCGCCCGCGTGCCCATTTTGGAAGAAAGGACGGCTGTCCGCACCGATACCCCACACTCGGACGAGGAGGTTTACCGGCACCCGAGGCTCCGGCCTGTTCTGCATGCAATCAAAGATTCTGCCACCTCAACAAACGTCGAGCACCATGATAAACCTTTGTGATTTCAGACCTGCTGTTACCAAGGTGGCTGCGCATGGGCATGACCACCCCCGCAAACTCGCCAGCACGAGCTTCAGTGCCGACGCTAAATCAGTCTGCGCACTACGACTAAGTTTCTGCTCGCGTGATGATGACAGCCTACAAGAAAAGCTCATGAAAGAGAAAGGGCTCCAGTCCCAAGTACGCGTCTGGCAGGCAAGATACGCCGGTCCGGAAGCAGGAGCCGTCGTGGTGAGTGTCGAGTATCGAGTCCTGGCTGCGTTTGCAGCCGATGAGGCAAAAGTCAGTTCCAGCGGTGAATACCAGAACTGGCTAATGGGTTTCGACAAAATAAGGAAGATTGTATCGGATAGTCTATACGGCGAATTGTAGGATTGCTCCCAGGGGCGGGAGAAGAACTGCGCCCCCCCGGTCTTTTCCTCGGTTGGTGGCGGTCAGAGAATGAGAGCTCAAGTAGAACGGATCTGTCAACGATTCCTGCGTAATCGGCTGGTTGCTGAATTGAGTTTTGGGTTTGAGCGTTTGAGCCGGGCGACCCGCGAAGCAATACTGTGAAGTTTCTTAGCTTCTAATTTATCGTATGGGGAGCCTGGATAGGATCAAATCTGAAAGAAACGGCCTCTCTCGTTTCTGTTGAACTCGGCTCATACTTCCATTCCTTCACCGCATTTTCTGCAGCAGTGACCAGGATCGGGTTACCGCCGAGGGTCTCAATCTTTGCAACTGAGCCAGAAGGATTCACAACCGCAACACATCGGACGATCCCGCCTATCCCTTTCGACTTCAACAGCACGGGATATTCAGGCATGACGCGGTGGACGATATTGCGCCGCGCTACCTGGCTGTAACCTTGCACCGGCAACAGAACTACTATAAACCCCAAAAGCATCAACGAAAGCAGCTTTGCATTCCGCCCTACGAATGTTAGCGCATTACAGGACACAACACGCCCTTGAGTTGGGCACTTGCCCTTTACCCGCACACTCTTTGCCAAGAAGATCGTCAGCATACTCCCGATACAATAGACTCCCAGCTTCTAAGTTCTTGTGGCCGAACAGCAGAATGTTCATTGTGGCAGTTCCCAACCTTCCTCCTTCATCTTTTGGTTCGCCCAGTGCTGCAGTTTTGTCAGTGTCTCTGGTTCGATGGCGTTGAACTTGATGCCAGCTCGTCCTCCCGATTCCGCCCACATCAAGCGGGCTTTAGCCTGGATGGGGACATTGTCTTCGGGTAGGACGAAATTCACATCCAGCAGTCCTTCACACTGCGGTGAGGAGGGTAAGTCTTCTACGCCAATACCCCGGGAACTCAGATTGACTGCTGTCAAATGGATCTCGTCGCCCTGGACGTTTTTCAAAGTCACCGGAAACTGCACTCTTGCCCGGAAGGATTTCTGCTGTTCCCAGCTGATGGCTCCCAAACTCGCATTCTTTGTGCGGCCAGGAGCATTAATCTGATACTCGCGCAGCTTGCGGCTTAGCGTGCGTCGTGAGATTCCAAGTTGTTCGGCCGCCAAGGCCCGATGCCCTCCCGTCTTTTCCAGCGCCGTAACGATCATTTGTTCTTCCATCGCCCCGAGATCAGCTGACGCCACGACCATTTCGCGGCTCGGCTCCTCACCCTTTGCTTGTGAGACCTCCTCGCGAACTTCTGTGGACCCGATCTCCGCATTGGGGGAGTTCAGGGCCAATTTCGTAACCACATTGCGCAGTTCCCGGATGTTACCGGGCCACGAGTATGACTGCAGCGCACGAACAGCCTCCTGCGAAAAGCTTCTACCCGGAGCCTTGAGCATCAGGAAGTGCCTGGCAAGCACAGCGATGGACTCGGGACGCTGGCGCAGCGGCGGAACGCGAAGATGGAATTGGCTAAGACGATGATATAGATCCTTCCGGAAGCGGCCCTCCTTCACCGCAGCCTCAAGGTCCTGATTGGTGGCGGCAACTACCCGCACATCTACCTCGATTTTGCGATGGCCACCCAGGCGGTAGTAGGGACTTCCGTCTAGAACACGCAGCAGCTTCACCTGGACATGGGATGGCAGCTCGCCGATTTCATCCAGGAGGACCGTACCCTTTTCTGCCATTTCGAAGAGGCCCGGCTTGCAGGCATCGGCACCACTGAAGGCGCCTTTCTCGTAGCCGAAGAGCTCACTTTCGACCAGATGTTCGGGCAGGGCGGCGCAGTTAACCTCTACAAAGGGCTCGCCGTTCCGATGGGATGAGTCGTGGACAGTGCGCGCGATGAGTTCTTTGCCGGTGCCTGTTTCTCCCGTAATCAACACTGTTTCCGTGTGCCCGGCGACACGTTCCACCATCCCCATGAACTTGTGCATTAGTGTGCTGGCGATGATGAACGGAGTGCCGTTCACATCCCGATGTACAACCACAGGCCTGGGGTAGTCCGAATCCGCCGTTCGTGCGTCTTCTTCGCTAGGGGCGAGTGCGGGCCGTAGTTGCGGCGCATTCACGTCGAAGCAGGCTCTAATCATGCCCACTGGGGTTGAATCCTCCCTGACCAGCAGACTCATCGAGATATAGACGTTGATCGTCGTGCCCGCTTTGGTTCGGTTGAGCATTTGCCCCTGAAACTGACCGGTCGCCAGGACTGTGCTGAAAAGGGTATCAGGCAATGTGCTAGCGTCTCCTTCAGGATGCAGCACTTCCACATTTTTGCCGATGAGTTCTTCAGAGGTATAACCGTATATCTGCAAATTAGCCTGATTGCAGCCTGTGATGTCACCTTGCAGGTCGGTTGTAATTATGCTGCCGTGCAGCTGATCGAGGATGCTTGCTGGAGATACGGGCCAATCCGCAGACGTATTGGTTTGGTTAAATACACTTGGATTAGAACCATTCTGCCTGTTGCCCGCGGAAGATTGTTTCAGTGTTGACATGATTGTGCAGCCCTAAAATTGATCGCGCGCAAACTGGTCCCGCACCACAACCTTCAGCTAACACATTTCATTTCATGACAATGTGCCTGTTAAGGCCAGTGGTGTTGTGGAACGGTCGAAACGAAAGTAACATTACCCCGCCGGGATAAGCTGGCCCGACGCGCGGGCTTTGGCCCATTTTGTCCCACTTCCGTTTGGGGGTAACGACTGGATTACCTACGCGGGTGCAGCCACTTATGTCCCCCGCATTGGCGCCTCAGTTGCTTCTGCAAAACGGGCCTTGCCCGATAGACCTATGAAAGTCAGCTCAGCATTTCTTTTGTTACTGGCAGTTGCTGTATCGGCCGTGGCCGATGACACCAAGCTCGCCCCAGAGCTCCGGAACCAGACGACTGGAAATCCGGTCAACGTCATTGTCCAATTCAACATACTGCCCACAGATCGGGAACGATCGGAGATTCGGAGGTTTGGTGGCAGTGTCAGGGCTAGTCTGCAAATAGTCCAAGGGCTGGAAGTCTCTGCGGCAAACCGTTTGGCCGCACTTTCCGGTGAATCGGATGTGATCTACATTTCTTCTGATCGTAACTTGCGTGGATTTCTGACCAACTCCGCTCCGGCCGTAAACGCTCCATATGCCTGGTCGCAGAGCCTGGAGGGCAGCGGGATCAGCGTGGCAGTGT
>WNFJ01652504.1_pt1 | contig 10596 bp, 7 predicted proteins | sample 5400461 | NCBI WGS metagenome assembly WNFJ01 (sample SAMN13153349, study PRJNA577476) | soil metagenome | isolation source: 115 cm saprolite on Douglas fir-dominated hillslope | place: USA:California | collected 2013-09-17
GCGAGGGCGGAATCCTGGAGTACCTCGACGAAGATCCCGCCGACCGCGACGGCCAGCACCGGGCCCCACATCGGGTCGCGGAGCACGCCGACCAGAAGTTCGGTTCCGCCGGTGCGCATCGGGCTGATCAGGACGTCCGTCGCGGCCCCGGGGCGGGCCGCGGCCGCGGCCGCGGTGACGGCCCGGTAGGCCTCCCGGACGGCGGCCTCGGCCGCCGGGACGCCGAGCCGGACGGCGCCGAGATCGCTCTTGTGCAGGATCTGGGCGCAGACGATCTTCACCGCCAGCGAGCCGCCGATCTCGGCGGCCGCCTTGACCGCCTCGTCGGCGGAGGTGACCAGGCGGCCCGGCACGACGGGTATGCCCGCACCGCTGAGCAGTTCGCGGGCTTGCAGTTCTGACCACTGGCCGCGCCGCTCGCCCGGCGCGGGGACCAGCACCGGCGCGGTGGGGGCGGCCCGGGCCGCGCGGCCGCCTGCCGTGGAGTCGGTGGCCTGGGTGCGGGTGCCGCCTGCCGTGGAGCCGGTGGCCTGGGCGCGGGTGACGTCGGACCACCAGGCCAGGTTGCGCAGCGCGACCACGGCCTGGCGCAGGCCGGGGATGACGTAGCCGACCTGGCCCTGCTCCATCGACGCGCGGGTGTAGCCGGTGACCGGCTGCATGACCTGGTTGATGTAGGCGGTCGGGCAGGAGGCCGCACGCATGCCCGCGCCGATCGCGTCGACGAACTTCTGCCCGTGGTACGGCTGCCCCGGGTCGGTCCACGGCAGGGCGTTGATGACGCCCATCACGCCGATCGATGGGTCGGCCGACATGGCCTCGATGGCGCGGGTGAAGATCGTCGGGTCGATCACCGCCGCTCCGGTCACGTCGAGCGGATTTTGCACCGTTCCGTAGGCGGGCATGATCGCGGCCAGCGCATCGCGGGTCGGCGCGGCCAGTTCGGGCAGCGCCGCGCCGAGATCCTCGGCCCGGTCGGCCACGATGTCACAGGCACCGCCGGAAATCGAGACGATGCCGATGCCGGGCCGGTCCAGGCGCCCCAGGGCCGCCGCGGCCCCGGCGGTGATGAGCATGTCCTCGATGGAGTCGACCCGGATGACGCCGAGGTCGGCGAACACCGAGCCGATTACCCGGTCGTCGCCGACCAGCGCGCCGGTGTGCGCGGCGGCGGTGCGGGCCGATAGCGCGCTGCTGCCGGCCTTCAGGACCACGACGGCCTTGCCGGCCCCGGCGGCGCGCCGCGCGGCCCGGCGGAACACCTCCGGGTGCCGTACGGTCTCTATGAAGATGGCCACGGCGCGGGTCGCCGGGTCATCGACCAGGAAATCGAGCACGTGCCCGGCGGTGATCATCGCCTCGTTGCCCAGCGTGACCATGTACGACAGGCCGACGTTGACCATTGAGGCGAAGTCCAGCATGGCCGAGGAACTGGCGCCGCTCTGGGATAGCAGCGCGACCGGCCCGCTCTCGCGGGGCAGGCCGGGGACGGAGCAGACCGGCACGCCGTCGGTGAAGTTGGCGAAACCGAGGTGGTTCGGGCCGAGCACCACCATGCCGAGGGCGGCGGCCGTAGCGGCGAGTTCGGCCTGCGCGGCCCGCCCGGCGTCGCCGGCCTCGGCGTAGCCCGACGACAGCACGCATGCGTTGCGGATGCCGGCCGCCGCCGCGTCGTGCAGCGCCTCGAGCGTGGCGGCCTGCGGGACCATCAGGTAGGCGACGTCGACCGGTTCGCCGATCTGGGCGCACGAGGACACGGTGGGCTGGCCGTGGGTCGTCGCGCCGCGCCGGTTGACCAGGTAGGCGCGGTCCGCGAAGCCGAACTCGACCAGGTTGCGGTACGCGAGCAGGGAGAACGTCGACTTGTCCGACGCGCCGACCAACGCCACGCTGCGGGGGCGGAACAGGCGGGTCAGCCTCTCACCGGTGATCTCGCCCGGCACGCTGGCCGTCATCCGGCGGTGCCCACCGTGCCGGCGTGCGGCAGGGTGACCTCGACCGTGCCCGGGCCGACGGTCACCTGCCCGTCGACCAGGCTCTCCACCTCCAGCGTCACGATGCCGTGAGCACCGTCGCGCCGGGCGTCCCGCACCCGCCCGCGCACCTTGACGACGCTGCCGACCAGGTTGAACCGGCGCATCCGGAAATCCTTGATCGACCGGATCGTGCCGGCCGGGCCGATGTAGTCGCGGACCAGCCGTTCCCACATGCCCATCAGGATGAACGTGCTGGCGTACATTTCCGGCGCCCCGGTGGCCTGCGCGTAGGCGGTGTTGTGGTGGATCGAGTTGAAGTCCCGGTTGCCGCCCGCGGCGACCACGAGGCGGTAGACACTCAGCGGGAACTCCACCGGCGGCAGTTCCTGGCCGATGGTGACATCGCCGAAGTTGGTCATGGCTGTTCCTCCTCCGGCCCGGCCGGGTTGTAGGCGTAGGTGCCGGTGCGGACCCGCGCGACCACCTCGCCGCGGTCGGTGACGAGCTCGCTCTCCCAGGTCAAGAACGCGCCGCGGCCCATGGAGGTCTGCTTGGGCGTGCACGAGGATGAGCCGCTGCCCGCGCCTGCCGACCCGCTCCCCCACCGTGAGCGGCCGGAGGAACTCCATGGAGATGTCGGTGGCGAAGAACCCCGTGGTTTTCGGAGCCAGCGGCAGGTCCTCGTTGTTGATCGGGCTGCGGGCCGGCTGCGCGTCCCGGTCCGGGCTCTCGTACAGGGTCGGCTCGCCCGGCCGCCACATCGGCGGCACGCTGTACACCATGGTGGCGGTGTACGGGGCGACGATATCGGGATAGCCAGCCGCCCGCGCGGCATCGGCGTCGTAGTGGATCGGGCAGCCGATCTCCAGCGGTTCCAGGTAACGGCGGATGGTGCCCGGCTCGACCGTGTCCGCGCCGAACACCACCGTGCTGTCACCGAAGTCGCGGCCGACCGCCTCGGTTAGTGGCTGCCACTCTGATTTCCAGTCCTCGCTCACGGGGCGATCCTCTCTAGGCCAGCGCGCCGGACGCCGCCAACCGGTCATACCGCGCCTGGTCGTAGCCGAGCAGGCCGCGCAGCACCCGCTCGTTGTCCTGGCCCAGCGCCGGGGCAGGCCGCGTCACCTGGCCCGGGGTTTCCGACAGCAGGTAGCGAGGCCCCTCGACGAACGCGGCGCCGAAGCGGTCGTGAGGTAGCCGGCGCAGGTGACCGCGGTGCGCCAGCTGCGGGTCACGGGCCCAGTCGGCGCTCGTCACGGCCAGGTGCGCGGGCACGCCTTGGGCCTGCAGCCGGGCCTCGACGTCCTGCGCTCGCTGGGTGGCCGTCCACGCGGCCAGCGCGGCGTCGAGCTCCTCGGCGCGGGCCAGCCGCCCCGCCGCGTCGGCGAGGCCCGGGTCGGCGGCCAGGTCGGGTCGCTGTAGCTGGGCGGCCAGGGCCTGCCACTGCGTGTCGTCGCAGACGGCGATGGCGACGAAGCGGTCGCGGCCGTGCTCGGCCAGGCACGGGTAGACGCCGTGCGGCGCGAACTGCTCGTCCCGGTTGCCGCGCCGCTGCGCCACCGTGCCCCGGTCGAAGTAGTCGGCGAGCTGCGGGGAAAGCAGGAAGACCCCGATCTCGCTCTGGGCTACGTCGATGTGGCAGCCCTCGCCGGTGCGCCGCCGGTGATCCAGCGCCGCGAGCAGGACCACCAGGGAGAACCGCGGGCCGACGTAGTCGGTGTAGGGACCGAACGGGCCGATCGGCAGCTGGTCCGGCCAGCCCACCAGATCCTGGTATCCGCTCACCGAGGCGCCGATGTTCCCGTAGCCGGCCAGCCGCGCTGATGGGCCGGTCTGCCCCATCAGCGACGTGCTGAGCATCACGACCGACGGGTTGATCTCGCGGATCGACGCGTAGTCCAGGCCCCAGCTGGCCATCTGGCCCGGGGCGTAGGACTCGGCCACCACGTCGGCCCAGCGGGCGAGGTCACGGGCGACGGCCCGGCCTTCCTCGGTCTTGAGGTTCAGCGTGAGACCGTACTTGCCTGCGTTGCAGGTTCCGTACAGCGCCGAGTTCTCCCGTCCGGTCCGGCCCTGGTAGAACGGCTGCATCAGCCGGGCGGTTTCGATCCGGGTGCCCGACTCGATCCTGACCACGGTGGCGCCGAAGTCGGCCAGGGCCCGCCCGACGACCGGCCCGGCGACGACCCAGCTGAAGTCCGCGACCTTGAGCCCGGCCAGTGGCGGCGTGCTCACGCGACGGCCCGCCCGTCACGCAGCGACTGGCACGCCGGGCCGTCGTAGCCCAGCCATTCGGTGAGCACCTCGTCGGTGTGCTCGCCGAGCTCCGGAGCCGGACGTCGCAGCTCGAACGCCGGGATGGAGACCGTCGCCCACTGGCCCGGCATGGCCTGCGCCCGGCGGCCGGAGCCCAGCGTGACGTAGAAGCCCCGCCCGGCCAGCTGCGGGCTGCGGGCCAGGTCCGCGGTGTCCGATACGCCGATGCACAGCAGCTTGTAGGCGATCGCCGCCTGCAAGATCTCGCTCTTGGTCTTGGCCGCGAGGAAGGCGGCCGTGGCCGCCCGGACCTCCTGCATGTCCGCGTCGGTGAACTCGCCCCGCTCGACCAGGTCGGGCAGGATCCGCCAGTCCCACCGCAGCAGGGTGTCGCCGCCGGCGTCTTCGGCGTGCATCCAGCGGAAGAAGTTGTTGGTGAACGGGCCGGCCGCCGGGCCGATGGCCAGGTGGAACTCCACCAGCCCGTCCTTGCACCGCCACTTCTTCAGGTACGAACTGGTGCCGGTGCCGCTGCCGCTCTGGTCGGTCCGCGCGGTGGGGCTGATCAGGGCGGCCCACTCGGGGTGCTCGTCGCCGACCGGATCGGCCAGGACCCGGCCCAGCGTGTTGAGGCTGAGGCCGGCCTGGGCGGCGACGTCGACGAGCTGGCCGCGCCCGTCGCGGGCGCGGGCGTGGTGGGCCAGCAGCATGCCGCCCGCGGCGTCGGCGGCCGCGTTGAGGAACGCCTGGGGGACGCTGATCCGCAGCGGCGGGCGGTCGCCGTCGCGGTTGGGTTCGAGCGGGCCGCCCGCAGCCCACACGATCAGGTCCGACGCCGCGTAGCCGGCCTTGGGCCCGTCATGGCCGAACGCGGTGATCGTCGCGTACACCAGCGCCGGGTTGATCTCACTCAGCTCGGGCCAGCCCAGGCCGGCCGACGCCGCCACGCCCGGCCCCAGCGACTCGACGAAGAAGTCTGCCCGGCTGGCCAGCTGGCGCAGCACGTGCCGGCCCTGGTCGCCGTCCAGGTCTACCGCGATGCCGCGCTTGTTCGCCGCGAACGTGGCCCACAGATAGGAATACGGCTGCCCGTCACGCTCGCCGAGCGGGGCCGCACGCCGGGCGCGTGAGCCGTCCAGCGGTTCGGCCTGGATCACGTTGGCGCCCAGATCGGCGAGCATCCGCCCGGCCAGCAGGCCACGCTCATCGGTCAGGTCGAGCACGCGGTAGCCGCTCAGCAGGCCCACAGCCCTCCTTCCCGCCGTGAACTGGCCAATATGAGGATTATCATTGGCATGATTTTACCCGTCAAGGCCTAGCGGAGCCGACCAGTCGCGCGGCCGCCCGCGCCACCTCGCGGGCGGCGGCCGCCGCCGCGGGCACGACGCCGGTGAAGCGCAGGAAGCCGTGCACCAGCGATGGGTAGTCCAGCAACGTGACCTCGGTCCCGGCGGCGGCGAGCGCCCGGGCGTAGGCCGCGCCTTCGTCGTGGAGCGGATCGTGCCCGGCGATCGCGATCGCCGTGGCCGGCAGCGCGGCCGGGTCCCCGGCACGCAGCGGGGCGAACAGCGGCGAGCGGCGTTCGTCCGGCGGGCAGTACTGGTCGAAGAACCAGCCCATCTCGCGGGCGCCGAGCACCAGCCCGTCATTGCGGCGGTAGGAGTCCCGCGTGACGTCGTCGTCGAGCACCGGGTACACCAGGAGCTGCCCGGCCGGCGCGAGGTCCGGGTCGGACGCGAGTTGCTGGGCGCACACGGCGGCGATGTTGCCGCCGGCGCTGTCGCCGGCCAGCACCACCGGCCTGGCCAGGCCGCCAGCGCCTCCGGCCGCCACGCACCGGGCGGCGGCCAGGCCGTCCTGCACGGCGGCCGGGAACCGGTGTTCGGGCGCCAGGCGGTAGCCGACGCTGATCACCTCGCAGCCGGCCTCGTCGGCGATGAGCCGGCAGATCTCGTCGGAGTAGTTGAGGTCTCCGGTGACCCAGCCGCCGCCGTGGAACCAGACCACCGCGGCGGCGGTGCGCGGACCGAGGGGCTGGTACCGGCGCACCGGGATCCCGGCCGGGCCGAGGCGCTCCTCGTCCACCGCTCGCATCGCCGGGCCGGCCGGGACCGCGGCGTCGCCTGCGCGCACGCGCTCGCGGGCCTGGGCGGGCGTCAGCTCGGTGATTCCGGGCAGCCCCGCGGCCGCCGCCTTCTCGAGCATGCCCGCGAGGTCGGGGTCGAGGCCGGGAAACCGCTCGGCCAGCGGCTGCGTGGTCGTCATGAGCGTCCGGCCCGGTCCGCGCCGGGCCCGGCGCCGGGTCCGGTTATCGGCTCCGTGGTGGCGAAGGCGGGCCGGACCCGGTCCCGGAACAGCTGCAGGGTCTGCAGCATGCGCTCCTGGGACAGGTCGAACCACTGCATCCGCAGGATGACGTGGGTGATTCCCTGCTGCTGGAGTTGCTTGAGCGCAGCGATGCAGGTATCCGGATCGGTGAACAGGTAGGACTCGTCCGCGACCTGCGCCGCGGACGCCTCGCCGCGCAGGTGCCGGTAACTGGCGGTGGTGTCGGGCGGGTTGAACTCCGCGTACTTGCGGGTCAGCGCGCCGCGGGCGGCCACGCCGACGTCCCTGGCCCGCTCCGGGTCTTCGTCGAGGACCAGCTCGCGCCGCACCACCAGGTCGGCGGGCCCGCAGCGGCCGAGGCGCTCCCGCTCGGCAAGGTAGTACCCGAGCACGACCTGCAGCCGGTCCGGCGAGACGTGCGGCGGCACGATCCACGCGTCCCCGAGCCGGGCCGCTCGGTGCGCCCCCGTGCGGTGCGCACCCGCGCCGATCCAGATGCGCGGACCGCCCGGCTGCACCGGGGGCAGACTGATCCGCTCCCCGGTGAGGACGAAGTGCTGGCCGGGGAAGGTGACGGTCTCGCCGGTCCACAGCGCGCGGACGATCTGGATGCTCTCCTCGAAACGCTCGACCCGTTCATCAAGGCCGACGCCGAACGAGGCGAACTCGTTCTCCCGGTACCCGAGACCGAAGCCGGCGATGACCCGGCCTCCGCTGAGGTGATCCAGGGTGGCGAACTCCTCGGCCACGCCCACCGGGTGGCGCAGCGGCAGGATGAACATGTTGGTGCCGAGGAACATGCTCCCGGCGTCCTCGGCGAGCGCGGCCAGCAGCGGCACCGGCTGCAGCATGGGCATGTTGCCGAGGTAGTGCTGCAACACCCAGATCGAGCCGATCCCCGCCTCGCGGGCCGCGCGGACCTGCTCACGCAGGAGCGGAACGCGCTCGGCCGCGACCGTCCCGGGCGGAAAGTCGTTCATGATCGCTAGGCCGAACTGCATCCGTCACCTTCTTACGCCACAATTGATGCTATTCATATGTATATATTGCCGGTACACTACCGGGAAGGAACGGCGCTGTCGAGAGGATCACCCTGACCGGCGCCGGAGAAACCTGAAGGAGACCGCATGCGCGCGGCAGTTCTGCACAGGTTCGGCGAGCCGCTGACCGAGGCCGAGGTGGAACTGGCCGAGCCGGCCGCTGATGAGGTGCTGGTCCGGGTCACGGATTCGGGGATCTGCCACTCCGACCGGACGGTGCAGCTCGGCAGTCAGGACCGGCCGCTGCCGCTCATCCTGGGCCACGAGGCCTCCGGCGTGGTCGAGCGGGTGGGGTGCGGGGTAACAGAGTTGCAGCCGGGCGACCACGTGGTCGGGTGCAACTCGGCCAACTGCGGGCGGTGCTTGTGGTGCGCGCGCGGCCTGCCGCAGCACTGCTCCGACAAGGGCCAGGCGCGCGCCGACGGCTCGCCCCGGCTGTTCCGCGACGGTGACCAGGTGCACGCGTTCGTCGGCCTGGGCGGCTTCGCGGACCACATGCTCGTGGCGCAGCGCGCCCTGGTGCGCATCCCCCCGCAGATGCCGCTGGACAAGGCGGCCTTGCTCGGCTGCGCCGTGCTGACCGGCATGGGCGCCGTCCTGCACCGGGCCAGGGTGCGGGTGGGCCAGACCGTGGCGGTGATCGGCTGCGGCGGCGTCGGGCTCAACGCGGTGCAGGCCGCCCGGCTGGCGGGCGCCGGAAGGATAATCGCGGTCGACATCAAAGAGGCCAAGCTGGAGCGGGCCCGCATTTTCGGCGCCACCGACACGGTCGACGCGTCCCGCGAGGACAGCGTCGACACGGTCCTCGGCCTGTCTGGCGGCGGGGTGGACCATGCGATGGAGGTGGTGGGATCAGGCCCGACCATCGAGCAGGCGTTCCAGATGACCGGGGTACGCGGGACGACCACGGTGGTGGGGGTGCCGCTCCCGGCCGCCACGGTGACGTTGCCGGCCCTGGTCTTCATGGCCGCCGAGAAGAGGATCCAGGGCAGCCGCATGGGCTCGGCCAACTTCAGGGCCGACATCCCGCTGTACTGCGAGCTCTACCTGCGCAGGCAACTGCTCCTGGACGAGCTGATATCGGAGGTCATTGACCTCGGCGAGGTCAACCAGGGGCTGGCGGCCCTGGACGGTCCCGATGGCGCGCGCAGCGTGATCCACTTCGACTAAACCCGCGGCCGTGCTCAGTCTCAGTAGGAGCGCGGCAGGCCGAGGACCTTCTCGCCGAGGTAGGCCAGGACGAGCTCGTTGGAGATGGGCGCGATGCGCTGAACACGCGACTCGCGCCAGTAGCGCTCGACGTGGTACTCGCTGGTGTAGCCGTAGCCGCCGTGGACCTGCATGGCTCGGTCGGCGGCCTCGAACGCCCACGTCGAAGCCAGCAGCTTGGCCTCGTTGGCCTCCTTGGCGCACGGCATGCCGTTGTCATACAGCCAGGCCGCCTTGCGGATGAGCAGTTCGACGGCATCGAGCTTGGCCAGCGAATCGGCCAGCGGGAACTGGACGCCCTGGTTCATCCCGATGGGACGGCCGAAGACGTGCCGCTGCTTGGCGTACTCCACGGCCCGGTTCAGCGCCGCCCGTCCCATGCCGAGACAGCCGCCGGCCACGATGATGCGCTCGGCGTTCAGCCCGGCCAGCAGGTACTTGAACCCCCGGCCTTCCTCGCCGATGCGGTCCTCATCGGAGATGAACAGGTCGTCGATGAACAGCATGTTCGTCGAGATCGCGTTGCGGCCCAGCTTGGGTATGGGCTGGACCCTGATGTGGGCGCGGTCCATCTCGGCGAGGAACAGGGTCATGCCGTCGGTGGGCTTCGGGCCGGCTGACCGCGGCGCGGTCCGCGTGATGAGCAGCAGGCGCTCGGCCTGCTCGGCCCGCGAGATGAACACCTTGCGTCCGTTGACCCGGTAGCCGCCGGGGACCTTCTCGGCGAACGTCGTGATGCTGGTGGTGTCCGTTCCGGCGTCCGGCTCGGTGATCCCGAAGGACACCTGCAGGTTGCCCTGGGCCGCCGGGCGCAGGAAGCGCTCACGCTGTTCCTCGGTGCCGTACTTGACGACCGGCTCCAGGCCGAACAAGGCGACCTGGACGGTGGTGCCCGCGTTGAGCGCCCCGCCGTTGCCGGTGACCTCCTCCAGCAGCAACGCCGCCGCCTGGACGCCCGCGCCGCCGCCGCCGTACTTCTCCGGGATGCAGATGCCGATCCAGCCGGCCTGGGCCATCGCGTGGTAGAAGTCCCACGGGAACTCGTGGTCCATGTCGTGCCGCATCCAGTACTCGTCCGGATACTTCGACAGCACCTGACGCAAGGACGCGCGGATCTCGCGCTCATCCTGCGGCTCCCACGATCGGCCAGCTTAATTCATGCTTATGATTCGTATAATATCGCCTGGGCGGACTGAGGGCAATGGCCGCCGGGTGCTGGAGGCAACGGCAGCGGGGTGCCCGGAAGGCAACGGGCCCGGTAGATGGCGCGGGCATTACCGGCCAGCACCGCCGCCCGCTCAGCGGCGGACAGGCCGGAGCACGCGATATGGGCGACCTCGCAGACGCGGGAGTAGGAGGCGGCCGGCGTGCAGACCGGCCAGTCGGACCCGAAAATCAGCCGACCCGGCCCGAACGCCTCGAGCGCGACGTCGAGGTAGGGAGCCAGCTCGGCGTAGGTCCAGTCGGCCGGCGCGATGGTCTGAAGACCCGAGAGCTTGCAGGCGACATTGGGTTCGGCGGCGAGCGACCTGATCCCCGCGGCCCACGGCTCGAGCTCACCGGTGGCGATCGGTGGCTTGCCCAGGTGGTCGAGCACGAACTGCAGGGCGGGATGCTCGCGCACCGTCCGCAGGGCGGTCGGGAAGTGCGCGGGACGGATCATGGCCTGCACCAGGATCACGGCGTCCACGGGCGTGCCGGCCAGCACACCGCGCAGGTCGCCGACGTCGAAGCTGCGCCGGAGCGGCGATCCGACCGGGATCCACGCCTGGTCACGGACGGCGAGG
>WNFJ01128929.1_pt3 | contig 10595 bp, 10 predicted proteins | sample 5400461 | NCBI WGS metagenome assembly WNFJ01 (sample SAMN13153349, study PRJNA577476) | soil metagenome | isolation source: 115 cm saprolite on Douglas fir-dominated hillslope | place: USA:California | collected 2013-09-17
CGCACTGGATGATCTGGCACAGCTGAGTCTAAATCCGCGATCGTCAGTGCACGGCCTTCTTCCGTCTTTGTGTCGTCGTACTTGAACCCAAGCACCCATTCGCCCGCTGGTGTCTTCGATGCGCGCTCGCGAAGGGCAGCTTGAATCGCCTGAATGGAGCGCAGGTCGCAGTCCACCATCCGAAGATGCAACCGGCCCGCTTCCGACGGATGCGAGTGTGCATCGATGAATCCCGGAAGCACGGTTTTTCCGCCCAAGTCGATTTTCTGGACGCCGGGCCCTGCGAGATTCAGCACGTCGCTATCGCTTCCAACCGCGAGAAACCTGCCACGCGCGATGGCCACAGCCTGCGCACGAGGTTCGGCGTCGTTCACCGTCCAAACGTTTCCGTTGTGCAGAATCAGGTCGGGCTTTTCCTGCTCCAACGGCAACAAGGCAAATCCAGCCATCGAGCCGAGAAACTCGCGCCGCGTCTGCTCGTTTGTCATGTGTACCTTTCTTCGACAATGGTTACCGCGAATCCAAGACTCCGCTGCCTGATACTAACCCGGGGGCCAGCGGAACTGCCGCCCGCCGAGCAAGTGCAGATGCAAATGAAAGACCGACTGGCCAGCGCCAGCGCCGTTGTTGAAGACCGTGCGGTAACCCTCAAGCAGATTGCGTTCGCGGGCGAGTTGCGCTGCGACAAGAAGAAGCTTGCCGATGACAGCTTGATCCTCGGCTTTCGCGTCGTCTAGCGATACAAAATGCTTTCGCGGGCACAGCAGGATATGCGTAGGAGCCTGCGGGCTGATGTCCTCGAACGCGAAAATGTCAGGATCTTCGTAAACGATCTTTGCGGGCATCTTTTTCGCGGCAATCTTGCAGAACAAGCAATCCGGGCTCATCCATTCCCTCCTGAAGGCGCCGTTTCATCGAGACGAACAACCAACGGCGTAAATCCCTCGCGACTGCGAAGCTGTTCGCCAAATTGGCGCGCGGCATCCTCCCCCGAAACTTTGCCGACGCGCACTCGATAGAAAGTACCGTCAGGCGAATCGTACTGCTGAATGAAGATCGGCGAATAGGAAAGATTCAAACGGTCGCGCAAACGCTGAGCGTTGCCGAGGTCGCGAAATGCGCCGACTTGCACCGTAAAGAATCCACCGGTGGGGTCGATGCCTTGCGTGAGAACCTCGACGCGCACAGGCACGACGCCCGGCCCAATGGATTCAATCTCGCGCGCCGCGGCGAGCGAAAGATCGATGATGCGATTGTCCACAAACGGCCCGCGATCGGTGATGCGCACGGTCGTCGATTTGCCGTTGTTGAGATTTGTCACGCGCACTATTGTTTCAAACGGCAGCGTGCGGTGCGCCGCCGTCAATTTATACATGTCGTAGATTTCGCCGTTCGAGGCCCGCCGCCCGTTGAAAGGCACCCCGTACCAGGAGGCGTTGCCTTCTTCCATATAGCCCGCGGGCGCCGGGCTCTGCGATGACTTGCTGCGCTTTGGCGGAGGCGTGGCCGGAGGAGTTGCGGGTGTCGGCGCTGGTGCGGCATCGGTCGACCGTTTTGTGGATTCGATTGTGTCTGGCGATGCAGCCGACGGCACTGGCTGACGGTTCGCCGTGACGTGGCGTGAAGCGCATCCAGCGATTAGGACGAGCAGGGAGAAGCAGGCCAGGTTCAGCAGCAAGTTCAGAGAACAGAAGAGGTTCGATCGGCAGCGCGTAGCCGGGAAGTGGGTCACAAGTCGACTCGCATTATGATTGCGATGGCGGTTTCTGTGAATCGCGCTCGGCGCGTGCGGAATTGCGCGACTCGAGTTTGGAGGCGGCTTGTGTGAGTTTCTCCGAAACTTCGCGCAGGAACTGGGCGGTGCGCTTTTCGGTTTCGGGCGCGACCTCTTCGTCGATGTATTTGCGGAGGCGGGTGAGCTCTTCGTCGATGCGACGGCCGAATTCTTCAAATTTGTCCATAGTAATGCCCATGGCTCCTCGTTCCGGGTAAAAGGCTGCGAATTCTGTATTATAGGAACGCGGTGCGTGGCTCGCAAGGAGGAGAATTGGCGCTTTCCTATGAGTGGCAGCGGCGATTGGAGCGCTGGAAGAACACGATGCAGGGATTCTTTGGTGGCGGCGAAAACAATCAGCCGCGCCCCCAAATCTGCCCCGCTTGCGGTGCGCTCGTCGGCATCAGCGCCACGAGATGCCACGAGTGCGGAACGAACCTGCGCTTTTCTCTCGCGGCTCTGAGCAAGAGGTTTTCCGGCGTCTTCGGCGAGCATGAAGCTCCCGTAACCACAACGCTTCTCATCGCGAACATCATAATGTTGGGCGTCAGTTGGATGGCGCTCGCCGCAACGGGAGGCGGCGGGGGGCTAAGCATTCTGTGGGGGCTGAGCGGCGTAGCGCAATACCGTTTGGGCATGAGCATCCCGTTGCCGTATCTCGTAGTGGGTCACGAGTGGTGGAGAGTTGTCACAGCGATGTTTTTGCATGGTGGCCTGCTTCACATCGGTTTCAACATGATGGCGCTGATGCAGTTTGGGCCGGCAATTGAAGAACTCTACGGCTCTGCTCGCTATTTGTTCATTTACGTGTTCACCGGAGCGTTCGGCTTTTTAGTCAGCGCGGCATTTGGCAACTTTTCTCTGGGGGCGAGCGGCGCATTGCTCGGGCTCGTCGGCGTCATGCTTGCGGTCACCACCAAACGCGGTGGCGCCTACATGCGCGATTTGCGATCCCGGCTGATCAGTTCGGTGGTAATTCTTTTCGTGCTTGGTTTTTCCCATCTGATGGCCATGGACAATTACGCGCACGGGGCTGGTCTGGCAGCCGGATTCGCGTTGGGAAAAATACTTGCGGACAGGCAGCCCATGAATTCCGGCGAACGGCGGAGAGCTTATGCGCTGGGATGGCTGGCGGGATCGGTTGTGGTTGCAAGTTTCGTGCTGATGTTTATTCACTACCGTGATCCTTTACCCGGAGAGTCAACACAATCCTCCCCTGCCGCGGGAAAAAGTGCGTTACTCTACACTCGGTACAAGGCGCCGCCCGTGGATCCACATTCCATCGTCGTTGTGAGTTTGCACTCGCCTAAAGAGAAAGTCTGGGGCGAGCTTTTGGACATTAACCCTTCGGGCGTGACGCTGCGGGGCGTCGATTTGAACTCTTTCGACCATTTTATCCGGCAGATCAACGAGCCCGACGGCGAACGCATCGGGTTGCCTACTATCTTTTTTCCGATGAATCGCGTCGAGCGCGTGTCTCTGGATGAACCTAGTGGTTCCATCCCTTCGATGAACGAGCTCTTCGCCCGCAAAATTGGTCGCTCGCTTACCGAGTATCTCTCGCAATTCGCGTGACAATCCGCATCGCACAATTTGAAGCAATTTGCATCGCCTCGGCCTCCTGAACTGCGGTATTCTCAATTGCAATGAAAGGCCGCATCTGGACGGTTCCCAATCAAATCACTTTGCTCCGGCTCGGCTTCCTGCCGTTCTTTCTCATTCTTATTTCTTACGAACGGTATAAGTGGGCTTTGCTGGTGCTCGTAGTCGCGGGTCTATCGGACGGCATTGATGGCTTGCTCGCGCGTAGCCTCAATCAACGCTCGTCACTTGGCGCGTACCTCGATCCTATCGCCGATAAACTGCTGCTCTCCTCCTCATTCATCATTTTGGCGTTTAAGAAACAGATTGCGTGGTGGCTCACGATTATTGTTTTCAGCCGGGACGTGCTGATCCTTGTGGTGGCCGTTGTGATTCTGCTTATCTCGGGTTATCGACCTTTTCCGCCAAGCATCTACGGCAAATTGACTACAGCAGTTCAGATCATCTTGGTGTTTACTGTGGTGTTTTCGGCCGCTTTTCCTGATTTTCACCTCGCGAAAATCATCTATCTCCTTGTTTATAGCGTGACTTTTTTCAGCATTTTTTCCGCGCTTCACTATTCGTTCAGCACGGCGCGGCACTTGAGCAGCTCTTCTTCATCGTAAGAGAAGACAGTTAGAACACAGAGGGCACAGAGAAGCATGTGTTTCTTTTGCTCAGACCGGCATCGGTTTGAGGCCGGCTGCCGGCATCACCAATTTCGGTTCCGTGAGAGATTGGACTTGTTCGAGGGTGGCGTCGGGGGCGAGTTCGCGAAGGACAAGGCCCTCGGGAGTAACGTCAATGAAGGCAAGCTCGGTCACGATGTGATCGACAACTTCGACGCCGGTGAGCGGGAGCGTGCACTTTTTCAGGATTTTTGGTCTGTTGTCGCGCGTGGCGTGCTCCATGGCGATGAACACGCGCTTGGCGCCGGCGACGAGGTCCATTGCGCCGCCCATGCCTTTTAGCATTTTGCCGGGGATGGCCCAATTGGCGAGAGTTCCTTTTTCATCGACTTGGAGCGCGCCAAGGACCGTCAGATCGACGTGGCCTCCACGGATCATGCCGAAAGAATCGGCGGAAGAAAAATAAGATGTGCCCGGAAGCTCGGTGACAGTCTCTTTGCCGGCGTTGATGAGATCAGGATCGACTTCCGATTCGAGCGGATAGGGGCCGACGCCGAGCATGCCATTTTCGGATTGCAGGATGACGTCCATGTCGTTGGGGACGTAGTTCGCGATGGCCGTCGGCATGCCGATGCCGAGGTTGACGTAGTAGCCATCGCGCAGCTCGAGAGCGATGCGGCGTGCGATGCGTTCGCGTTTTTGATCGTCCGTCAGGGGCATGAGAAGAAGTCGCTAGTCGATAGAGAGCTTACAGCTGACAGTTTACAGCTAACAGTCGAATCGAAAGGCAAAATCGCGGGTCTAAAGACCCGCCACCACAACTTCAACGGAACTTTTTCTCGAAGCGTGGCAAGGTTGCGGCCAAGACTTGGCCAACGATGGCCAGGCTTTGGGGGTCGACTTTGTCGAGCGTGTCTTGGGTGGTGTGCCAGTAGGGGACAATAAGTTCGATGAGGTCGCACCCGGCGACCCCGCGGCGGATAAACGAGAAATGATCGTCGCCGCCTACGGCATAGTCTTCGTTGACGAAGTGATTTTGGTAGCCGAGTTGGGCAGCGGTGTCCCAGATAAAATTCGCAGGGCCAATCATGTCGGCGAGGATCATGGCTTTAACGCGTTTGAGATCGCCGGAAAGGGCCATTTGAGCTGCCATTTCGCGACTGCCGTAGGTGTTGTTGCTGCCGTCGTTTTTCCACTGAACGCTGGCTTTGTCGGCCCAGTTGCCTTGCGCTTCTTCTCCATCAAAGAAGACGATCCACACATTTAGCGAATTGTTTCGCGCGCAGAAGAGGCGCGCTAGCTCGAGCATGGTCCCAGTGCCGGAGCCGCCGTCGTCCGCGCCGACAAAGTTAGGGATGCGAACGGTATCGTAATGCGTCGTGTAGAGAACGATGCCGGAGCCGGCGCCAGGAAGTTTAACGACAATATTTTTCATGGCGAGGTCGCCAAGCGCCGTTGCGGCGTGAAAATCGTGTTCCTCGACCGGACACCCGTAGCTTCTCAGTTGGCCGACAATGTAAGCCTGCGCGCGATGAATCCCATCGGAAACAGGCGGCCTCGGCCCAATCTCCACGAGGTGCCGGACGTGCTCGTAAGCGCGTGCACCATCAAATGCAGGCGGTGAATTGGCCTGACGATGCGATATCAACGGCAGCAAAAAAGCCACCGAAAGGAACGCTGCGAAAATCCAAGGTGCGCGTGAGGTCATGACTTTCGGGTGGCGCGGCGCTCGATGCGCTTTTCGTATTTCGGGCCTTGCAGGATGGCGTTGACGAAGATGCCGGGCGTATGAACTTGATTGGGATCGAGCTGCCCCAGGTCGACTAGTTCTTCGACTTCGGCGACTACGCAATCGGCGGCGGTGGCCATCATGGGATTGAAGTTGCGCGCGGTTTTGCGGTAGATGAGGTTGCCCCAGCGGTCGCCTTTCCAGGCTTTGATGAACGCGAAGTTGCCGCGGATGGCGCGCTCTAGGACGTACTGGCGGCCGTCGAAGTCGTGCGTTTCTTTGCCTTCCGCAACCATGGTGCCGACGCCGGTAGGCGTGTAAAAGGCAGGAATGCCTGCGCCGCCAGCGCGGAGGCGTTCGGCCAGGGTGCCTTGCGGGTTCAGCTCAACTTGTAGCTCGCCGCTGAGGACGAGTTGCTCGAAGAGTTTGTTCTCGCCTACGTAAGTGGAGACCATTTTTTTTACCTGGCGATTTTGCAGCAGGACGCCGATGCCGAAATCATCGATGCCAGCGTTGTTGCTGACGATGGTGAGATTCTTTGTGCCTTTGCGGCGGACGGCAGCGATCAGGTTTTCGGGGATTCCGCAAAGGCCGAAGCCGCCCATTAGGATGGTGGCGCCGTCGGCGAGTTTCTCGATGGCGGCGTCGGCGGAGGCAATGCGTTTGTCCATTAGTGAGATCCTGATTGCGGCTGACAAAGGCAGAGACAGCCTGAAGCCCGTCCCACATGTGCCGGAGGAGCAGTTTACCCCAAGAGAGGGGGTGCGCGAAGACTGTAGCTCTGGCCAAGAACAACGGGAGGAGGCCATTAGAGAGCGTCGGCCCTGGGTCTTTTGGTTGTGGCTTTAATTCAAAATATCGATATTATAGTGGGATTTAATTCATGGTCGAGGATGGTCCTGATGAAAATGAATGAGTTGTGGCGTTTGCGAGGCAAAGCTTCCGCAGCGGTCGGTTTTTGTGTGCTCGGCGGAATTGTGGTCGTGTGTTTGGGATACGCCACGACTGTTTGTGCGCAGCACAGGATGCATGGGCAGCAGGTAAAGGAGGACCGCAACCATCCGTGGATGAACGCGAGCCTTTCGCCGGACGAGCGCGCCAATATGGTTTTGAAAGAGATGACGCTCGACGAGAAAATTGACCTGTTGCACGGGATGGGCATGCCTGGGTGGCCGAGGGAAGTGCAGAATCCGGAGCCAGAGCTTGGGAACGGCGGCGCTGGATTTGTGCTAGGCGTGCCGCGGCTGGGGATTCCGATGATTCAGATGAGCGACGCGGCCTACGGGGTGCGGAGCAGCGCGGAGAACGGGCGGTACTCGACGGCGCTACCGGCGAACGTTGCGGCGGCGGCAAGCTGGGATACCGAAGCGGCGTGCGCTTACGGGACTGTGATCGGGAAGGAGTTACGCGCGCAGGGCTACAACATGACGCTGGGCGGCGGCGTGAATATCACGCGCGACCCGAGGAACGGCAGAACGTTCGAGTATTTGGGCGAAGACCCGGTACTGGCGGGAACGCTTGTGGGGAATTTGATAAAGTGCGAGCAGGCGCAGAACGTGATTGGAGACATTAAGCACTACGCGTTGAACGATCAGGAAAGCGGACGCAATGAAGTGGACGCCATCATCGACAAGCGTGCGTTTCGAGAGAGCGATCTTTTGGCATTTGAGATCGGTGTCAGGATCGCACAGCCGGGCGCGGTGATGTGCTCGTACAACTCCGTGAACGGGGATTTTGCTTGCGAGAATAAATATTTGCTGACGGATGTTTTGAAGAAGGACTGGGGATTCAAGGGATTCGTGGTTTCGGATTGGGGCGGAACGCACAGCACGGTGAAGGCCTCGGCAGCGGGTTTGGACAACGAGGAGCCGCTCGATGAGTTTTTTGGCGCGAAGCTGAAAGCTGCCGTCGAGGCGGGAAGAGTTTCCATGGCGGAACTCGACGACCACGTGCGGCGCGTGCTGCGGTCGGAGTTCGCGTGCGGGATTGTGGATCATCCGACACAGAAGAGCGTGGCAGATGTCGAGGGCGATCTGGAGACCGCGCGGAAAATTGAGGAACAAAGCGCTGTGTTGCTGAAGAACAACGGGTTGCTGCCACTGACGAGCGCGGCGGTGAGGTCGATTGCGATTATTGGGCCTCACGCGAATGAGGGCATGATGTCGGGCGGCGGGTCAGCGCAGGTAGACGCGCCAGGGAGGCCATCGGCAGGATGGCAGGCGCAAGTGTGGTTTCCACCGTCACCCGTAAAGGTGCTCGAAGCCAAGTTCCCAGCGGCAAGTGTGCAGTTCGATTCGGGCGCGAATCCAGCAAGCGCGGCGACGCTGGCCAAGAATTCCGACGTGGCGATTGTGTTCGCATACCAGTGGACCAGCGAAGGGATGGACTTGGAGAATTTGTCATTGCCAGTCAAGCAGGACGAGATCATCGAGGCCGTGGCGGCGGCGAACCCGAAAACGATTGTGGTGCTGGAGACGGGAACGGCAGTGACGATGCCGTGGCTCGATAAGGTTGCTGCAGTTCTGGAAGCGTGGTACGCGGGCAGCAAGGGCGCGGACGCGGTCGTGAATATTCTGAGCGGCGACACGAATCCGAGTGCCAAGCTGCCGATGACGTTTCCGAAAAACGAGGTGGATTTGCCACATCCACATTTGATCAAGCCGGGGCCGGGGCAAACCGGTGAAGCCGCAGTGATGAAGACGGGCGAGGCCAAGCCAACGTTCAGCGTGAAGTACGACGAGGGATTGAAGGTGGGGTACAAGTACTATGACGCGGAAAAAAAGGTAGTGCTGTTTCCGTTTGGGTATGGCCTGTCGTATACCACGTTTGCGTATTCGGGATTGAAAGTGACGGCCGGAAGAGAAACCGTCGTGAGCTTTACTGTAAAGAACACCGGAAAGCGTGATGGAGCAGAGATCGCAGAGGTGTATGCAGCGCTTCCAGCGAGCGCGGGCGAGCCGCCAAAGCGCCTGGTGGGGTGGAGCAAAGTGTGGCTGAAGGCCGGTGAGAGTAAGGACGTGAACGTGAGCATCGACGAGAAATACCTGTCGATCTTTGATGAGGCCGCTGGCGGATGGAAACTAGTGTCGGGTAGCTACGCCTTTATGGTGGGCGGATCGTCCGAGGAATTGCCGCTGAGCGCGAAGGCCGATCTGAAACAATAAGAAATATCGGCGTCCTTCGAGTGATTGGGTCGAGGTGTGCACGGATGCGTCCGACCTTAACGAAAAACTAAAGGAATCCGTGCTAAAAATCGGAGGCGATATTACGGTTGGAGATGGTCGATGCCAACCGAGAAAGAAGCCTCTTCATGATTCACCACACCTTGCACGGCGGTCAGAATCCGATCCACCACATCTCGACTCGCAAAATTCCAATTCGCGACATTTGCCTCCGTTACACAATACGGATTTGTATCGCGCTGGCGGCGTGGTGTCCGGCAGGCTGGGCGCAGGCTGGCAATCCGGCGCCGGCATCGGCAGAGGAGGTCAAACAATTGCGCGATGTGGTGCAGAGCCTGCTGGCGCGCGTGATGGAATTAGAAAGCGAAGTGAGGCAGCGACGGGTTTCCGAGACATCGAGAATAGAGAAAGACACATCCGTTGGTGGCGCTGGGCTATCTGTCAGTACAGAGGAGGTGACGGCTTCACCGGCAGCCGCGTCCGCTCCTAATGCCGAGACGGCAACGCTGCTACCGCCAACTGCAGCAACATCCCCGCAGAGTCTTGCCCTCGAAGCATCCAAAGAACAGACAAACGCAGCGGACCGGGCCATTCTTGACTACCTGCATGGGGCTACGCTGAATTTCGCCTTGGATGAATATTATTCGTTCAACTTCAACAGCCCCGTGGGGCGGGTAAACGCTTTGCGGGCTTACGATGTTTTGAGCAACAACATCAGTTTGAATCAAGCGGATGTGGTTTTCGAGCGGGCTCCCGATGTCAGCGCTGGCCGTCGGTTTGGAATGCGTCTGGACTTGCAATTCGGACAGGCCACCGACACGTTGCAGGGAAATCCGGCGAACGAGCCGCGGCCACAGATTTATCGAAATATATTTCAGGCCTATGGAACGTATGTGGCACCGATCGGGAACGGGTTGACTTTGGACGTGGGCAAATTTGGAAGCTCGATAGGAATCGAAGGAAACTACACCAAGGACCAGATGAATTATTCGCGGGCGTATTGGTTCGATTTTCTGCCGTTCTATCACCTGGGCGTGCGGGCGAGCTACCAAGTGAATGATGAGCTAACGCTGAACTACTGGCTGGTGAACGGAACGAATCAGGCAGAAGCGACCAACGGATATAAGGATGAGTTGTTCGGTTTCACTGCAACGCCCAACAAAAAGATTACCTGGAATGTGAACTACTACCTGGGGCAGGAGCATCCTGACCGCACTGTCGTGTCATCGAACGGACCGATCCCCGTGCAACCAGGGCTGACGTTTCAGGCGATTTCCCCGGCGCCGAATGGGAAGCTGCATATTTTTGACAGTTACGTGAGCTGGCAGGCGGCGCCGAAGCTGACGTTTGCGTTGGAGGGCGATTACGTGATCCAGCGCGAATGGAAGAATTCGGTACCAGCCCTTAGGCAATCTTCAGCGCCTTCGCACGTGATTGGAGGTGCTGGCTACGCGAAATATCAATTTACTCCAAAATTCGCCGCAGCGGGACGAGTGGAATATCTCTCAGACCGCGGCGGCCTTTTCAGCGGGATCACCCAAGCTTTGAAGGAAACGACCGCAACGTTCGATTATAAACTTTCTGAGGGGTTCTTGATGCGATACGAGTAAGTCATGGCTCTTTCAGAGCCACAACGAAGGATGAAAATGAACCTGGGGAACAAAGCTTTGTTTTCAAGGAGATAGGCGGCTATTTTCGTA
>WNFJ01003066.1_pt1 | contig 10593 bp, 14 predicted proteins | sample 5400461 | NCBI WGS metagenome assembly WNFJ01 (sample SAMN13153349, study PRJNA577476) | soil metagenome | isolation source: 115 cm saprolite on Douglas fir-dominated hillslope | place: USA:California | collected 2013-09-17
TTCTATTGGATTTCAATCAGCCAAACTAGCGCCATGTCCTACAACATATCGACCTTGCTGACCCGCAATCTTCACGACGTCTTCGGTGAAAACGACCCCGCGCGACGGCGCGCGGCCATTGCCGAGATCTTCACCGAAGATTGCGTGTTCTACGAGCCCAGGGGCGTCCACCGTGGCCGCGATGAGATCGATCGCGTCGCGGGCGCGATCAAGGCTACTCACCCGGACTTTCGATATCAGCCAATTGCCGAGCCTGAGGAATTGGGGAATTGCGGGCGGATCCAATGGGTATCGGGCGGCCCTGGTGTGGCGCCAGCTTACGCCGGGACTGATTTCATCATTGCCCGGGAGGGCCGGATTGCCGCCGTTTATCTTTTCTTCGACAAGCTACCGTGATGAAAGGAAATCACAGGACAATCAAAGAGTGGTCTGCCGATGTTTGGCGAACACTTCACTGCCTGAACCAGCTTATCTCAAATTAAGGAGACCTCTATGAAACTCACCGACAACACTATCTTCATCACTGGCGGAGGCACGGGTATTGGTCGCGGCTTCGCCGAATCGCTACACAAGCTCGGCAACAAAGTAATCATCTCTGGCCGTCGCAAAGAACATCTCGATGCGACGACCACGGCGAATCCGGGGATGCATTCCGTGGAACTGGACATTGCGGATTCCGCGAATATCGCCGCGGTTGCGAAAAAGCTGATCGCGGATTATCCGGCGCTTAATGTGTTGATCAACAATGCCGGGATCATGTTGATCGACGACGCCGCGGGAAAGATCGATGACCGACTTCTGACATCGACAGTCACGACGAACTTGCTGGGGCCGATCCGCCTGACTTCGGCTTTGATTGAGCACCTGAAGAAGCAGGCAAAAGCGACGGTCATCTATAACACTTCTGCGCTGGCATTTGTTCCGCTGGCCTTAACCGCGATTTACTCGTCCACGAAGGCAGCCCTGCATTCGTACGTCCTTTCGCAGCGCTACAAACTCAAGGCTACTTCAGTCAGCGTTCTGGAAATCTCTCCGCCGTGGGTCCAAACGGATCTTCTGAATAGCAAGGAGGAAGCGCGGGCCATGCCGCTGAAGAACTTCATCGAGGAGACCATGAAAGTACTTGGCACAGACGCGGAAGAGGTCCTGGTCGAACACGCGAAACCTTTCCGAAACAACCCCGGACCAAATGAGAGCGCACTCGTGACACAGTTCAACGACACGATGATTACCGCGGCGCCATAGTAAACATCTAGGAGCAGAAGTCACCGAGCTATGTAAATCTGTCGACCATGAAAGACTCAACTCTGCGCGAAATTCCTTTCACTGGCGTCCGCCTCAGGTTTGATAGTAACAAGAGTTTCGACGACGTGCTGTCATCCCTGCTGGCCGATGTGGGCGACGAACCGTTTCTGATCAATGAAGTAGCTGACAACTCCGAAAACTGGGACTCCTACAAGAAAGAAATTGAGTCTCACGTAGGTCCGAGCGGTTTCAGCCTATTCGCCACGATCGATCACGGCGCGTGGATCAAGAAAGTCGGTATCCGAAGGAAGGTTTTGCGATTGATCATTGGAAATCCAATAATCGCTATCACCATGTTGCGTCACGATTTGACGGCAGGCCTGTTTGCGCCCGTCGAACTGATTCTCATTGAGGAAGGCAACGATCACTGCAGCCTGACCTACGTTAAGCCTTCATCCCTAATGGTAGTTGAGAAAAATGACGCCTTACTCGACGCCGCCAAACAACTCGATGCCAAGCTTCAGGCATTGGCCACAAAGGTGACCAGCGCCTAGCGCGTACGAAACAAGCGACTTGTTGATCATCCCAATCGACTCGGCGAAAATCTCGATCCGCTCAATCCGGCCGTGAATTCTTACCTCGATCAAGTCCAGCCCTTTTTCATTTTTGCCGTAGTCGCCCTCGCGCTCGTTGTTCTCGTTTTCTTCATGAAACGTTCGGTGGCAGCAAAAGACGCGCACGTCGCCGCAGAATAGCCAATCAGCTCATGCGGGAAATGCATGGCAGCAGAAAAAGCTCACCAAACAAACGGCAAGGGGCAATCGGGGGCGACGAATAGATATATTAGCCGAAACAATTGAATATTCCGAAGGTTCGGCGGACAGATCCCAGTTAATGGCAATCCCGAGGTTCCACTTCGCTCATCTTCCCACACCGGTGGAAGAGCTCCCGAGACTTCGGGAAGCTTTGGGCGGGCCACGTTTGTTGATCAAACGCGACGATCAAACCGGGCTGGCCTTCGGCGGTAACAAGACGCGGAAACTGGAATTTCTCGTCGCTGAGGCGCGCGAGCAATGCGCGAAAACCTTAATCACCGGCGGCGCGCTGCAATCGAATCACTGCCGCCAGACTGCGGCAGCAGCGGCTCGATTCGGATTTGAATGTATTCTCGTGCTGACTGGAGATAAGCCGCAGCAGTCGTCTGGAAATTTGCTGCTCGATCAACTGTTCGGCGCGCAGATTGTGTATGTAGCCGATCGGAACGACCGCGACAGCATTTTGCAAGAGACGCTTGATCGAGCGACGAAGGAGGGAAAAAAACCTTACCTCGTTCCGTACGGTGGATCGAACGCCACAGGTGCGTTGGGATATGCGTTCGCAATGAAGGAAGTGATCGAGCAGAACGTCGCCGCTGACTGGATCGTGTTTGCGACATCTTCCGGTGGAACGCACTCGGGGCTGCTGCTAGGTCAACGCATTTTTGGATTCAGTGGCAGGATCCTGGGAATCAGCGTTGATGAACCTGAAGAATGGTTGAAAAACGAAGTGTCGCAATTAGCATCGGCCACCAGCGAGAAACTTGGCGATCGGATCGAGTTTATACCCGCTGATGTTTTGGTGAATGCAGATTATTGCGACGCCGGCTACGGCGTCGTCACCGAACGGGAGCGAGAAGCGATCCGGTTGTTTGCGAACAGCGAAGGTTTGTTGCTTGATCCGGTTTATACCGGACGCGCCGCAGCTGGGATGATTGATCTGATCCGCAAAGGTTTTTTCAAGAGCGGTGAGACTGTGTTGTTTTTACACACCGGCGGGCTACCAGCGCTGTTTGCCGACCAATACACAGACGAACTTCGGTGAAGCAAAGAACGTCGGTATTGCCTTGAGCGATAATTATCAGAGTCGTTCTTCTTCCAAGTCGTACACATCAAACCAGTGGTGTACCACCCGGTTACGCGGAATGAACTGCTGGATGTAATCTTCCATGTACTCTTGGAGTTCCAGGGGCAAATCGCTCAGGTGCAGGTCGCGTTCTTTATTGTTCCAAGCGATAATCTCCGCGCGCGGATGCTTTTTTGCATGTTCGCCAATCCACGCCGCAATCTCATCATCGGTCGCGCCGGTGGCTACAAATGATCGGAAATCGTCGTAATCAATCTCAGCAAACTTAAGCCAGCGTTGATCGAGCGGACAATTGGAATGGTATTCACCTTCCCAGCCAACAAGCACGGCGCGACATTTATCTACAGCACGCGGCGCCAACACATAGCCTGCCAGCGTCGCGCGGGGGCTGCGCGGAAATTGTTTTCCATCGCGCAAATCGCGGGCCAGCAGTTTTACCTTTTCGAGGTTCGTGTTCATCGGTTTTCTCCTCTTCGCTTTGGATTTTAGTCAGCTACACGCAGAAGCAGCTTCCCCATTCTCAAATGAGCTGCTTAAAATTACAGAGATACTCCTCCACTCTGCTGGAGAGACTTGGAGGATCGAAAATCGAACGGATCTTTAGCGTCACTTCCGTTTCTTCTTGAGACCGAGACTCGAAAGAGACCACGCTGACATGAAGCCCTCCGACATTGTGCGCCACGCTATCCGGCGACCGGGAATTTGTAGCACGATGTGGAAAACCCCCTGTTGGTCGTTGCCATTGGGATGCCACGTGTAAGAAAAATGCGTGTCATCAATTCTTCGCACTGCTCGCAGCGGAGGAATAAATTTCGGCAGGTCCTCGATACGCGACCATTGCTCATAGACCCGATCGAGAGGCGCCTTCACAACAACGAATTGTTGGGCGGCGTTCATTCCTGGCTGAGCCGAGTCCATCAATTGTATTAATTTGTTAGACGGAAAAGCGTGCGTACTGCTCCCTGGAAAAAGCGCGATTCCATCCGTCAGTGAAGTTAAAGAGGGTCATATTCAGCACGAGCATCGGGTCGTGACGCCGCGGGGAACGCCGGAAAATCCTCGACAAGGCCCGCTTGGGATTGCTCTGAGATTGTTTGGTTTTCATTTGATAATTTTCTTTTCGGAAACCTAGACAACCTTGCGTCAAACCACCACGAAGCGGTCGGAGGATTTTTCGATGCTTCGCAGGAGAGAGCGGATAACACCTCTTTCGAGGGATACGAAACGAACTGTCGAACTGCAACCGAAGCAACGCGATCTGAAAACTGGCGGCGCGCCCGAAGCGCTCTAATATGTAATCTGCTTTTCAATTCAAAAGGAGGAATCCATGGCTGAACCCAAATCCAACGAAAACGAAGTTTCCCGCGACCGCCTCGCGGAGCTGTTGAACGAAGATCTTTCCCGCGAATATCAAGCCATCATCGCTTATGTGGTCTATTCCCAGGTGCTCAGCGGCGCCCAGTACATGGACATCGCCGCGCAGCTCGAAGCCCACGCCAAGCAGGAGCTTGATCATGCGCTCATTCTCTCGCGCCAAATCGACTATCTCGGCAAAATGCCGGTAGTCACGCCTAAGCCGGTCCGCACATCGAAAAATGCGAGAGACATGCTGCGGTACGATCTCGATAATGAAAACGAAACCATTCGCAATTACCGCGATCGCATCCCGCAATGTGAAGCGCTGGGAGAATACGCAATGGCGGAACAGATCCGCGAGATACTGGTGCAGGAGCAGGATCATCAAATCGACTTAGCTACTGCTCTCGGCGAAGACGTCCCGGATGTTAGTGCTGGTCCCCAAAGACGTTCCTTGCGCAAGCGCTAAGAAACTAGCAGCCGTCGCGTCTGAATAAACGCCTGCCGCGAAAATGGCTTTAATTAATCGACATCCCAATGTTCGGCGATCTTGCCGTCCTGAACGCGGAACATGTCGAACCCAAGCGCTTGATGGTGTTGACCGTCATGGCCAGTCCACGTTTGGCGCACATAAATGACGACCATGTCGTCCTCGCCGATCACGTTTAATAACTCGCGCTTGTAGTCGGGTGGGATTTTTTGGGCGAAGCGGGCGCGAAACGCGTCCATGAAACCCTTTAGGCCTGTCGGTACTTGAGGATTGTGCTGGATGTAGTCTTCCCGCAGAAATCGCGGTGCTGCATCGACATCGCGGCCGATCAGCACCGTTGTATAAAAATTTCGGACGAGAGCCTTATTGCGGCCGTCAACCCTCCATCAGCCAATGTGGCCTGCGAAAGAATCAATTCTGAGCCTGCTGAAAAGTATCGAACTGCGCAAACGGTTACAATTAAAGGCTTGCTATCACCGTACCGTTTTGATTCGCTGGCCACCTAACTTCACAGAAGGAGAATCTAATGAACGCCGAAACAACTGTTGGAGCCGCCAGGAAAGCCAGCGGATGGTCGATGCTCTGGGGCATCCTGATGTTTATCTGTGGAATTCTGGCCATTAGCCTGCCTCTGGCATCCTCGATTGGAATCGTCATTGTGCTTGCCTGGTTAATTCTGTTCGCGGGAATTGCACATCTGTTCTTTGCCTTCCATTCCCACAGCGTCGGCGCAGTCCTTTGGCAGGTGCTTCTCGCGATAGTCTACGGGATCGCGGGAATTTATATGCTGATGCACCCGCTTTTGGGCGTACTCTCTCTGACCCTGCTCCTGGCAGTGTTTCTTCTGGTCGAAGGAATCTTGGAGATCACCCTTTACTTCCGTATCCGCCGGGTTCGCCACGCCGGGTGGGTTCTGTTCGACGGTATCGTTACGCTGATTCTTGGGATTTTCATCTGGGCGCAGTGGCCGTCGAGCTCCGTCTGGGTGATCGGAACTTTGGTGGGAATCAGCTTGATCTTCAGCGGGATCTCAAGGTTCATGCTTGCACTTGCTGTTCGCCATACAAGTGCAGCGCCAGCGTAACCTACGGCTAGCCACGATTCTGATTCAGCGGACGCGGCGACGAAATAATCGATCCGGCGAAAGCGGACCTTTTTCGGTAATTGGCTGCAAACTTATGTCAAAAGCCGCAAAGCAGCAGTTGACGCAGTCAGGCCAGCCGGTTTTTCCTCGCGGCATGGATCTGCTCGACACCCCATTGCTGAACAAAGGCACGGCTTTCACAGAGGAAGAACGAAACAAGTTTGGCTTGCATGGGCTTCTCCCGCCGCACATCGAAATGTTGGAAGAGCAAGTCGTCCGCGCTTATGAGGCCTACCAACAAGAGGAGAATGACCTGGAGCAACACATCTATCTACGCGCGCTGCAAGACACGAACGAAGTCCTGTTCTACCGACTTTTGCTCGATCACATCGAGGAGATGACCCCGATTGTCTATACACCGGTGGTCGGGCAGGCGTGCCAGCAGTTTAGTCACATCTACCGTCGACCGCGCGGGTTGTTTGTTTCTTACCCGCTGCGTGACTCGATCCCGACGCTCTTGCGGAATCGCCCGAATCCACAGGTCGACGTCATTGTCGTTACGGACGGCGAACGGATTCTCGGTCTGGGGGACCAGGGTGTCGGAGGCCTGGGCATCCCGATTGGCAAACTTTCGCTGTACTCGCTCATCGGTGGAATTCATCCAGAACGCACGCTGCCGATCGTATTGGATGTGGGAACCAACAAGCCGGAACGGCTGAGCGATCCCGAGTATCTCGGGTGGCGCCACGAACGGATTAACGGCCAGGAATATTTCGACTTCGTCGATCGATTCGTTCAGGCAGTAAAGCAGGAGCTTCCTCAAACGTGCTTGCAGTGGGAAGACTTTGCCACTCCACACGCGCGGCCGATTCTCGAGCGTTATCGCGATCAATTGTTGACGTTCAATGATGATATCCAGGGAACAGCGGCGGTCGCTGTCGGTGCGATCCTCGGTGCGGTCAAGGTGACAGGAAAAAGTTTGAAGGATCAGCAGATCGTGATGTTCGGAGCAGGCTCAGCCGGCATCGGCGTTGCCGATGGGTTGCGTGCGGCAATGGAAGCCGAAGGGCTATCCGAACAGGACGCGCGCAGCCGTTTCTGGTTTGTTGATAAAGACGGTCTTCTGCATTCAGGCCGAAAAGATCTTAGCCCGGAACAAAGTAGCTACGCCCAGCCGGAAGAACGCGTGTCCGGGTGGCCCCGAACTTCCAACGGACACGTCGGACTTGCTGATGTTATCGGCAACATCGAAGCAACTATTTTAATCGGTCTTTCCACTGCAGGCGGTGCTTTTACGGAAGCGATTGTTCGTGAGATGGCGCGCAAAGTTGAGCGGCCAATCATCTTTCCGCTCTCGAATCCAACCACAAAATCGGAAGCAAAAGCGGACGATTTGATTCGTTGGACGGACGGACGCGCGCTTGTGGCTACGGGTTCGCCTTTTGCGCCAGTCAGCTATGGCGGACGCATAATTCCGATCGCGCAATGCAATAACGTTTACATCTTTCCGGCGATCGGACTTGGAGTTGTCGCGTCCGGCGCTCGGCGCGTCACGGACGCGATGATGCTGGCAGCAGCCCGAACACTCGCCGAGAGTTCGCCGGCCTCAAAAAACTCGTCGGCATCTTTGCTGCCTCCTTTGACTGACATTCGAAGGGTGGCGGCGGAAATCGCGATAGCAGTCGGCCTCGAGGCGCAAAGGGAAGGCCTTGCGCCGAACGCAACCGAGGAAGAACTTCGCCAGCGAGTAGCTCGAAACCAGTGGACGCCCGCTTACGCTTCATGATAGATGCCGGGCGCGGGTATTTAGCGCCAACAGTGCACTTCACTATCAACCTGGTCATCGCCTGCGAAGTTAATGACCATGGGAGCTCGGCTCAAACATGCTCGTGGTCTGGATCAATTTATTCTGCGGTAGTATCACCGACGAGCCGCCGCTCCCCCCGCCAGATGGCCACGACCGCGAGCGCCACGAGAATTCCCAGTGAGACTTCGGCAAAGCGATGCGCCGCAGCAATCCATGGCGCTTCTGCACGCGGAATGAGAACGATGATCACCAGCGTGATGCAGGCGTAGCTATACCCGACCTTTTCCAAACGAAGCACAAACGATACCAGCCCGAGAAGAAGCATCGCGAGCGCGAATACGAACAGGTTTGCGCCGAAGCAGGTCGATTCGATTGCCCCGACCGATGCTCCCAGCGCGCTGGCGACGATCCGCTCGACCGCTAACGGCACCGTCGCACCCAGAGGTGATTGCATGACCACGACTGTGGCGATCGCAGCCCAGTATGCCTCAGGCAATCCTACCAGCCGCCCGAGCAATATCGAGATCGTCGCCGCAACCGTTGTCCGGAAAGCGTGCGATAGCGACGGGAGGTTCTCTCTTTTCCAGGTCCAGAGTTTCATGGAAGAAATTATCTTCGCTTGCGGCTCGCATTAGCAAGATCACAATCGGTGCCGGCACTCAGCTCTCGCTACATCTGCGAGCTCGCGGACGCGGCGTCTTAAAATCACTCGCGCTTATTCCGACTCTCCCGAAAGAGGTAGGCCACATCACCTCGCGGGTGGCAGCTAAAAATCCCAAGGGCGCGCAATCGCGGTCGATGCCGCTGTGGCCGAATTTAGACAATGACCAGCTCTAATGGGCTCGGCGAACACGCGCTTATGTCCCGTTCACCGAATGGAACGGCAGGTAAGAAGGCCGGCATCCGACCAGGTATGCCCCCGCCGGGTCGACGACGGCGGTGGGGGCGAATTGCGATCGGATCGATCCTCATTCTTGGCTTGATCGCGCTGTATGTGCATTGGAAGGCGCGAAGTAATAGCGCCACTCGTCCCACAGTTCCTCCAGTGATGATCAGCACCGCGACGGCGAACAGTCGTGACATCGGCGTGTACGTGAACGCGCTCGGCACGGTCACACCGCTCAACACCGTTTCGCTGACCGCGCGCGTATCGGGGACAGATTTCGAAAGTCGAATATCAGGAGGGACAGCGCGTCCACGTCGGAGATCCGCTGGTGGAGATTGATCCCGCTCCTTTTCAGGCGGCAGTAACTCAAGCCGAAGGACAGCTCGCGCGCGATCAAGCGCAGCTCGAACTCGCCAAGGTTAACCTCGTCAGAGAGACCGATCTGCTGAACAAAAAGGTGGTCTCAAAGCAGGAATACGACACGCAAGTTGCCACCGATCATCAGTCTGAAGGCGCGGTAAAGTTGGACCAGGGCAACCTAGATATGGCAAGAGTAAATCTCGCCTATTGCCACATTACTTCGCCGATCGACGGTCTCGTTGGCTTGCGGCTTGTCGACCCGGGCAACATCGTTCAAGCTAACGGCAGCAGCGCGTTGGTGATGATCACGCAACTGCAGCCCATCACCGTCGAGTTCAACGTGGCAGAGGACGACGTCCCGCAAATTGTTCAGGCGGTGCATAACGGAAAGCAGCTGACTGTCGATGCCTACGATCGCGCGAATAAAAAGAAGCTCGAGACCGGCACCCTTGGAGCATTCAACAGCCAGATCGATCCCACCACCGGCACACTCAGGCTGCGAGCTATTTTCAAAAATGACGATGACTCATTGTTTCCAAATCAATTCGTCAATGCGCGACTGTTAGTCGACACGCATACAGGTGTCACGCTGCTGCCTAACAACGCCATCCAGCGAAATGACGATGGCACTTTCGTTTACTCGTTGCAGCCAAATCAAACGGTCGCGGCGAACACGATTACAGTTGTAACCACCGACGGCAATGTGTCCGAAGTGCAGGGTCTGCAACCCGGTGCAGTTGTGGCGGCCGACAGTTTCAACCGGCTAAGCGACGGCGTGAAAGTAGCAATCCGGCCCGCTGCGGGCGAGGCAAAACTCGCTTCACATGACAAGTGACTGCTGTGAATCCATCGCGTCCATTCATTTTGCGGCCAGTCGCTACATCGCTGTTGATGGCCGCGTTGTTGTTATCGGGGGCGATCACTTACAAGCAACTCGCTGTTTCAGCGTTACCAGAGGTAGATTATCCAACGATCCAGGTCGTGACGTTTGATCCGGGGGCCAGTCCGGACGTCACAGCTTCGGCCATTACTGCTCCTTTTGAGCGCCAGTTCGGACAGATGCCGGGCTTGAATCAAATGACGTCTGTCAGCTCGGACGGCAGTTCCATCATCACACTGCAATTCGCTCTTAATCTGAACATCGACGTTGCCGAACAAGAGGTGCAGGAGGGAATCAATGCGGCGCAGACGTTCCTGCCAATCGATCTGCCGGCCCCCCCCCATCTACAGCAAATCGAATCCGGCTGATGCGCCGGTGATGACACTGGCGGTTACATCGAAAACGCTTCCACTCGCGCGAGTCGAAGACCTGGCGGACACGCGGCTGGCCCAGAAGATTTCACAGTTGTCCGGCGTTGGGCTTGTCTCCATAAGCGGCGGACATAAGCCGGCGGTGCGCGTCCAGGCAAACCCAACCGCGCTGTCGTCGTACGGAATCAATCTTGACGATCTTCGCCTGACCT
>WNFJ01284895.1_pt2 | contig 10593 bp, 9 predicted proteins | sample 5400461 | NCBI WGS metagenome assembly WNFJ01 (sample SAMN13153349, study PRJNA577476) | soil metagenome | isolation source: 115 cm saprolite on Douglas fir-dominated hillslope | place: USA:California | collected 2013-09-17
TCCCGCTCCGCCAATCCCGCCAAAAATATACCTCGGACCTGCCGCCCCGTTGATTTCCTTTGGTGCGAATTCCGCGCCTAGCAGCGTTGCGATGGACCCGGCGGATGGCTTGGCCATCGTGACCTTGGCGGGCGTGAATTCGAACAATGTCCAATTCATCGGTCTGACCGGCTCAGCGCCTGCGGTGACCAACCAATTTTCCTCGGGCGGAAATGTTGCTACCGGAGTGGCTGTGGACGACCAGCTCACTCTTCTGACTCCACCGCAGTCCAACGTTGCCGCGGTCGTGAATTACGCGAGTAAGTCGCTTTCCATTCTCTCGGTTCCGGCAGGCGCGACGGTTGCAACCGTGGATCTGAGGTGCGTGATTCCTCAATCCGACCCCACCTGCCAGGCGACCGTGGAGCCGTTCCCCTACTCCGTCGGCATCGATCCATTTTCACATCGAGCCGTTGTGGCGTTTGCTTCCACAAACATCGGACTCATCGTCAACTTGAACAACGACCCTAATGTGACGGCGAAGCTCAAGTGCCTCCCGAGCGCCACGAACATCATTTGGACGCTGCCCTACTGCCCCATCGACTACGTTACGTTGAATACCGGGGCAAATCCGCAGGTCGCATTTGAGCCCGGCGCGCGTTTGGTCTATGTGACTCCCGGAGGAGCAGGTCTGCTTTCTGCCGTGGACTTGGCCAATCCGTCTGCCGGATCCGTCGCTATTGCCAGCGCTACGCGCGTCTCCAACGTTGTCACCATAACGACCTCTACCGCTCACAATCTCAATCCCGGCAATCCAGGCACCGTGCTCATCAGCGGCTTGCCTGCGGGAAGCACGAACAAAACCGATTTCAACGGATCTTTTTCTGTCGGCCAAGTTCTCGATGCCACTCACTTTCAGTATTTCCAGGCCGACAAAGACGATACCTCCACTTGCACCACCGGCTGTGTCGCCAGTTCTGGAACTCCATTTCTGACCTACTCCATCTCCCCCTCGATTGTGGGCATTGCCATCAATCCAATCACGCGGAGCGCCGTTCTCGCCGACGCCAATGCCACCTCCAGCCAGATTTCTTTCATCGATCCCAAGAGCCAATCCGTTACTGCAATGTCGCTCTTTTCCGAAGAAACCGGCCCGTCAAGCACTGGCGTTCCGGAACTTGGCGCGGCCGAAGTGGCCTTTCAGCCCTTCACCAATACCGCGGTCTCTTTCAATCCCAAAACCAACGAAGTCTCGCTGCTCGATCCTTCCCTCTCGCAGCGTCCCGCCATCGTCACTACCGGCCAGAGCGGCCTCGCTTGCTTTACCGGGGCGGGAGCGCAGGTAAGTTGCACTTCCACCAATCCTGTTCCGACGCTCACCATTTTCGGAGCCATCGCCGTGGATCCCATCAGCAATCTCGTACTGACGCTGAACTCGGGCAGCGGCACACTCACCGGCTTTAAACTTGGCAACATTAAGACCGTCCACATCGAACGTGTGCTGACTCCGGCGATCGACGGCGCGACGGTCGGCACTCCGGCGAGCTTCAGCCCTGCGGCGAAAATCACGTTGGGCGCCGCGCCCCAGCCCGTCGGTCCTGTGAGAATTCTTGGGTCTGGTTTCAGTGCTACTCCCGTGCAAGTTCGGCTGGATGGCATTGATGTAACCACTCTTGGTGCAACCGTCACTCCCAACGGCAGCCAGGAACTCGACGTTACGTTCCCAGCTTTCATCCCCGGCACGAATCCTCCCGCGCCAGCCTTTCCTGCTCCCCGCCACTATGCACTGGATGTCGTCACCTCCGCGCCCACTGGCTTGAATCATTCGAACGGCGTGGATTTCACCGTTATCGAAGAAATTCCCTTGGCTCCCTGCAACGTGTCCACCACCTCGCCGAAGGGCACCCCCGCCGCTCCCGGAGGCGTCGCCATCGACGAAGTTAATAGTCTTGCGGTCGTCACCAACACCGGCTCCGGCTGCAATCAGGTTTCCGTCTTCAGCCTGAACCCCGCGAACATTTTCAATCAGACGGTAAAGACCATCGCCACTGGCGGAGCGCCCACTGGGGTCGCCGTTCTTCCCAGGCTTGCCTATAGCGGCCAGGCCGCCTCAACCGCAGGCGTCGCTGTCGTGACCAACAATTCTTCCAATACCGTCTCCGTTCTCGACCTGGTCAACGCCGTTCCGGTCAAGGACGCTTCCGGAGCAGCTATCAGTGTGAATGTCGGCACCGCTCCCAGCGGCGTGGCCATCGATCAGGAAACGAACCTGGCGGTCATCGCCAACACCGGTTCGAACACCGTTTCCACGATCGATCTCACCCCGCTGGCCGCCACTCCCATCGGTGCTCTTGCGCCCACCAGCGTGGCTGTCGACCAGAACCCCATCGCCGTCGCCATTGACCCCGATCGCGGCACCAACGGCCGCGGCCTCGCCGTCGTGACCTGCCTCGTGCTCAACGGCGCCTCCTCCCCGTTCGGTGCTCTGGACGCCGTTGACATCGGTTTGTCCACACCGGTCAAATCCACTTCCGCACCAACGTCCTTCCTCTCCTCGACACCGACCGGTGTGGTCTTTGATCCTTCGGTCACTCCGGCGCTCTTTTACGCGGTTTCCACCCAGGGCAACGTGATCACCGCATTCAATCCGGACGCCGGCACCACGCAAACGATCAAGGTCGGGATCAATCCCAACGCTATTGCTTACAATTTCCAAACCGGCACGATCCTCACGGTGAATTCGCTGAGCAATACCATCTCGATCGTGGATTCGCAAACCTTCACGACCAAGGCAACTCTCGGTATTGGCGCGGCTTCTAAATTTGCCGCGGCCATCCAGACCTTTACGAACCTGGCGGTCATCGCCGATCAGGCCAACAACCGGGTGATCCTGTTCCCGTTGCCGAAATAAAAAAGGTGGACTGGAAGAGTTCTTGATGCGGGAACCGTCTCACTGCCTGGGCTGGCTGGGCAATCTTGCTTTCTGATTGCGGCAAGCAAACCGCGTCAGCTATACTTTGAAGTTTGCAATGCACTCGTAATGCCCGCTGGGAGCGGAATCAGTTTTAAGCCAAGCTGACTTGGCGCGGGTTCGCCCCGGTTTCTCCGTGGCGGACCATAACAAGGAGAAAAAAGTGAATCCTAAATTGGTGACCCCGACCCGGTCGGGGTCACGAAATGTGTTGACTCTTACAGCGGCCCTCGCCGCCGCGTGCATTTTGAGCGCCGCAGCCGCCTGGGCACAGGCGCCCGCCGCGGCCGGATCGGCCGCATCGAGCAAGGTCGGCGTCATCAGCATTCGGCAGGCCATCGTCACCACCGCGGAGGGCAAGGTGGCATCCGCGGAGTTGCAATCGCAGTTCGCTTCGCGCCAGAACGAAATCGAGAATCTGAACAAGCAGATCAGTGACCTGCAGCAGCGTCTTCAGGCCGGCTTGAACAAGCTGAGCCAGGAAGAAGAAGCTCGCCTTAGGCAGCAGGGTCAGCGGCTCGCGCAGCGGCTCGATCGCATGAACACCGAATACCAGGAAGACGTGAACGCCGCACAGGCCGACGTCATCGACCGCATCGGCCGCAAGATGGTGGACGTGCTGGATCGCTACGCGCGCGAAAACGGCTACTCCGTCGTCCTGGATTCCTCGGCGCAGAACACTCCGATTCTCTACGCCTCCACGCAAATCGACGTCACGCAGGACATTGTCCGCCTCTACGATCAGGCCTACCCGGTCAAGGCTGGGGTAGCTGCCCCGGCGAAGCCGGCCGCCGCAAAACCCGCGCCGGCCACGTCTCAGCCGCCCGCTGCCAAGCCCTAGAGATCGCATTTTTTTCTCATTCGATCGGCGCCTCCTCAAAACGCCTCCGGTCTAGCCGGGGGCGTTTTCATTTGAAGCGGCCTCCGCCCAGAACACAGAAGCGCCGTTCGCCGCGTCGCGGGATGCCCCGCCTCCGCTCTGCCCATCCGGTCAGGTTCTTGAAGTGAACGGCCTGTACCATTTCGGCGTTGCCTTATTCTGTAGCCGCGGCCTAATGTGGTAGTGCATAGGTCTTCCCGTAAGAAACATGGAATCGATACTCGGTCTCCGCCCCAGCAAACACAATTCCTCGCCTCTTGAGGGATCCGGTGCTTTCCGCGCACTGCAAACCGAATCCGGTCTGCGGGAACTCGCGCGGCGTGAGTGGTGGCTTTGGTTCTCCGCATTTTTCGTTGCCATGCTCTCGGCGGTGGCCTTTTTGCTCTCTTCATTCCCCTCTTTTTTCCGGCACAGCGAGCATTTTTATGAAATCCGTTCCGATCAGGCTCGTTGGGGAATTTTGAGCCTGCTCCTTCTTTTCAATGGCTGGATGCTCTACCGTCAGTGGTCCTTCCGCCGGCAGCGAAAGCAGTTGAGCGGCCAGAACGCCGGCGCGGACACGCACCCTGGTGAAATTTCCAATTCTTCCGGCGTCGATCCGGTCACGGGCTTGCACACGCGAGCCTTCATCGAGCAACAGCTTGGGAAAGAGATTGCGCACGCGCGGCGGCAGAATACGGCGCTGAGCCTGGCCACCGTTCATCTGGACGAATTCGCCGAGATCAATAAGCGCTACGGTCAGTCGGCAACCGACGAGGCTTTGAAAGAGCTCGCCCGGCGTTTGAAGAAGGCGTGTCGCGGCTCCGATTTCGCCGCGCGCCTGGCCAGCGACGATTTCCTGCTGGTGCTGCCCGAATGTAACCTTGGCGAAGTCAAGGCAGTCTTGAACCGGCTCGGCGCTCTAGAAATGGTCTGTTCCGGCCGCAAGATGAACCTTGTCTACACGACCGGGTGGGTGGATTATCAACCCGGCGACCTTCCCTCGGACTTGCTCAAGCGCGCCGCGCAACTTCTTCACCTTTACGAAAACGCCGCCAAAGAAAGTCTCTCCTCGACTCTGGCACCGCATTGACTGGCTGCCCCATCCTTCCCGTCTGTGCCGTCCGCCAATGGTTACTAATCTTTGCGCCAGATCACGCGTATACCTGAGGTTTTTGATCCGAGGCTACGGCGAAGCGAGTTAGAGGCAGTGAAACCCGCGAGGTTCGCGAGGTTTCTCATCGGGTCGAATTACAATCTGGCCCGTGGTCCTTACTTTCCTCAGGTCAGCTTCCTGCTGGGGCCTGCAGCCACCTGATTGCTCTGCGCCAGGGGGCGGCGCCTCCACCGCCCATGGGTGTCTGCAGCCACACCACGAGGCTATGCCGGACAACCGCCAAACGATTCGGACCGTTTTCTGGGGACTCCAGCGGGCCAACAGGAGGTATTTCCCCCGGCGTAAGCCAATAGGGGCTCGCGCCTGCGAGAGTTCGCTCGGCGACGGCGACCGGCGAGTGCCGCTCCGTGGTCGCATCCGTAATCGACAGCTTCAGCAGCGCCCCGATCTGCTCCTGCGAGGCCCCCATCGTTCTCAGCATTTCGCGTGCAAACCAGACACCTGCGGCTAGGAAGGCAAATTGAAACAGGAGGTTTCCTAGCGCGTACCAATTGCTCTGCATCCAACCGGTGAATTCGCTCATAGCCTCACCTTGGACTGGGACAGCTCTAATTTACAACTCGGCCCCGGCGCGGGAAACTGGTTGGAAGTCCAGGAAACGGGCAGGTGCCTTCCTTGCCCACTCGGCCCATCTTCCCGCCTGCGCGAGTCCAGAAACGAACCCACTTCAACTTCGCTTCGTCTTGTCGTTGCCGGGAGGCGCTTCCTACTTGCTCCTCACCCGCCCTTCGCATCGCATGACTCCAGCGCTCCTCAGCCGTCTTCTGCTCGTGAATCTCCGCACCCGCCGGGACAATTGCCTTGCCGCGCGCGGTTTGCCGGAAAGAATAACACGCTGGAATGTAATTAGTGGATGCTGTAGGTTCCGCACCATGTTCAAGCGGCTCATGATTCTTGGGATCATGGGGCTCACATTCGTCCTGGGGGCCAACTACCTATTGGTTTATACCTTGAACCAGCAAGCGACGCGAGAGCGCGAGCGGCAGGACCGGACGTATTGGAGCGCTTTTAACGCCGTCGAGCAGTTCGGCGAACATGCAGACCAAGTTACCGAGCAGAAGGCAAAGGCCGCATTGGACGAAGCCCGTCAAAAAGGCCTGAGCAAGATTCGCGCGAGAGTTCTGCAAACTTATTTTGAGGACCTTGAGCATTGTTACCAAGGTGACCGCGAATCTTGCAAGAAGGCAAACACGGATATGAATGAAGCCATTCGAGTACCTGCGGAGCGCAAGTAGACGAGGCCCATTGAGTTGCGGCTTGTGACTTTTCCTACGTCTTCGTGCTCCACCCTCTTTTCTCAAGATTTTCCGTTCCTGCGGCGCATCCCTATCCCTTGAGTCAGGAAGTCTTGCGGCAGATCACGAGCATAGCTGAAGTCTTTGAACCGAGAATTCCGCGAAGCAGGTCGAAGGCCGTGAAGCCCGCGAGGCCCACGAGGCTTTTCATCGGATCAAACCATGCGCCGGCACGCGGCCGCGATTTGCCTTCGTAGCGCACCGCATGGTGCAGGGAGTACATCCAGAAGGAGTGGCCGGTTTGAAAAACAGTGGCCAGCACTTGCAGGCCGTTGTCCGTGAGCAGGCGGGAAATCGCCGCGGGCGTGAAAAGGTTCCAGTGCCTGGGGATGTGGTAGCCGCCCCAGTAGGTGTGCCGGAAGAGCCGCGCATCCAAACTGTCCAGATTGGGCGTTTCCAGTGCAAAGACGCCCCCGGGAGAAAGCCAGCGACGAACGCGGCCGATGACCGTCCCCGGATTATCCACGTGCTCGATGACGTGGAACATGGTGACAAGGTCGATGCCGCCCTCGGGAAAACTGGAGACATCTTCCGCGCGCTCGCAAGAGACGCCGCTGTAGCCTCGGCCGCGCAAGCGCTCCACGACGCGCTTGTCCAATTCGAGGCCGTAGAGTCCGGAGCGCGGCACGCCCAGTTGCTCCATGACGCCCAGGAAGCGCCCGTCGCCGCAGCCGACATCCAGGTAACTCCTAGGCGCTTTTGGACAGCGACGAACGATCTTCGCGATCTTGCGCCGGTCGAGCATCTCCTTCGCCTTGCGAGCGATGGGATTGATCGTGTCGTAGTTGTACGCGTAATACGTGGGCGGATAAACGACCCCCAGCTCTGCGACGGCCGGCCGCGGATTCAACCAGACGTGCTGGCAAGCGCGGCACTGCACGAAACGCCAGGGATTCGAGCACGTCAGTAATTCATAATCGAAACCCACGGCGAACTGTGAATAATCGGAAGCAGCGCAGACGGGACACACTGGAACATCTTCCGCGGCGATCGTGGGGGAGCCCCGGCGCAGGAATTCTTCCGGCACTGGCGTGGATTGCCAGGAGTCGGAGGCGGAACTCATCGCGCTTGCTTGCACTCTGCGATGGGCAACGCGGACCAGTAGGTCAGCAGGTAGGCAAAGTAAGAGCCGCGCCACTCCAGTCCGGCGGCGGTGGGATGCTGCCGCATCAAACGGTCCGCCTCCGGCAGCTTGTAGTAGGGAATCGAAGGCCAGAGGTGATGGGCGGTGTGATAATTCATGTTCATCGGAGCAACCAGCATTCGCTCGAGCGGATTACTGGCGTAGGTAATCAGCCGGTGGCGGTCCGCCGCTTGATCGCTTTCCGGATGGGAGTGCTCCGCGAAGGAGCGGAAATTGTCGCCAAGAAACATGAACGCATATACCGGAAGCAGCCAAAGCACCGGATACGCCCACCAACCGATGAACCAGGTGAGTCCTCCAGCCAACACAGCGAACCAACTTGCGAGAATCACAAAATCGCGCAGAGTGTAGCTGCCGGCGGCTGGACCGGCCGGGGCATGCTGCAGATTTTTTCGTCCGCGCGTCAAGAAAACTGCTTTCGCGGAACTCCAGACGCTGCCGAATCCAGATAAGAACTCCAGAAGTTCCGGACGGCCGGCTTTGTTGAAACACGCGTGCTTGTGGCGATCCGGATCTTCCGGCGTCGCTAGATGCCGGTGATGCGTCAGATGGTTCCGGTTGTTGATGTGGGTAATCGCCCCGATCGCGCCGAGGGCGAGGACATCCGTCCAAAAATCATTTCTCCTAATGGTGGGAAAAAGCCGGCGGTGCATGCCGTCATGAGCAATGATGAAGAGCGCGTAGTAACGATTGCCGATAACGGGGATGGCGATCAGAACGGTCCACCAGGAAGGGTGCACGGCCACGAGGCTCATTGCCGCAACAATCCAAGCCCAGCAAATGACCGCGTCAACGATAGCGCGCCAAGGCTCGGGCGTGCTCAACTCCTTGATCTGGGCGGGTGAGAGCAGGGCGCGGCGATACGGGAGGTAGGGACTCCCCGCCTCCTGGACCAACTGAATGGTTCCCGAGGACATCCCAAAAGTTTGTCTCTTTCCGCCGAACAAAACAAGGGCCAGACGCGACTCGTGGACCCATGAGTCGACGGTCTTTCGGCGCAGGGGAATAGGAAGGTTTAAAGTTGACAGTTGAAGGTCGAAGGAAAGAAGCGAATTTGACGCCCCGACCCGGGCCCCGAGCCGCTCGGGGCAGGCGTGGCAGGCGCCGTTCACGGAGACGGAAGCGGAACGTGCGTCGCGGCGTCGTGGAAGCGATTGAAAAGAAAGGTGGATGCGTAAGAGGAGGTGAGTTCCAGAATGGGAATTTTGGGTAACACACCCGGCAGTTTTCGTAAGAGTGGCAAATAAAGGACTTGCGGGATGCGTACGGAAGGCGGGATATGGGGGTGTCTCCTGCCCTGTCTCCTGACCCCCTATGTTTATGTAAAGGATTGATGCAACAGGGTTTAGGGGGTGGGAGTCGGCAAAAAGATTGATTCCATGGGAGTTAGGGGATGAGGCGGGGAGTAAGGGTGGGAGTAGGGGTTGGGCGGGAGAAGGAATCAAAAGACCGGCGAGAGTGGAGCTTTGCAAATACAGGGCAGAATAGCAGGAAATAGTCCATTTGTCAATGTATTTGTTGGATAACATTCGAATGGAGCTGTAAGACGTTGAAATGTTTGCAGGTTACACGTTTGAAGGTTCAAAACCGAAGCATGCGGCACCCGCATCTTGCCCTGCGACTAAGGGCCTGCCACCCGCCAGTGCGATTGCCGAATGGAGAAATCGCAACGAGAAACAAATGGCGGATCGTGGTGGCGAAGTCGCTTTTAGCGCGTTACCCGGGTGCGCCGTGCGTCCACATCGGGGGTACACCCGCCCGAGAGATTTCTCTCTGCGCAGGCCGACCCTTTCGCAAGAGCGAAAGGGGAAGAAAAGGTGTCGGCCTGCTCCGTTCGAAATGACCGGTGAGGGGGGCGTCCGATCGAGATTTAGAAAAAGAGTTCGGGGGACACGTGGAAGCGGCGGCTGAGGCGTTTGATGTGCTCTTTGTTGAGTTCGCGCTTGCCGCTGAGAACCTCGGAGACGATGCTGGGAGTGCCGAAGACGTCGGCAAGGTCCTTTTGCAAGAGGCCGTACTGGTCGATGAGGAACTGGAGGATTTCGAGGGGCTTGGCGCGGGGAAGCTGGTAGTGGCGATCCTCGAAATCCTCGATCAAGAGGGTCAAGAGGTCGGCAAGCTCCTTCTCGGCAGAGGTTAGCTTCTTGCTGCGGCGGTCGAGTTCGTAAAGAAGCTCGGTACAGGCTTCATTTTCCTTCTCAGTGCGAATGACCCGGGGAGGGAATTTCTTGAGAAGTTCGATGTATTCCGGGCTGGCCGTGAGAGTGCTCATTCTTTCCATCCTTCCTTGCTGTACGCGGCATGGGTCAAGACGTGCCGCAGGATAACCTTTCCCGTGTGGCAGTTGATTTCAGTGATGAGCCGGAAAGCATTCCTTTTGATGTTGAAGACGGTAAATTTGCCGACGGCATCCGCCGATGGGAACACCTGCCGGACTTCCATCAGACTAGTCCACCGCGCTTTCCTGGCGATGCGATACCAGACATCCAGAGGCCCACCGAGGCCGGCATGTTCGTTGGCCGCTTCCAGCAGCTTCTTCCGGCTGATAACGTGCAAGACTGGCCTCGCAACCATTAGATTCGCAAATTGCGAATTCGTCAAGAGGAAGTTCGCGATTTGCGATTCGCGCAAGGCAGGGACGGGCAAGTAGGCTCGCGGCGGCAGAAGGCCGGAAGAAAGATGGCATGCCAGACTGCTCCAAGCGTGAACTTCGAATAGCGAGCGAATCACGTGCCGATAAGCTGGACCGGCTGCGGCTGCAGCGCGTGCGGGACGGAGGCATGCGAGGGGGCTTCCCGAGCAAGTCGAGGACATCCTACAGAGCATGGACGCCCTGCCGAATCTCGACGAACGAGCCGAGGATGAAATCTTAGGCTACTAGAGGCGGTGAGGACGCCGTGGTAAGAAAAGGGCACCACGGGGTGGGGAGGCTGGGAAACGAAAGCACGGGTCTGAAGACCCGCCACTGCAGGGAAAGCGGGCGCGAGCGGGCGCCCGTATCTTGCTTTTGCCGTGCAGCGGGAATATACTCTATTTTCGCTCTGAAGCGGGTCGCACGATGAGTGGGCTGCAAGCCCACTTTTTTGTTGGCGCCGGTTGGAGTGTACTGCGGACCGGCTATGGTCGGGGAGTCTCTGCGTGGATTTGGAAAAAATCCGCGGCGCTGCC